>Ga0210410_10001050_pt1 | contig 26794 bp, 25 predicted proteins | sample IncBWC4MmetaG_FD_161058 | JGI IMG/M metagenome (GOLD analysis project Ga0210410, IMG submission 161058) | Forest soil microbial communities from Barre Woods Harvard Forest LTER site, Petersham, Massachusetts, United States - Inc-BW-C-4-M | ecosystem: Environmental > Terrestrial > Soil >... | reverse complement strand
GCGATTCCAATCGGTTGGGTGCAAGGAGAATTCTTTCATGGCGGAGTCTGAAGTAAATTTGACGAAAACCTACGATGCGATCGTCATAGGGTCTGGCGCCGCGGGCGGGATGGCCGCGCACGTTCTTACCAGCCAGGGGTTGCAAGTCCTTATGCTCGAGGCGGGGAAAAAGCTTCCCATTGAAAAGGAATTGCGCTCGATGGAGTGGCCCTACGACAATCCCTATCGCGGACAACTCCCCCCGGATTCGCATTCTCTCTCGTTCAACGAATACACGATTCGCAATCCTCCCTACGGTCCCGGCTTTGAGAAAGCCAAGCACCTCAAAAGTTATATCGGCAGCACGGATTATCTGAAAAACATCGTGGTCGACGAGCGCGAGAATCCCTTCACGGGCACGAATTACGCCTGGGTCCGCGCGCGCTGTCTCGGCGGGAAAACCAATATCTGGGGGCGCCTTGCGCTCCGCCTGTCCGACTATGACTTCAAAGCCAAAGACCGCGATGGTTACGGCGAGAACTGGCCGATCAGCTATAGCGACATCGCTCCGTACTACGACAAGGTCGACCTATATCTCGGCATTACCGGCGTGAAGGAAAATCTGCCGTATCTTCCCGACAGCATCTTTCAGCGGCCCACCAAGCTGAATTGCGCCGAAGTCACACTGAAAGAAAGCCTCGCCAAAATGGGCCGCGTGCTCACGCAATATCGCGCCGGGGTTACCAGTGACGGCCTCAAACACAATAAATATCGCAGCCGCTGCTACGGGCGCGGCGCGTGCGAACGTAAGGGCGGGTGCGACATTCACGCCGCGTTTGATTCTCCGACTGGCTTGATTTACCCCGCGATGGACACTGGAAATCTGACGCTGCGTACTAACTCTGTGGCGCGCGAAATCACGGTTGATCCGAAGACAGGCAAAGCCAGCGGCGTCCACTTCATCGATTCGCAGACCATGAAGGATTACACCGTCCATGCGAAGGTCGTAGTCGTTGCAGCCTCTACTTTGGAGTCTGCTCGTCTTCTCTTGCTCTCCAAATCGCACCTTCATCCGAACGGATTGGCAAATTCCAGCGGCCACGTCGGTCACAATTTCTGCGAACACATCATGGGTCCCGGCGTCGCGGGTCACGCGAAGAATCTCGTCGGCAAACCGCCTACGCTCGATGACGGCCGCCCCGGCGGATTCTATTTAACTCGCTTCCGCAATCTGGCGGAGAAGCATCCCAAGTTCATCCGCGGCTACGGCTTCGAAGGCGGCAGTGGCAGCACCATGTTTCCTCGCGGCACAGACGCGCACGGTTTCGGCGCAGCCTTCAAAGAAGAAGTGCGCAAGAACCAGGGCGCATTCGTCGGAATGGGCGCGTTCGGCGAAGTTCTCGCGCGCTATGAAAATTATGTGGACCTCGATCCTGTGGTGAAAGATAAATGGGGCATCCCCGCGTTGCGTTTTCACTACAAATTCGGCGACAACGAACACCGCATGGCCGAGGACATGAAAGAGACCGCGCAGGAAATGTTCGAGGCCGCGGGATTCGAAATCATCAAAGTCACAAGCCGCGTTCTTACCGAAGGCTGGTCCATCCATGAACTCGGCACTGCGCGCATGGGCAGCGACCCGAAGACTTCCGTACTGAACCAATTCCAGCAATCGCACGATGTGAAGAATCTCTTCGTAGTGGATGGCAGTGCGTTCGTCAATGCCAGTTGCCAGAATCCCACCTGGACGATTATGTCTTTGTGCTGGCGCTCCTGTGACTACCTGGCCGAGGAATTGAAAAAAGGAAACCTGTAGGAGAGACAAATGTCCACGAATGATCCAACGGATTTGCGGCAAAATCGGCGCGAGTGGCTAAAAACCTCTGCCGCCGCTATCGGCGTTTCGTTGTTGCCGTTGCCCGTGGTAGCGGCGGAAACACCGCAAGCGGAAGCCGCGCCGGCGGCGCCCGAAAAGCAGGCGACCGAAACGAAGCCCGCCGCTCGCTTCTTCACTCCCGCGCAGCACGGTCTTGTCGACGAGCTATCCGAAACAATCATCCCTGCGGATAGTCACTCCGGCGGCGCCAAAGCCGCAAAAGTCGCCGACTACATCGACCAAGCCTTGGGGGAAAGTTTGGACGATGCACAGAAAGCACTCTGGCGCGAAGGACTCCGGCTCGTTGACATCATGAGCCAGCACTACAATGGAAAGTCTTTTGTTAACGCGAGCCCCGAAGGAAAGATCGCTGTCGTCAAAGTCCTATCTGACAACGACAAAATGACCGATCTTCCGGAAGTTCGGTTCTTCATCGAGTTAAAGCGGCTTACTGTACGCGGCTATTACACCTCGAAAATCGGCATTCACGACGAGCTCGAATACAAAGGCAATCGTATCTTGCAGGAATATGTCGGTTGCGACGATCAGGGGCCGGCGACTTCGTAGAGTAGATCGTAGCTCGCTGATGCACGCTCGCAACCGGCAAATTCAACGGAGAAGTAATGGCGGAAGGTAAAGTAAAGGTCGGTATCATCGGGTCGCAGTTTCAGGCGGATATTCACGCCGCCTCCTTTCAAATCATGCCGCACGAGGCCGAAGTTGTCGCCATCGCCTCTCCCACACCCGGCAACGCCGCCGCATTCGCAAAAAGATTCGGCATCCCGCGGGTGTTCACCGATTACCGAGAAATGCTGAAAGAGCGCGACATCGAGATGGTCACCATCGCCGCCCCAAACAGCCTGCACGCGCAGATGACCAAAGATATCGCCGCCGCCGGCAAACACATCGTCTGCGAAAAGCCCTTAGCAATGACCATTGCCGAAGGCGAAGAAATGATTGCCGCGGCGAAGCAACACGGCGTATTGCTGATGTACGGCGAAGAGCTTTTCTTTACCCCCAAATATCTAAAAGCCAAGGAAATGGCCGACGCCGGCGCGTTCGGGAAAATCTATCTCATCAAGCAAAGCGAAAAGCATTTCGGTCCGCACAGCCCCTGGTTTTGGGACGTAAACCGTTCCGGCGGCGGCGCGTTCATGGATCTGGGTTGCCACGGCATCGCGTTCTGCTACTTTTTTCTCGGACGCTCACCGATCAAATCTGTCTACTGCCAAATGGGCACGTACGTTCACGCCGACAAAACGAAAGCCGAAGACGATTCGCTCTGCATTCTGGAATTCGCCAACGGTGCCGTAGGATTGATTGAAAACAGTTGGGCGCGTCGCGGCGGCATGGATGATCGCATCGAAGTTTTCGGCGAAGCCGGCGTGACCTACGCCAATCTGCACATGGGTAACGCGCTGCCCACGTTCAGCGAAAACGGTTACGGCTATGCAGTAGAGAAAGCCCCCACCACAAAGGGCTGGACCTATCCTGTCTTCGAAGAGCTTTGGAATTACGGCACGCCGCAAGAGCTGGCGCACTTCGCGCGTTGCGCCCGCGGCAAAGAGACTCCGCAAGCGACGGGAGAGGACGGCCTCGTCGTGATGCACGCACTGTACGCGGGTTACGCCTCCGCCGGCGAAGGCCGCAAAATCGCGATGCCATACCAGCCGCCGCCCGGAGTAAAGAAGCCGATCGATCTTTGGCTGAACGGTCCCGCTCGCGCGCAAGCCGCGCAGCGATGAGGCGCAAGCAAGTTTAGGTCGGTACGTCTGAGTTGTCTTTCGAGAGGTGATGCGTGCTCCTGCAAATGAGAGCTCGGCTGTCCGTGATGATGTTCCTGGAGTATTTCATCTGGGGTGCCTGGTATGTAACGCTCGGTACCTGGCTCGGTCAGACGCTGCACTTCTCCGGCGATCAAATCGGCATCCTCAGCGGCACCACCACCATTGGCGCCATTGTGTCACCCTTTCTCGTCGGACTGATGGCCGATGAACTCTTTGCCAATCAACGCCTGCTCGCCGTTCTCCACGGCGTCGGCGGCGTCCTCCTCTGGTTCGCTTCCACCCAAACTCATTTCGGACCGATGTACGCGATCCTTCTCATCTATTCGCTTCTTTACATGCCGACCATGGCTCTCACCAACGCTCTCGCCTTCCGCCAGATGAAGGACCCCAGCCAGGATTTCGGCTCGATTCGTGTCCTTGGCACTGCCGGCTGGATCGTCGCGGGACTGACCATCAGCGCCATCAGCCGCTTTCTTGTTCCCAACGCTGAAGCTACCGCGACCCCCATTCGCATGGCGGCTGTGGGTTCGATCCTCTTTGGCCTTTATGCTTTGACCCTGCCGCACACACCGCCGCTCCGCACGGCTCATGGCTTCAAAGTCAGCAATATCTTCCCTCCCGACGTCTTCAATCTCTTCAAGAACCGCAACTTCGCCATCTTCGCGCTGGCTTCCTTCCTCATATGCATCCCGCTGCAGTTCTACTACGCCTTCACCAATCCCTTTTTGAACGAGATCGGGGTGAAGTACGCTGCAGCCAAGATGACCATGGGCCAGATGTCAGAGCTGCTCTTCATGGTCACCCTGACATTCTTCTTCAAACGCCTTGGCCTCAAGCGCACCTTAATGTTCGGCATGTTGGCTTGGGTGGTTCGCTACCTCATGTTCGGCTATGGCAATGCCGGCCCGCTCGCCTGGATGCTCTATATCGGAATCATCCTCCACGGCATCTGCTACGACTTCTTCTTCGTCATGGGCCAGGTGTACGTCGACCAGAAAGCCCCCTCCGCCCTGCGTGCTGCCGCGCAAGGTCTGATGACGTTTCTCACCTACGGCATCGGCATGTTCGTCGGCTCGTTGATCTGCGGCCGAATCGTGGACCTCTATGCCAGGTCCTCACCTACAGGTGTTCTTCACGACTGGCGCTCCATTTGGATGGTCCCTGCAATCGCGTCAGCGGTTGTGCTGGTTTTCTTCTGGGCGGGCTTTCGCAACGAGGATCGCGCGGCAGTCGTGTCAGTGCCAAAAAGCGAAACCGTCTCTGGAGTTCTTTCAGAATAGAGGGGCAGGACTACAGCGTCGGGTCGGCGGGTGATGCGGGCGCCGTAAAATTCACGCGTAAGATGTTAGTCGCGTCGACGTAAAAGTGGCGCTGTCCAGAGCCGAGCGAGATAGGATCGGCGTTGAGCTTATACGTGCTGTTCGTGCTGCCGCCACCCGGCTGATACGCGAACAAATACCCGCTCTTAGTCCCACCCGCCAGGTTAGGGTCAATCAGGCACGCAGAACTCGCTGTGGCAACCGCTGGCGGTATGCAGTTCGTCGGTGCGCCGCCATCGCTCAGTGATGGCAAATCGGCGGAGAAGCCGACTGTGTACGTACTGGAATAGATGATTTCCGCCGTAATCATCGTGCGCATGGAAGCGACGGCCGACGCCTCATTCGCGCTCATTCGTGACCGCAATAGGTTCGGAATCGCCACCGCCGCGATGACCAAGATGATCACCACGACGATCAACAACTCGATCAGCGAAAATCCTTTCTGTTTACCGCTCATTTATGGACACTCCGTGGTTAGAATCTTGTAACCACGCCCGTGTGGAGAAATCCGCTCCGATACGTGACTGCACGTGCCTGCCCGTTTCGCCGCAGCTGGCTAAGTATCTAAAACTAATGGTGTTAGAGTCACCTGTCGAACGGGCGCCCTGACGCGCCGCGTCACTCGAAATGACACAAATTGTCTTGCCTCATACACGCTAACAAGTCGCTTTCCGGCAACGTGGCTTCGGATTCCAATTGCTGCTCGCGAAACGCGGGCCTTGCCGCCGCGAAATAGGCCCCATCCGAATCGTGATACCATCCCCCGCGTTTGCTTTTACCGTAATCCCGGCGCGATTCGAGCAGACTTCGCCCATGGATGCTTCCCTGCAAACTGCAGATCGCGCCAACGTAGCCCCATCGCCCGCCACCGCTCTCGCCCCGGCCCGATGGACCCGCATCATCCCCGTAGCGCTGGTCATGTACACTATCGCCTTCATCGATCGCACTAACATCTCCCTCGCGCTTCCCCGCATCAGCAGCGACCTACATTTGGACCCGCAGCAAGCTGGCACGGTCGCCGGGATTTTTTTCTGGGGCTACCTCGCGCTGCAAATCCCCGGCGGCCATCTCGCCAAGCATTGGAGTCCCAAAAAATTCATCAGCGTCCTGCTGGTCGCCTGGTCGCTCTTCGCCGTCGGCTGTGGTCTCGCGCGCACCTATCACGAGCTGCTGCTCCTCCGGTTGCTTCTCGGCGTAGCGGAAAGCGGCGTTTTCCCCGCCACGCTGATTCTTCTCTCACACTGGTTTTCCCGCGCGGAACGCGCCCGAGCCAATGCCATGTGGCTCCTCTGCCTTCCCGGTGCAGTAATTCTCTCTTCACCCTTTTCCGGATGGATGCTCGACCACTGGGGCTGGCGCATCATGCTCGCTGCCGAAGGCGCTTTGCCGCTCGCATGGTTAACCATATGGCTCGCCTTCATCCAGGATCATCCCGCGGAAGCCCGCTGGCTCCCGCAAGCCGAACGCGAAACTCTCGTAGCCACGCTGGGCGCCGAATCCGCTGCTCTCGAACGCTCTAAAAACGTTCCTTACTTGCGAGCCTTGATGCGCCCGCAAGTTTTCGTCCTGGCCGCGGTCTACTTTTGTTTTGTCAGCGGCCAGATGGGCCTGCTTTTCTGGCTCCCCACCGCCACCGGAAATTTCAAGAAGCTCAGCAGCCTGCATACCGGCATCGTCTACACATTTCCCTTCATTGTCGGGGCCATCGCCCTGCTCGTTGTCGCCCGCCACTCCGATCGGACCAATGAGCGCCGCAAACACGCCTCCACCGCTATGTTTCTCGGTGGTCTTTTTATTCTTCTAGCCGTTGCCGCGATTGCGTACTCGCCGCTTCTGGCCTTTGCCTTCATCACGCTCAGCGGCATAGGAGCGTACGCACCCATGGGCCCCTTCTGGGCTATCCCCACGGAAACATTGCCAGCTAAAACCGTCGGCTCCGTCATGGGCTTTGTCAATGCGATCGGCAACCTCGGCGCATATTTCGCTCCCCTGATTGTTGGTTATCTCAACAGAACGACCGGAAATTTTGTTTCTGGATTTGCATACCTTGGAGCCATCACCGTCGTCGGAGGCGCGCTCTGCCTGCTGCTCCGCGAAAACCCCGCCTCACACGTCTAGGCCAGCACCGCGTCTCGCGCGCCTCCGCGCGCCGCAGCTCGGCTCTCCGTATTCAGTGTGAAAAAAAATGTCGAGCCCACGCCCGCCTTCGACTCCACCCACACGCGCCCTTTGAAACTCTTCGTGCCGTTCCAGCGGCCAATCTCACTTCTACAACCCCGGTATCAGCGGCAGCAAATACTCCTGCAATTTCTGGCTGTCTTCCAGCGTGAGCCGGCCGAGATGAATGCCCATCTCCTCATGCCCATGCAGCCTAACCACCGAACCCGCTCCCACCACCGGCTTCATGGCCTGATTTAACTGCAGGGTCACACCTACCGATGAACCCACCGGCAACGTCCGTGGCGCACGGATTAGCATCCCTTCCAGGCTCAGATTCACCGTTTCCCCTACAATCTGCCGTCCCCGAAACGTAATCTGTACCTTCGATTTCACCTCCACGCGCCTCGTCCGGCGATGTATGTCGTCGATGGCCCCCTGCGTCGCGCGCACTAATCTCGACAATCGGTCCCTATCGATCGGCTTGTAAACGAAAAAGCTCGCGCCCGCCTCAAATCCCTTCGCCATCGCGGCCGGCCTTTGGTCATCGCTGATCAGCACGATCGGCGTTAACCGGTTCGACTCGGAAGCCCGCATTTGCCGCGCCAGCGTCAGCCCGTCCGGAAATGCCATTTCATAGTCCAGGAACGCCACCGTAAATTTCCCGTGCCGCAAAATTTCCGGCGCCTCTTCGCTCTTCGTCACGCTCAGCGATTCAATCCCCGCCGAGGTCAGCACCTTCTCGATCAGTTCGCATGTTGCCAGTTCATCATCGACAATAATCGCTCGCTTTTCCATGGTAGGATTCGGTCTCCGTTTGGCGCTATGTCCGGCAACATTCTCACCGGCTTTCCTGCCCCTATGGCCACATCCACCGGCTTCGATCTTGATACCTCGTAGCAATCAAACTGCACTCCCACTCCCTGCTTCCCCTCGAGGCTGTTGATCTCCTCCACTCGGACCACATGCCCCGTGCATCGCCACTCGCTCGTCGGCTCCCCGACGACTTCTTCGGGCATATTGAAAAAGACCTCAACCGTCTCCCCTTTGTGCAGCATGGAATTCGTCGCAAAGTAAATTCCGCGTTGCGAAAGATTCACCGACTCCGCCGCGCATTCGGGTATCGCTGATTTCCAGAGGCGTACGCGCAGCGGCGTTTTCATCTTATAGCGTCCCGCCAACCGGCGGTCGGTTCCATAACGAATCATCGCTGCCTCCTTGCTGCGCTGATCGGATGTTTAGGGGTAGGCGCAAAGACCGTACGACGAGGGAGAAAAACCAAGCTCTCAAGGTTTAACGCTTCTGTAAAGACTCAATTTCGTACTGTTCCAGTTAGGAACTCTCTCTGTCTCAAACGTGGAGGCGAAATACCAAAACGCCCCAGCGCCCCTGTTTCTTGTGGAATACCGGATCTACGTTCCTAGAAGCAGAAACTGCCGCCCGCGTTTGACTCGCAACCCTGCCAACCGTGGCCCGAAATACCTTCCGCACGACATAACAAGCCGACTACGGCGCGATTCTCGGCCTGTGCTCCTTGATACTGAATTAGTGCGGCCTGGTGTGATATAGGCAACTGAGACGCCCACCCCATGCCCAGATCGCTCGAGATATTTAAGTTGGAATCCGATGGAACCATTATCTGGAAAGGAATCGCTGAAAATCTCGGGGATGCCAAGCTCTCCGTGAAGGCGCTTGCTCAAAGCTCCCCCGGAGATTACCTGATTTTCAGCCCACTCACAGGCGACAAGACGATCGTCAAGCTCGAAGAATGTGCGTAATATTTAGTCTCGCAGTTTGTCTGACCGCCCAGCGCGGCGACCGGTAACGCTCACGATGTCCAGTGGCTCACCGTGTTAACCCACCTACAGTATTCACCCTACTTTACTCCAGGTTTCTGCGTGCTATCTTTCCCGCCCGTGCCCAAACGCATCCTCATCGTCGAAGACGAAATTTCCGTTAGGAATGCGGTTCGCGTTTTCCTCGACCACCAACCTCGTTTTGAAGTCTGCGGCGAAGCTGCCAACGGCGCCGAAGCAGTCGAAAAGGCTAACGCGCTTCAGCCCGACCTCATCATCCTCGATCTCTCCATGCCCCAAATGAATGGCATCGAGGCTGCCTCTCTGCTCCGAAGCAGGGTGCCCCACGCCCCAATCATCGTGTACACCATGTTTGGAGACGTCCTCGGCAAAGAGCTTGCGGCCGCGCTCGGCGTTGCCGCCATAGTCTCCAAGTCCGATGGTTTGACCATGCTGCTCGCGCGTATCGACGCCCTCCTGGAATCCACCACTGTGGTCCAACCTCCAGTTAGCTGAAGAAGTACGCCGACTTTGTTGCTCAAAGTTGCCGCCTTAGCGCTGTTTTGCGTGTAATCCTTTCGCCTCTTGTTACTACCGGCAGGTACTTGCGTTCTCGCCCTGCTGTGCTAGCCTCTTTGGGCAGCCTTTCTCCGCTCTAATTAATGAAAAAGCGAATTCTTATCGTAGAGGACGAAGCAGCCGTCCGCCGCGCCATTCGCGCTTTTCTAGAGCATCACCACTTAGAGATTTGCGGCGAAGCCGCCAACGGCGCCGAAGCTCTCGAAAAAGCAGCCGCTCTGCATCCCGACCTCATTACCCTGGATCTGTCCATGCCTGGAATGAACGGTATCGAGGCCGCTTCTCTCCTCAGGACCAAAGCGCCCGGCATTCCCGTCGTCATTTACACCATGCTCGAAGACGTCCTCGGAAAATCCCTCGCCGCAACGCTCGGCGTAAAAGCGGTCGTCTCCAAGGCCGATGGACTCGCCAAGCTCCTCGCCTGCATCGAAACCATTCTAGAAGACCCGTCAGACACCCCTGACATTCGCCCTCACACCGCGCAGTAACGCTGCGCCGACGCGGCCGTGTCGGCCTAATTTCCATCGCGTGAAAAATAGGTACAACCGGCTGTACGACCGGACAGGGCTCTGTTTAGGCAACTTATATCGACATGGCCTATTGAGGAAACTACAGCCGGCATAACAGGATGGGCTCTCGCCCAAGCCTCACGCGAAACTAGCGAGGCGAGTTTACGGAGGATCGATGCGACGCATCCTGTTCTTACCCGCTTTCTCGCTGTTTTTGGCTACGGGCCTGCCAACTTCCGCGGAAGAAATCCTGTTGAAAGACGGTACGAAAATTGTCGGCCACATGAGCGCGCTACAGGCCGACAAGATCGAAGTCGAGACTGCCTACGGAAAAATGCAGCTCAAGCGCGGCGACATCATCGCCATCAATTTTCCCGAAAATGGCACCGTCGCAGCCCCAGCGGCGCCGGCTGCCAAAGACGTTGCGCTGAATATCGATGAGTCCCTGCGCGGCACGCAATATGTGAACAGAACCGGTAAGTTCACTCTCACTGTTCCCCCGGATTGGAAAATCGATGCGAAGCAGCCGCGAACCACGCCGATCGTCACGATACTCAGTTCGCACGATGACATGCGCTTCCTTACCGTCACTCAAGAGGAGTACAGCGGATCGTTGGAGAGCTACAAGGGGATGCTCGAAATCAAGTACCGGAAAATCTTTGGCGGCTATGAGGAGCTTTCCGAGTCTTCGACAAAGATCGACGGTAAACCCGCGCTGCTACTTTCGTTCCGCGGGATTTCGACCAAGGCCGATAACCTGCCCGTGCAATTCCTTGTCGCCATCATCCCTTCAGGTAACACCTACACGCGCGTGGTTACCTGGTGTGCCGAACCGCTCTTCCACGAAACACAACCAGTATTCGAGAAAATCCTAACCTCATATCGTAGCAACGGGATCCCCACGCTGGCGCAACTCGCGAAACCCTAAGCCACGCCGGCTTTCTGCTGGAAACTGCGAATAGGGGGCCATGGTGCCCCCGTCTCGCTTCTAGTCGGCGGGGATTTTTCTTCGCCCCTTGGGTTGGCTGATGAGGAAGACGCTAACTGGAGACATGATTCTATTCATCACAGTTAGTTCTTCGTCTCGTCCGGCGTGCTAATGAACACTCGCTGTCCCGTCTCCTCATTTTCGATAACATACTTCCCTGGCCACACCTTGCCAAGTTCTCGAACGCGGGCTTCTGCACCGTCAAGGGTCTGAATTTCCTCGACAAAATGCGGGTTCCCATCACTTTGCACCTTGTAGATGCGAAAGGGTGGACGCACGCGAACTCCGATGGGGACAGCCAAATAGGACGGGACAGCGGAGCGATTATCAGCCTTTAAGCCGCTTTCATAACTACAAGCATTCCTAAACTGAACAAACATTAATCCTAATTTAAGCTTGGCGCCGCGTCTGATGGATTATGCTCCGCCAAGCTGGCATTTCAGAATTTGCATCCCTCTAAGACCACAAACGATGGACGGCACCGTCAAGTGGTTCAATAACACGAAAGGCTACGGCTTCATCGGCCGCAGTGATGGTCCGGATGTATTTGTCCATTACACGGCAATACTAGCCGAGGGGTATAAAACGCTGAACGAAGGCGACGTGGTTGAATTCGAGATAGTCCAAGGACCTAAAGGGCCCCAGGCAGCAAATGTCGCACGCGGTACTCTTCAGCCCCGCGGATAATTCCTTCTGCTTCAGTACGGTCGGACCGAAACCCTCATCAAGATCGGCGTAAGGTTGCGGGAGGAAGTAGGTCTCTATTCCTGACGATTTTCTGTCATGCAGCACCGTTGTTCCTTGTTTTCAATGGGATCCATGGCGGGGTTCGTTCGAGCGGTTATCGAATTGATAAAATACTTGACAAACTAAATGTTTCGTGCTACCATGCCTTGTGGAGCTGGCATTCCAAATCGTTGTCACGCCGCGCTTCGTTCCTGCTGGCTCTTTCGGCGTCTCTCTCCGTAACTCCTTTCCTTCCTATCACATCCTTGTAAGTTCATTCTTTTCATCTGGATGCGCACTCTTTTCTGCAACGGCGCGCCTGCAACTCCTTTGGATTCAATGCCTTCTGCACTCTTTCCATCGCCACGGGGGTGGATACCCCCTTCAACCCCAAAAAGGACAAACCATGAATTCGCAAGCATCCAGCACCACCGCCATCGCCCTTCCCGGCCGTTCGGACGCGAAGTGCACTCATTTCACCGCCCAAGGCCGTCGCTGCCGCCTTCGCGCCCTGCGTTCCGGCCTCTGCTTTCGTCATGCCGCGCTGCAAGCCGAGCCCACCGAAATCATCTTTGACATGCCAGGCCCAGACCGCGACAAGCCCGACCAAACCGCACCGCAAGCCGCGGCGTTGTAGTGGCCGGGCTTTAGGCCGGCCACCCAGCGGGGCACCCCGGGGGTCGTCCCCTAGAGGTCCCCGGGTACCACGACTCCCGTGCCATTGCACCCTGCACCGGGGGGTGTAAGATACGCACAGAGGCGGAAACACAACCGCCTTCCCCGGTGTCTAAAGGTATAAAGCTCGACGCCGGGTTCAAAGGCAAAGCAGGCAAATGCCCCACCCGGACGCAACTGGATTTTTGTTTCTTAGCCGTGATGGCTCAAGCGACCCCTCGGAGCTGACCCGCGAACCTTTGCAGGCTTCGCGAGCGCCGGATTGGGGCGAGCCGGAAAGGCCGTCCGTGTCCGATTGGGCTAGCGCCTTATCTTGGGGCCGGGATGAATCGGAGCTGGTGAACGAGCTGCAAGCCGGTTCTGAAACTGCGTTCGATTGGCTGGTCACTCATTACCACGGCCCGGTCTACAATTTGATCTTGAGCATGCTGGGAGACACTTCAGACGCCGCGGACGGAACGCAGGAAGTTTTTCTGAAAGCGTTTCGCGGCATTCGCTGTTTTCGCCAGGGCAGCTCGCTGAAAACGTGGCTGTATCGCATCGCCATTCGCGAAGCGCTGAATCACAAGCGCTGGTTCAAGCGTCACCTGCAGAAAAATGTTTCGATTGACGCCGAACCCGAAGAAGGGCACAGCGCGATTGAAATCGAAGATTTGAGCGCCACACCATTCGACCAGCTCGCCGCCCACGAAATTCAGCAAGCGGTGCAGCACGCGCTGCAGGAAATTCCTCACGTGTTCCGCGGCGCCGTGATCCTTCGCGATCTCGAAGGCTTGAGCTACGAGGAAATCGCCGAGGTCCTGGAATGCAGCGTCGGCACCGTAAAGTCGCGCATCTTGCGCGGACGCCGCGCGTTGAAAGAGATTTTGGAACCCCTGCTCGGTCAGCGGGAAACGACCGGTCAGCGGGAAACGCATGCGCATGAGAACTCGTCTTATGAACATAGCGGGGATCGCGTTCACGCGAATTTCGCCAGAAGTTCAGACCCCAGCTCAGGCCAAGTACGCAGATCATTGGAACGTTCAGCGATGACGCAGCAATCGGCACACGGGGAACTCCCATGAAGTGCAATACGGTGCGCACCAAGCTGGCTGGCTATCTCGATGACGCTGTAACCGGCGCCGCTCCTGCAGAACAGCGCGTACACATTCGCGAACATCTGGAAACCTGCGGTTATTGCCGCGAAGAGCTGCAGCGTTACCGCAAGCTCTCCATGCTGTTGTCTCGCGTGCCCAGGACTTTGCCGCCCGCGGATTTGGCCGTGCGCATTCGCGTCGCCGCCGCGCAGGCTGTTCCCACGCAAGATTTTCCCAGCCGCATGCGCAGAATCCGCGACCGCGCGGAACTTCTGCTCGACAACGTTTTCCGCCCGCTTTCCGTTCCTGCGACCGGCGGATTCTTCTCCGCCATTATCGTTTTTGTCCTGGTGCTGCAATTAATCGTTCCCGGAATAACGGTGCGCGCCGTTCCCAACGACGTTCCGCTGAATATCCTACGTCCCGCGGAATTGATCACGCTTTCCGATTACCCCTCTTCCTGGGCGCCCGAGCAGCACGATGTCGAGCTTTCGCTTCCCCACGGTTTGCTCATCGATGTCACCGTGGATAAGAACGGCCAAATGGTCGCCTACCAAATTATCTCCGGGCCCAAGAGCGTCGACCTGCGCCATCAGCTCGATCAGATGCTGCTGTTCTCCCGTTTCCGGCCCATGATGAGTTTCGGCCGCCCCACCTCCGGCGGCCACGTAATCCTGAGCTTCAGCGCCGTCCGCGTCCGCGGCTAAGTTCCGCAAAAAAATGAACGCTCTCTCCTGCGCGAGGGCTCTCACACCCGCACTGACGCCTCCCAAGATATTGCCGCACGTAGCTCTAATCGCTGTTCTCTTTGTTTTGCCCTGCTCTGGGTCGGCAGAGAATGCTTCCGAGGATCAGCGACTTTTGTTCGACTCCGCCAACCGCGAGCGGGTCGCGCTGCAGCTGCAGCCTCTCAAGTGGGATGATGCGTTAGCCCAAGCAGCGCGCCAGCACGCGTTGCTGATGGCTAAAGAAAATATTTTGGAGCATCAGCTTCCCGGTGAGCTTCCTTTGGCTCAGCGAGCCAGTCAGGCGGGTGCGCACTTCTCTCGCGTCGGTGAGAACATCGCGCTTGGCCCGCAAGCTGCCGTAATCCATACCGGATGGATGCACTCCCCGGGGCACCGCGCCAATATTCTCGACGTGCACTTCACCTCGTTGGGCGTGGCAGTCGTCGAAGGTCACGGCGGCGAGTTGTACGCGGTGGAGGACTTCTCCGCGGCGGTGGCGAGCCTTAGCTTTCAGGAGCAGGAGCAAAAGGTCGCGGCCCTGCTGTCTGCCATGGGCCTTCAAGTTTCCGGTGAAAATCGGTTGGCCCGACAAGCATGTAGTGACGAGCTTACCCCTACCGGTCATACGGCGATGCTTGTCCTGTTTTACGAGACGCCGGACCTCGCCAAGTTGCCGGAGGGGGTGGAGCAGAAAATTCGTGATGGCAACTTTCGAACGGCGGCGATTGGCGCTTGCGCTCCGAAGGAGAAAGGTGTGGGCATTGCCCGGTTTCGTATCACGATCCTGCTGTCCGGGGCCGCGAAACGGGGAAAATAATTGTTGTGTTGGCAGCATAGTCTTAATTACAATAACGGCCATGATTCGCAACGCCTACGCGTATTGGTTTCGATTTTGGGTGCCACCTAAATAGGGCGCGAGGGGCGAATTTGTAATCACGGGAATAAAGCAAAAAATTCCGACCCACTCGCAACCGAGTGGGTTTTTTATTTCCCGGCACAATTGTTTTTCTCGCCGCCAAAAAAGATGCGGCAAAGAGGACAGCCATGATCATCTCGATGAAACTGCACGCCACTCGCCAGGAGATCGATGAAGTTCGCAATCAAGTCGAATATTTCGGATACAAAGTGCATTCCATCGAAGGAGAGGAGCGCGTCGTGATCGGAGTCGTGGGAGTGGGCGATGTGACTGCGTGTTTTGAATCCGTGGAAGCCATGCCGCAAGTGGAAAAAGTGGTGCGCATTTCCGCGCCGTACAAATTCGTGAGCAAGGAGTTTCGCGCCGGCCGCACACAGATTCGCGTGAACGGGCTGCAGATCGGCGGCGGCGAATTTATCGTCATGGCCGGACCGTGCTCGGTGGAATCGGAAAAGCAGATCATGCAAGCCGCGGAAGGCGTTGCGAAAGCGGGCGCAAAAATGCTGCGCGGCGGTGCGTTCAAGCCGCGCACTTCTCCGTATGATTTTCAGGGCATGGAAGTGGAAGGCCTGAAGCTTTTGCAGAAAGCGAAGAAGGCAACAGGACTCGCCATCATCACCGAGGTAATGAGCGATCGCGACGTCGATCTGATCGCGGAATACGCAGACGTGATGCAAGTCGGCGCGCGCAACATGCAAAATTTCGTGTTGCTGAAAGCGCTGGGAAAGTGCGGGCGTCCCGTTTTGTTGAAGCGCGGAATGAGCAGCACGATGAAAGAATTGCTGATGTCCGCGGAGTATGTGGTCGCGCACGGAAATTCCGACGTGATTTTGTGCGAGCGCGGAATCCGTACCTTCGAGACGGCCACGCGAAACACCTGCGACATCGCGGCCATTCCCGCGCTGAACGAACTCACGCATCTGCCAATTATTTTGGATCCGAGTCACGCCACCGGAAAGCGCAGCCTGGTGCCAGCAGTAGCGCGCGCCGGAGTGGCCATAGGCGCCGACGGCCTGATAGTAGAAGTACACCCAGCCCCAGAGAAAGCGATCAGCGACGGCGCCCAGTCGCTAGACCTGCCTCAATTCGAACGCATGATGCTGGATCTGCGCCCCTACATCGAGCTGTGGGAGACGTCGCGTAAAACCGAAGCCCTCGCCGCCGCCAGTTAGTTGAGGGTTTCGAAACGCTCGTAACATTCTCGCCATCAAGCATTGCTGGGACGATTGCGCGCCGAGCGCTGCGGTGTATAGACTCCGGGACATGCGACCACAAAAAATGAGCGCAGTAATGATTGCGCTCGTGTCGGTATTTGTATTTTCCGCGGGAAGTTTCGCGGATGAGCCGGAGGACTTAGTCAGGAAGGCCGTAGAGCGGTGCACACTCAACCAGGCTGAGACGAAGCCGTTTCACTTGAAGGCAGTGCTGGCGCCGAGCCTAGATAGGGATCGAGGATCGAACCGAACGGGCGAGGTGGAGTACTGGTGGGCTTCACCGACGCGGTGGAAACGAGAAGTGCGGTCGCCAGAATTTCATCAGATCGTGATCGTGAACAGCGAAAAGGAATGGCAGAAGAATGAAGGAGACTACTTTCCAGAGTGGCTTCGAGAAACGAGTGTCGCGCTGATCGAGCCCGTGCCTTCTTTGGAACAAGTGCTGAGACAGGTTGAGGAGGCGGACGTACACAACCTGATGGGAACCACACATTTTAGCTGGGCGATGATGAGCACCGACGGAAATGTGGAGAAGGGAATGGGGGCTGGACTCTACGTTACCAGCAAAGGGCTGCTCCAGGGCGGATATGGTCTGGGATGGGGAGGGTCGTATACGGACTACGAGAACTTTCATGGCCGTATGGTGGCGCGTACGGTGAGCGTGGGAACGCCGGAAGTGACGGCGAAAGTCACGACGCTCGAGGATTTGAGGGATCTCCCCGCTAATGCTTTTGACAGTAGCGCGAGTGGCGGTGATGCGACGTTGCTGAGGACTATGGTGGTCGAAGAGATTGCTTTACGAAAAAATCTTGTGCCCCTACAGGCGGTGGCGTGGCCTGCTGTGCAAGATGGTCCTCTCGAGGGTGCGATAACGACCGCGATTGTCGTGGATCGAACTGGGAAAGTGAGAGAGCTTGGATCAATCCTCTCCGATAACCCGGGTTTGAGCGAAGCGGCTGGAAAAATGATTGAGGCGATGCAGTTCAAGCCGTACTTGCAAGATGGTTTACCGGTGCAGGTAGTCTCACGTATCACGATGCCGTTCAAGACGGTGCGGCCGCCGGGTGTGGAGACATTTGAAAGCGCGCGTACCTATTTTGAACGCGGAAGACAAGTTTCATTTCCGGCGGCAGGAAAGGGGCCGGCTTATGTGCTGCACGCAACCTTCCAAGTAGGACTGGCTGGGAAGGTCGATGAAGGACAATATGTGGACACCTGGAAAAGCGATGACGAGTGGCGTAGGGAAGCGACGGTCGGAAAGAATCGGTACGTTCGAGCAAGACATGGTGAGACACGATACCAATTACTGGAGGGTTCGGACGGCGGCGTGTTGCGATTGGTGCTAAAGGCGATGGAACCGATTCCAGCCTTGGATACTTTTGTCGAGTCCGATTGGAGAATGAAACGAGATACCATTGATGGAGTAAACATGGTCCGTGTACTCGCGGGGTACGAGAGTTCTGACGGCGTATTGGATCCGGAACGCGCTAGGGGATATTGGTTTGATGAGAGCGGGAGGCTGGTGAAGACGTTTTTTCGTGGAAATGAGACGCGGAGGTTTCAATTCGAAGGGTTTGGCGGCGTGCAGATCGCTCATGAGATCCGCGTGTTGCACAACGATAAGATAGGAATGTTGATTCGTGTGACCGAGGTGTCAGCATCGGGAGCTGTACCGGAGAGCACGTTTGAGTTGCACGGACATGAATGGAAGAGGGCTTTCACCGACGAGGTGCGATAGCGATCGGCCCCGACGGCCTAATCGTAGAAGTGCATTCTGTACCGGAGAAATCGGTCAGCGACGGCGCCCAATCGCTAGACCTGCCTCAATTCGAACGCATGATGCAAGACCTCAACCCTACATCAAGCTGTGGGAAGCCGCGCGGGTCGAAACTGCTAAAAGCCATGGGAAGCGTCCCGCAAAGACGAAGCCCTCGCTGCCCCAGACTTCAAGCACTCGGTTCTGCAACAAAATTTCAAGACAACGGAAAAATATGGGCCTATAATCTCTGTCACCGGGCACGCTGTCCGCCTGGCCTTCCAGTGAGATTGGGGCCTCACAACTCCCGCCTGTGATGTGCCACATCCCGAGAGAAGCGTGGTTATGCCTTCTCGTCCGAACGCGAGCAGTTGCGAAACTACAATTGCGGCCATAGCCTCTGCATCTGATTCCCGATTCTAGTCTGCATTGGAATGGGGTGCGACAGCCATACCTCGGCGAATTGAAAAATCGAAGAGAAAAACCGAGAGGTGCTTTATGAAAGAACCTCGGGCCCTCGATGAACATGTGACCGGCTCCGCCGGCGCTACGCTCGGATCTCCAACCAGGAGGGTACGCTCCTTGAAGGAACGGCTGGGTGCAGCGCGTAAGCTAGCTTTGCTTTTGACGGCGGCCGCGCTGTGTTTTGGAGCGGCCCTTTATTTTGGGGCGTCGCGCACATCCGCGGAGCGCGAACATGGCAATCATGACTGGCTGCATCACGGCAACGACCTTGCCAATACGCGATTTCAGAACCTAGACCAAATCAACCCCAGCAACGTCAAGAACCTGAAGGTGGCCTGGGTTTTCCACACCGGCGTGCTCGACCCACTCGCTGAATTAGAAGCCACTCCAATCGAGGTCGACGGCCGTTTATTCATCACCGATGGTCATGACAACCTTTTCGCGTTGAATGCCGCCACGGGACAGATGCTATGGAAGCTTGACGGCTTCAGCGACGAGACGCAACTCGGGGCTTTCTTTCTATGCTGTGGCCGGAACAATCACGGCGTGGCCTACGGAGACGGCAAGGTGTTCATCGGACGGTTTGACGATTCCGTGGTGGCTCTCGATGCAGAAACAGGCAAAGTGGCATGGCAGAGCACGGTGGCTGATTTCCACGATAGGGTCTCCATCAATTCGGCTCCTCAATTCGTGAAATCCGGCGGCCGCGAACTCGTTATCATCAGCCTGTCGGGTGGCGAATATGAGATACGAGGACAGGTTTTCGCCCTGGACGCAAAAACCGGCAGCACTGTGTGGCACTTCTCGACGACCCAGCCGACCAGCTTCGCCGGCCAATCTTTCCAGACTGGTGGCGCCGCGGTTTGGGTCCCGCCGGCAATTGATGCGGACTTGGGCCTTGTTTATCTCAGCGTCGGAAATGCCGCGCCTGATATCCGCGGCGAGGAACGGGCCGGCGACAATCTATTTGCAGCGTCCATCGTGGCCATAAACCTGTTTACTGGCAACCCTGTGTGGCATTTCCAGGAAGTGCACCACGACATTTGGGACTACGACAGCGCGCAACCCGCCGTCCTATTCCCCCTCGAAAAAGACGGAAAGCATTTCAATGCGCTCGGCCACTGCAGCAAGAATGGGCAGTATTACATCCTTGACCGGCGCACGGGCGAGCCCATCTACACGGTGACCGAGAAACCCGTCCCACAAGGTGGCGCTGGTGCCGCGTTCCAGAACGCCGCCCCGACGCAGCCGTATTCAGCCGTTGAACCGCTCACCCTGCTCAGTTTCGATCAGCTCACCCCTGGCGAGCAGCCGGATACTGCTGCCATAACCGCCGCTTTCAGCACGTTCCTCGCGCCAGGCCAGACGTCTGTTACCTTGTCACCGCAGTACACGCCTCCCGACGACCAGCTGCGGCTGATTATGCCCGGTGACAATGGAGGATGTGAATGGGCCTCGGCAGCTTATAGCCCGCGAACAAAATACATCTACTACGGCGCGAGGCAGGAGCCCGATGTCTTCAAGACGCACTCCGGTAATACAAGCCTTATTCCTCAGGCGGTCAACGGCGACCTGCATCTGGGTTCGACGTTTATCAACCACGTTCCCGGCGTAAAGCCCTTTGGCATGTACGGCGCCACCAACACGGAGACCGGCAAAGTGGTTTGGAAGATTCAGATCCCTCAGCCGGCGAAGTCTGGTGTGCTGGTTGCCGGCGACCTGGTTTTCTTTGGAGAGGGAAATGGAACCTTCGATGCCGCCGACGCACGAACGGGCAATAAGCTGTTCAGTTTCCATGCGCCGAGCCATGTTATGAACGCCGGCGGGGCCGCTGCGGGCCCCATGGCCTACTTTGTGGACGGACGCGAGTTCGTGGTCAACGCGTTCGGTGGAAATGTCCCGGATCGAACCATCACTTCAGGTGGCGACTGCCTGGCTGGCGGAAGTATCTGTGATAACCCGGTGGGCGATGCCTACATCGCATTTGCCCTCACTAACGAAAAAGAAGCTGACAAGTAGTTTTTCAGCGCGTCAAGGCGAAAGCTGTTTGGACCATAAACGAGGATGGCCCTCGATAAAGAGCGAAGAGCTATCCTCGTTTAAGGCAAGCTGCTTGTGCGGCAATCAACAAGCCGGGTAAGTCAGAAACCTCACCGGAACGAGGGTCGCGTGACGTCCGCGGGGCACGCTGCGGGCGTGGGCTGCTCGCTGAGGCGTGCGACCCAGCACTCTGCTTTCTGCTTGTTGTCCGGGTCTGACGGCGCTCTCAAATAGCGGCGCAATTCGGCGAGCACCTGATCGGTTTGGCCTTTTACAAAATAAATTTGCGCAAGTACCAGACTCGCGTTCGGAAATGCATTTTCACTCTGATGCAGCATTTCGATGGCTTCCGGAGTGACGTGGCGCTGGGCAATCAGAGCGCGGCCGAGTAGATAGTGTGACGCGGGAGCCTGCGGATCGAGATCTACAGCCTGGCGTGCTTCGGCCTCCGCTTCCTGATTTCGATTCAGCAATAGCAGCGTGAGAGCAAGGTTCTGGTGCGTCTGGGCGAAACGGGGATCGAGGGCAAGCGCGGCGTCGTGCTCGCCTAGGGCTTTCTGATATTCGCCGCGCTGAAGGAAGCGGACACCTAACGCGTTGTGAGCCTGGATGTAGTCGGGATAAATCTGCAAAGCCTTCTGAAGATGTTCGGTCGAAGTTTGCAGATCGCCAGATCGGAACGCCTTTTGCGCGCGCTCGAACTCTTTAATAGCTTTGGAGGGAATGCGCAGCTGACTGACAGGAACAAGGTGATCAGGCTGCGAAGGAGCGGCTGCGGATTTCACTGGGGAAGTCGCTTCTAGGCGCAAGCGAAGGTCTTCCCAAGGGTCGGACACAACGCCGCTGGGGGTTCCCCCGTTTGTTGGGCCTTGGTCGCCGATAGGGCGGCGCCGCGGAGCGCCCTGAGCATGCATGCTTGCCGTAGCAGCGAAGAATAGTGCGAAGGCAATTATCGTACGTTTCATGTAGGTACCCTGACGGCGAGCTACGGAATGCAAAGTTGGCCCACCGTTGCGATTCTTGAAGCGCATCGTGCGGCAGCTTTTGAGTTACGGCTCAGCGCGCTTCAATGGGAAGGACGGAAAAAGTCGCAGATTTGTTTGGCAGGTTGCGGGTAATTGTGTGTAAATCGCGGCTACCGCTCGGGTTTAACATAAAGAAGTTCTTAACGGAGATAGTGGGAACTTCAGCGCGAGCCGAATTCTTGACACTGCCGCAAATCGCTCCTCGAGGCAGGCGCTTCCGCACCTGTACTGCACTCGTACGGTAGATGAGTTGTGGCCCTGTCGCTTGCGGCCAAATTGTCGGTTGCGCGGGTATTGGAGAATGCGCGAAAATTGTACTCTGCGGGTGACCCAACTTTTGCGCCGTTTTGGCGAAGATGGGCTCCTTACTCTCCCCGCCCTAGCTAAGGCCTTTAGTCAGATGGACCGTTGCGGCAGAGCGATACGCCACCTGCCAGACAGAAGGACACAGTCATGACGCAGCAGATCGGCGAACTTGCTCCTCCTAACCGCCTCATGCTCACTCCCGGGCCGTCGTCGATGGACCCGCGCGTATACCGCGCGTTGGCCGCGCCCCTGGTCGGCCATCTCGATCCGTGGTTCAAGGGTTGCATGGACGACACGCAGGTCCTGCTGCGGCAAATCTTTCAAACGGAAAACCGGTTAACGATGCCGCTTTCCGCATCGGGCTCGGGCGGAATTGAAGCTTCGGTGCTGAACACCCTGGAAGAGGGCGACGAAGCCATTGTCTGTGTCAACGGAGTTTTTTCCGAGCGTATGGCGGTGATTGCCTCGCATACGCCGGCGAAGGTCACGAAGGTGGAAGCGCCGTATGGCAAGCCGGTGGATGCGGAAGATGTGCGGCGGGTGAGCAAGGGCAGGAAGATTAAGATTGTGGGGCTTGCGCAGGGAGAAACGTCCTCGGGTGTCCTGACGCAGATTGCTGATTTTCGCAAAGTCGCCGATGAGCTGGGTGCTTTGCTGGTGGTCGATGCGGTTGCTTCGCTGGCCGCGGTTCCGTTGCACGTGGACCGCGAACGTGTGGACATTTGCTTCAGCGGCACGCAAAAGGCGATTAGCGCGCCGCCGGGCATGTCGCCGATTACGGTGAGCCCGCGGGCGGAGGAAGTTTTTCGCACTCGCAAGACGAAAGTGCAGAGCTGGTATTTCGATCTCACTACGGCGATGAATTATTGGGGGAAGGAGCGGCTGTATCATCACACGCCGCCGGTGTCGCTGATTTACGCGCTGCGCGAGGCGATGCGCATCGTGATGGAAGAGGGCTTGGAAGCGCGCTGGGAGCGGCATCGCGTGAACCAGTTGGCGCTGATCGCAGGTATCGAAGCGATGGGGCTGGAGCTGCTGGTGAAGAAGCCGGCGGACCGCTTGCCGACTGTGACCGCTGTGATGATTCCGAATGGAATCGATGACGTGAAGGTGCGCAATCAACTGCTCGATGAATTTAACATCGAGATCGCCGGCGGCCTTGGAGCGCTGAAGTCCAAGATTTGGCGGGTGGGCTTGATGGGCCACTGCAGCCAAAAGCCGTATGTGCTACTGTTCCTGGCCGCGATGGAGAAAGTGCTAATCGATCAAGGGTTCCGCGTGCCCTCGGGCGCCGGGGTTGGCGCGGCGGTGCAGAATTATACGCACGCGCACTCTGAGGCAGCGGTCGTCAGCCGTTAACGGAAAAGGAGAATTCGTGAGCTCAGTTCCAGTCCTGGCCAACAGCGGAGCGATGAGCACGTTTGTGGGCGCTTTTGAGGTGACCTCCAAGCTGACCGGCACCGTGTTTCAGTGCCGGTTTTCGCACATGTGGAATGGAATTGCCACGCGCCACGCGGATACGATCGATACGAAGTTTTTTGTGAACGGCAAGGCGGTTGTCTTAGGGTTAGCGCACAAGGCATTCGTGAAATTTCGCGAACGCACCGGCCGCGACTTGAGCGACCGAGAGGCAAGTTTTATTTCCGCGGAATTCCTGCGCGAGCGGCTGGAAGAAGAAGACGAGCGGCCGCTCTACGATGTCTATGAACCGGACGTTCTGCGGCTGATCGAGCAGATTGGGATTAAATAGCCCGGGAAGCACAGTCAAGTTCGCTATGCCACTCGGAGTGAAGATTCAGTCGCCGGGCTCGGCGTGGAACGACTCGAGGCATTGATGGCGCAGGCCGTCGCGGCGAATGAAGTGAATCACCAGAAACATTAGCAGCCCGCCCGCTACCATGACGGCAACGGCGATTTGCAGGCCGAACTGCATGTCGTGCAGGTCGGAGATACGTCCCACCAACTGCGGACCGAATCCGCCCACAAGCTGCGTGACAAACATGTAGACCCCGATGGATGTGGCATGTGCGCGCCGCGGCATCATGTCGTGAATGACGGCGGTGACCGGGCCGTGATACCAGGACATGAAGAAAGCGGCCAGGCCGAGCGCGGCCAGTACGAGCGATTTTTCATCGGTTTGTATGGCTAGGATCAGAAAAGGGGCGGCCAGAAGAAAAGCTATCGCGATGGCGATAATGCGTCCGTAGGCAAAACGACGCTGCAGGCGGTCAGCGACAAAGCCGCCGAAAAGAACACCGAAAAGGCTGCATACCAAACCGATTACCGCGAGTGAGACGGAAGCTTGGCGCAGGCTGAAATCTTTGTAGGTGACGGCGAAATCGACGCCCCAGGTGAGCAGGGATACGCTGGCAAACGTGATGCAGGTGCCGCCCGCGATCATGGCGAGAAATGCGGGCACGGTCAGCAGCTTTCGGATGGGACAGACTACGGAGCACGGTCCGCGGGGCGGCTCTTCGAGCGTCAGCACTGCTATCACCGGAACGAGGCCTGCGACGGCGATCACGAAAAGCGCCCACTGCCAGCCGTAACGCGGACCGATGATGCCGCCGAGAGCTTGGCCAGCCGCGCCGCCCAGAAGCATGCCACTAGCGAAAATGGCTTGGGCCGACGCGCGCTTTTCCACTGGGAAGGCGCCGGAAATCATGGATTGCGCAGCGGGGGCGTACGCGGCTTCACCAATGCCGACGAAGGCGCGCGCGATTAGCAGAAACGCGAAACTGCCGGCGAGGCCTCCAGCGAATGTAGCGAGACTCCAGCAAACAATTCCGAAGGTAATGATGGTTTTGCGACTGAAGCGGTCGGCAAGGAATCCAAAGGGGATGCTGCCAATAGCGAGAACCAGCAGGAGCCATGTTTGCAGCGAGCCGAGCTGCGCGTCGGTAACACCGAGGTCTCTGCGCAGCATGGGAATCAGCGGGATGAAAACCCAGCGGGCGGCAAAGTTGACAAAGTTCACCAGAACAAGTACAGCAAGAAGGCGCAGTTGATAGGACGTGAGCGGAATGGATTTAGATGACACTCTAACTAGGCTCCGTCGGCGAGTCGATACGTCTGGCGTTTCCGCGAGATGGCCAAGGGGCGCGGCCTCGCGGGTTCAGCGTCCGCTCAATCCTGTTTCCATTATATACCGCGCATGAATACGACTTCCTCTTCCGCGGCGACCACGAGTGACCGGTTGACCACCGTACTTTCGTACGGGGCGCTGTTGTTCCTCATTTACCTCGCTTATCGCATCGTGGAGCCATTTTTGGTTCCGCTGGCGTGGTCGGCGATCCTGGCGATCTTTTTCTATCCGGTCCATGAATGGATGATGCAGCGAGTGCGGCCAAGCCGCGCGGCGCTCGTGAGCACGCTGGGCGTAACATTGCTGCTGATTGTGCCGGCGCTGGTGGTGCTGGTGTACACGACGCGGCAGGCCATCGATGCGACGGCGCGATTGCAAGATGTGCTAATGGATCCGGACAAGGCTTTGCCATCGCATGCGTTGGCTTGGATTCGGAACCAGCTTCCGCATGCTTGGCAGTCCACAGACTTTTCAGAGCCGCTGCGTCAAGGCGCGGAAAGGGTTGCGACCTTTCTGGGATCGCGGTTCGCGGGGCTGGTGAAAAATCTGTTCAACTTTTTCGTGGACTTGTTCATCGTCATCTTCGCCCTGTTCTTCATGTTCCGCGATGGCGACGAGATCGTGCGAGGGGTAAGCCACTTGCTGCCGTTCGACGAGGCGATTCAGCAGGAGATGCTGCGGGAGTCACGCGATTTGATCTTCGCGAGCGTAGCGGTAGCGCTGGTGATTGCCGGATTGCAGGGAGTCTTGGGAGGATTGGCGTTTACAATTGGCGGAATCTCGACGCCTGTTTTCTGGGCGGTGTTGATTGCCTTTTTTTCCCTCGTGCCAGTAGTGGGCTCGGCGCTGATCTGGGTGCCGGGGGCGCTGTTTCTGGCGTTCAACGGGCATTGGGGCCGGGCGATTGCAGTGATAGTGATTTGCGGCGGCGTCGCGGGGCTAGCGGACAACATCGTGCGCCCCATGTTGCTACGCAATCGTACCCGGCTGAACGAGCTGCTGCTGTTCCTGGGCGTTTTGGGGGGACTGCAAGCGTTCGGGCTGCTAGGCTTGGTAATTGGTCCGACGATCGTCGCCGCTGCGATGGGAGTGTTTCGTGTTTACATGGATCATCGTGACAGGCAGGCAGCGCTTGTTGTGTAACTGCTTGCTGTGTGACCACTTGCTGCGTGATCAGTTGCTGCGTGATCAGTTGCTGGGTAACACGGCGGGCGAATTTACGTGCGGGGTAATGGGCGTGTGCTAGAGTACCCGACTCAGATGAGTACGAACGGCTACAAGCCAGCTGTGGTACATCCGGAATTGCCGCCGGAAAAATTGCGGTGGAGGTGTGAGCCGTCACGTTTGCCTTTCGAAACCACGGCGCAAGCGGAGTTGCGCGAAGGATTCATCGGGCAGGAGCGAGCGCTGCGTGCCCTCAAGATGGGCGTAGAGCTTTCCGCTCCGGGATACAACGTATTTGTGTGCGGGCTGGCGGGCACGAGCCGCGGCGGCACCATCGCGCACATGATTGAAGAGCTGCACCCGAAGACGAAGACTTCACTCGACCGCTGTTACGTCAATAATTTCAAAATTACGGACCGGCCGAGATTGCTTTCCCTGCCGCGCGGCCAGGCGAATTCGTTCAAGAAGGATATGCAGGCAGGGATTGATTTTCTGCGGCGGCGGATTCCGCAGGTGTTCGAAGGCGAGCCGTTCCAGCGGCAAAAGGGACGAATTGTCGAGCGGTTCACGGTGCGCGAAAAAGAGTTGATGGACGATTTCACGCGGCGCATCGCGCGTGAGCAGTTTG
>Ga0210410_10001049_pt1 | contig 26819 bp, 25 predicted proteins | sample IncBWC4MmetaG_FD_161058 | JGI IMG/M metagenome (GOLD analysis project Ga0210410, IMG submission 161058) | Forest soil microbial communities from Barre Woods Harvard Forest LTER site, Petersham, Massachusetts, United States - Inc-BW-C-4-M | ecosystem: Environmental > Terrestrial > Soil >... | reverse complement strand
TGCCTTCGAACACGATGCTTTCGGGATCGCCAAGGCCTCGGCCTATTCCTCCATCTTCACTTTTTTCCCCGCCTTGCTGGTGCTGGGTTCGGTTGTAGCCACCATTAACCGGGGCGAAGTCTACCTTCGCGAAATCTCCTACGCTCTGGGCACCATTTTGCCTGCCGGCAGCTCAACCGCACTTTCCTACCTGAGAGGCAGCGCGGACCGGCCGGTCGGCCTGCTCATCACCACTTCGTTGCTGACCATCTGGAGCGCTTCCGGCGTCATCATTTCATGGATGGACGGCTTTCGACGCGCCTATCAACTCCCCAAGACGTGGGGATTAGTCCAGGAGCGCTTGATTGCGATTTCGCTGGTTTTCATGGCGGGTTTGCCGCTGAGTTTCGCCACCATCCTGGTTGCCTTCGGCAGCCGCATCGAAATGCGCATTTTGTTTTTGCTCGGGCATGAGTTCGGACCTCTCATTCTGTTGTTGTGGGGCGCGATCCGTTGGACCATCGCGATCCTGACCAGCATCGCCGTGATCCAGCTTATCTATCACAACGCGGTGCCTCGTACGCAGCCCTGGCACAGCGTTTTGCCGGGAGCTGTTCTTTCGACCGCGATGTGGCTGCTTTCTTCCGCATTATTCGGATGGTATTTGCAGCACTATACGGACTACAGCGTTATCTACGGTTCCCTCGGCGTGGGGATTGCCCTGCTCGTCTGGATGTACCTGATCTCGCTGGTTGTGCTGATGGGCGCCGAATTCAACGCCATGCTTTTTCCTCGCGGTCTCACCAGAGTTCCGCCTCCGCGGGCGGACACCGAAGCTCGCTGACTGCGATGCGACGAGCGGCCTCACCAGATCGCATCAACCGTAAACTTATTGAGCGGCGTTGGTGGGGGGGAGGATTCGAAATTTGAAAGAACGCAAACTGGATCTGGTGGAAGGAAGTCTGCCGACGTCCGGCCCCGCGCCGGCGGAGGCAACCGAACGCGTGCGCCGCGCAAAGATCATCTGCACGATTGGTCCGGCCTGTGATTCCGAAGAAATGATTCGCGCCCTGATGCAGACCGGCATGGATGTTGCACGACTGAATTTCTCTCACGGAACGCACGCCGAACACGCCCGGCGAATCCGGCGGTTGCGCCGCGCCGCCCATCACCTCAACCGGACCATCTGTATCGTTCAGGACCTTCAAGGTCCGAAGATTCGTACGGGCCGCTTGAAGAATGGAAAGGCTGTGCTGCTGAAGGCTGGGACGGTGCTGACGATCACGCCGCGCAAGGTGGCAGGGACCGCTGCGCTGATTTCGACCGATTTTGCCGGCTTGGCGCGCGAAGTCCACCCCGGCGCACGGGTGCTTTTATCCGACGGCCGCATTGAACTGAGCGTGCGGTCGATCCGTGGCCAGGACGTGGAATGCGAAGTGTTGAACGGAGGAACGCTCGGAGAGCAGCAAGGGATTAATCTGCCGGGTGCGGCAATGGCGATCCCCGCACTCACCGCCAAAGACAAGCGAGACCTCGAGTTTGGTTTGAAGCACGGAGTGGATGTGGTTGCGCTGTCGTTCGTCCGTTCCGCGGATGACATTCGCATGGCGAAAAGCCTGATGCGGGAATTTGGCAAATCCGTGCCCATCATCGCCAAGCTGGAAAAGCCGCAGGCCATCGAGCGCCTGGAAGAGATTCTGGAAGTGGCCAACGGAGTCATGATTGCGCGTGGGGATCTCGGTGTGGAACTGCCACCGGAGCGCGTCCCGATCATTCAGAAGCTGGTGATTCAGCGAGCGGGTGTGTGGCGGAGGCCAGTGATCACGGCGACCCAGATGCTCGAATCGATGACCGAGAACCCGCGCCCCACGCGGGCGGAGGCGAGCGACGTGGCGAATGCGATTTTTGACGGTACCGACGTGGTGATGCTTTCGGGAGAGACTGCCAGCGGGCGTTATCCGCGGGAGACCGTGGCCATGATGGCGCGTATCATTCTGGAGGCGGAGGCCAGTATCGCGCACCTGCCGCCGCCAGGCCGCCGCCGTCGTGAGGACCACCGTTATTCGGTTGCCGAAACCATATGCGAGTCCATCGCGCACGCCGCCGAAGATCTGCCCATGCGCGCGATCGCCGTCTTCACAGAAAGCGGGAATACGGCGCGCATGCTTTCAAAACATCGTCCCAAGGTTCGTATCTATGCTTTCAGTCGCAAGCCGGAAGTCTGCAATCGCATGAATACGCTTTGGGGCGTGCATCCGGTTCACAAAGACCAGTGGGAGTCCGCGGAGGAAATGTTAAAGACCGCCGAAAAGGAACTGCTGCCGAAAGGTCTTCTCCGTCCGGGGGACGTGCTCGGCCTGGTGGCCGGAACCAAGCTCACTTCGGGCGCCACGAACTTCATGCGGCTGCATACGGTGGGGGAAAGCGATCGGGCGCGCCCGACGCGGCGGAAGAAGAAATAAACTCCGAATCCTCTCCATCCCGTGCTAAATCTTGTCGTCTGTTCCAAATCTTATCAACCGGAGCGAAGCGAAGGACCGGCTTTTGGTTTTTGCCGGCCACGATACAGAATCCAGGGTCTCAATGCGATGCATGCGGCCATCCCATTTTCCGATGATTCGCTGAACCCCGCGGTCCGCGGCTTTCTGCACTCGGCCGAGAATCCCAACGGCGACGCATGGATCCTCACGCACGGCGCGGGCTCGAATAGCACCGCTCCCCTGCTGGTCGCGCTCGGCGAAACCTTGGCTGGACACGGCTACGTTGTCCTGCGCTGCGATCTACCCTTCCGCCAGGAGCGGCGCACCGGCCCTCCGTTTCCGGGCAATGCGGAACGCGATCGCGCCGGTCTGCGCAACGCGCTTGCAGTTTTGCGTAAGAACGTTGCGGGCCGGATCTTTCTCGGCGGCCACTCCTACGGTGGACGCCAGGCTACGATGCTCTGTGCCGCCGAGCCCGGTCTTGTTTCCGGACTGCTTCTGCTTTCCTACCCGCTGCATCCGCCGCGCAAACCTGAACAGCTCCGCATCCAGCATCTGCCCAACCTGCGCACGCCGAGTCTGTTCGTGCACGGAACGCGTGACCCATTCGGAAGCGTTGAGGAGATGACCAAGGCCCTGCGGCTAATCCCGGCCAAAATCGAGTTAATGAAACTGGAGGGCGTGGGTCACGACTTGGGGTTCAAGGGGAAGACCGAACTAAAGGAATTGCCGGGGAAGATCGCCTTAAGAACCCTGGAATTCTTCGAGGATCGCCCGAGTTCGTTTTCCTGACGGCTGAGTGCTGACGGCTAATTCACCCAGCCCGATTTCGATCCGCCATTCTTTTTGTCGTTATCGTCCGGCGGCACGTAGTTTCCGTGCTCGTCGAAAGTGACTTCGCGGTCGTGGTCTTTCATGTAGACTTCGAATTTTCTCGCAGCTCGCCGCCGCTTCCAGCGGTAGTAAGAGTTGCGAAGGCCGTAGTAGCGTTCGGAAAGTCCAAGCTTTCCAAGTCCACGGGATACGAACTTTACATATACATATCCGAAAAACAGTCCGCCCAGATGGGCGACATACGCCACGCCGCCGCCGCCGCTCATCGCGAACGCCAATTCCACCACAATCAGGATTGCGATGAAGTACTTGGCTTTGATCAGAAACGGGAACGGGATCATCATGATCTCGTTTTCAGCAAATACAATTCCGAAGGCGATCAGAATCGCGAAGACCCCGCCGGAAGCGCCGACCGTAGGGGTGTTCGGGCCGCCTAGCACGTGGCCGTACGACACCACGATCGTGGTGATTGCCGCACCCATTACGCCGAAAGAAAACAGCTCCAAAAAACGCCGCGAGCCCCACGCACCCTCCAGCGCCGAGCCAAACATCCATAATCCGAGCATGTTGCCGAACCAATGCCAAAAACCGGTATGAAGGAAGCTGTAAGTCGCAATTTGCCAGATCCAGCCGTGCGTCACGTCGCTCGGGATCAGGCTGAAATAATCGAATATCGAACGATCAATGCCAGGCAGGACAAGGCCAAACAGTTCCATGAGCAGGAAAATCGCCGTGTTCAGTCCAAGCAGCCAAATTACCGCTGGCGTGAACGGCGGCAAGCTCAACGTCATTTCGCGGCTTCGAACCACTGAGAGCTCCTTTGCGGTCGTGCTTTACTATCGTTCCGGCTCGGGCACAACCGGCAGACTGCGATGTCCCGCCGCATCCAGCGCGCGCACACCGAATATCACATTATCCTTCGAAACCTTCAGGGTTGGACGCGTACCGTTACTCACCGTTTGGACGTACTCCCAATCGGGCGCTTTCGTCGAGCGCCAGACCACCTCGTAGGCGGCGGCTCCGCGCGAAGGTTCCCAGGTTAACGTCGTGTCATTGTCGAGAGCCTTGGTCTGCATTTTCACATTTGCCGGCGGCGCCGGAGCCGATGCCAGCGAGGCCAGGGTCGCCGCGTTCAGCCTCGCGACGTGCCCGACATAGTTGAAGTCCACAAACTTCGGCAGGTCTCCGTATTCGATGCCATTTTCGGTGCGAGGGGTCTGATGTTGATGGTTAAAATCTTCGCGGAATTCGGTGAATCGCACGGCAGCGAAGCCCTGCTGATTGAAAGAGTAGTGGTCGCCCCCGCGCAGGAAGCGGTCTAGGCGGAAGATGAGAAGCGGCTTTACTCCGGCGTCGTACGAGCGCCCGACGTCGGCGATGAAGCGGGCAAGCTCGCGCGAAGTCGAGTCGCTCTCTCCGCCGAGCATGCGAATACGCCGGATTTCAGCCTCGCTTGCCGCCGCGGGCAGGCCTTCGGAGAACACGCGTACCACGCTCGCATCCTGCTGCGGACTGCGGTCGCCTCCGACGATGTCATTGTTCAAAACCGCTTCGAGTTTCCACCCCTGCTGCTTGGCCATCTCGGCCAAGTGCTTACTGCCATTCAGACCCTGCTCTTCTCCAGCGACCGCCAGGAAAATGATAGTTGCTGGGAACTTAATTTTATTCAGAACAGCCTTGCTCAAAACGCGCGCGCATTCCAGACTTACCGCCGTCCCGCTGCCGTCGTCATTCGCTCCCGGCGCCGGGTCGGTGCCGTTTAAAGTGTCGCTGTTTCGCGAGTCATAGTGGCCGGTTACGAGTACGATGCGCTTCGCCTGCTCGGCGTCACTTCCGCCGAGCACCGCATATACATTGGTGATTTCGGTCGGCTTCGGGATGCGATCGGCGGGCTGCTCGGTGAAACGGTCGGTTTTCACCTCCAGGCAGCCGCCGCATTCTTTGGAGTAGCGTTCAAACTCCGCCTTGATCCACTCTCGCGCCGCTCCGATTCCCGTGCCCGCTCTGATGGATGCTTCGTCCTGCGCGGAAATCGTGGACCGGTTCTGGAAGCTGACCAGCTTTTCGATCGTCTGGCGGATGCGCTCAGCCGAAACCTGCCGGATCGCCTCGGCGATGTGCGAGTCGGCATGCGGGTCGGATGCCAAGCGGGGAGCCGGACCTTGATCTTGCGCCATTTCCTGCGCCGGGCATAGAGGAGCGCACAACGCCAGCGCCAGTGCGACCAACGCGGGTGCCGCAAACCTTGCGGAGGGATGACCGGAACCGGCAGACTTGGTCATTGCAGAATTTTCTTGGTAAGCCACTTGACCTTTTCCTCTCGAAGAAACTAAATATAACAGGGTAGCCTGGAGGTGGAGGAAATCATGGTGTACTGTCCTGAATGCGAGACGGATCTCGACATCGATGAAGATGAGGTCGATGAAGGCGCGGTCGTCTCGTGCCCGGAGTGCGGCGCGGACTTCGAGGTCATTACCGTCAATCCTGTTGAGTTGAAGAAGGTCGGCGAAGACGAGATCGAAGAGGACGAGGACGAAGAAGACGCCGTCAAAGAAGAGTCAGAGGACGAGGATTCCTGAAGAATTCTGCGCATTTCCGGGTGTTCCGGCGCTGGGCGGCAAGGGCTGCGTCAGTGCTGTTTCTGGCGTCTCTCGTTACCCCCGTGAGCGCGCGTGGTAGCGACCGCGAGAAGCCGAAGCCTTACGCCCTAATCTTTGGAACGGTTTGGGACCCTGACGGGCACCCGCTCTACGGGATCAAAGTGAAGATCCGGCGGGCCGACGAGAAAAGAGCTCGTTGGGAGCTCTATTCCAATCACACCGGCGAGTTCGCCCAGCGAGTGCCCGTCGGGAAGGCGGACTACATCGTTTGGGCGGACGTGAAGGGCTATAGGCAGCCCTCGGGCCGTCATTTGAAGCCGGGCTCCGAAGTCACCGTGCATATCGACGATGACGAGCGCTCGGACATCGGTCTTCATTTAGACTGGTAATGGCCGTTGTGGCGGGGACTCGGCGGCGATAGGGAACTCATGAAGAAAGCGATCATCGCGGCTTCGGTGCTGCTTGTGTTGTCTGCGTCGGTCTTTTCGACATCGGTCCTGGCGGCTCCAGCGCAGTTATTTGGGCGCGATTCGAAGCAAGACAAGACCCGCCTGCTCACTGGCAAGGTGCTGGACGGCGGCGACAATCCTCTGCCGAACGCGGTCGTGTACCTGACCAACACTCACACTCGCACCGTGAAAACCTATATCGTTGGCCCAGACGGAGCCTACCGTTTCCCAGCGCTTCAGCCCAGCATCGATTACGAAGTGTATGCACAATACAACAACCGAAAGAGCGGCACAAAAACGGTCAGTCAATTTGACGACCGCTCGCAGGTGTACATCAGTTTGAAAGTCGACACCAAAGCCGACGCTAAATAAGCACTTTTCGCTTCACACACACGGGCGTAACTTGTCTCTGACAAACCTTTCCGTTACATTCGAGCTGTTTCCCGCGAAGCGCGTTCTACGCGAAAACGCTCATGCCGGTTGTTACCTACGCCGCCGCCGTTCTTCTGGTCACGGGTGCCGCCACCTACGCGGTCATTGTGTACAACGGACTGGTGCGCCTGCAGAACGAAATCGGCCGCGCCTGGGCCAATATTGACGTTTTGCTCAAGCAGCGCCATGATGAGATTCCCAACCTGGTGGCATGCGTCAAGGGTTACATGGACCACGAGCGGCAGACGCTGGAGGCGGTGACCCAGGCTCGCGCGGCTTCGATGAACGCAGCCAGCATTCCGCAGAAGGCCCAGGCAGACCTGCTGCTGACCGGTGCCCTGCGATCTTTTTTTGTGGTGGCGGAACGATATCCGCAGCTCAAGGCCAACCAGAATTTCCTGGCGCTGCAGAATCGCATCTCCGAACTGGAGGAGCGAATCGCCGACCGCCGCGAGTTTTTCAACGACGATGTCAACACTTACAACACCCGGATCGCACAACTCCCCGATGTCTTCCTGGCGAGGGTGATGAAATTGCAGCCGCGGCAGATGTTCCGGGTGAACGAGCAGGAGCGGCGGCAGACGGAAGTGAAACTCGAACTAGCCCGGGGACAGGGCACCTCCTAGCCACTCAGAGAATCGAGCGTACGACACCGCCGTCGGCTCTGAGGGCAGCGCCATTCGTCGCCGTGGAGAGCGGACTGCAGAGGAACACCACCAGGGGCGCAACTTCGTCCGAACGCGCGAAGCGCCGCAACAAGGAACTCGGGCGCACGCTGCGAAAGAACTCAGCCTCGAATTCCGTCCTGGTCTGTTTCGAGGACGCCGCCATCCGGTCGACAAACTCATTCGCGCCTTCGGAAGCCGTGGGTCCAGGCAACACCGTGTTTACGGTGACGCCCGTACCCGCGGTCGTCTCCGCCAAGCCGCGTGAAATCGCGAGCTGCGCGGTTTTGGTCATGCCATAGTGAATCATCTCGGCCGGAATCTGCACCGCGGATTCGCTCGAAATGAAGACGACGCGTCCCCAATTCCGCGTCTTCATGCCCGGCAGATAAGCCCGGCACAAGCGAACGCCGCTCATAACATTCACTTCAAAAAAGTGGAACCAGTCTTCGTCGGGAATTTCCTGAAACGGCTTAGGCTCGAAAATGCCCAGGTTGTTGACGAGAATATCGGCATCGGGGAGCCGTTCGACGGCGACACGGACTCCGTCGGCGTTCGCAAGATCGGCGGCGAGACCTTCCACCTTGGCCTGCGGATGAGCGGTTCGAATCGACCGAATCGCTTGCTCGACGCGCTCTTCGGTCCGCCCGTTCACAATGACCTCCGCGCCCTCCCGAGCCAGGGCTTCGGCGATCGCGTATCCGATTCCCGCCGTTGATCCTGTAACGAACGCGCGCTTTCCTTCCAGTTCCAAATTCATCTTGCTTTGGATGAGAGAGGTTTCAATCTGGACTCAGGTCTGCGAAAAACGTGCGTAAAGTCGTACAATTTCTTCTCCGTCGCACCCGTCGTCTAAAATTCAACTACCGAGTGTTCTCCCATGATCAAGAGAGCTACCGCCGTTTGGCTGACGCTGAGCTGGTGTTCATTCGCTGGTCTTAGCAGTTCTAACCTCGGGGCGAGCGCGGCGCCGACTGGCGTGTTTGAGAGTCACGCCGATGTGGGCAGCGTTCTCCACCCTGGCACACTGGAATACGACCCTGCCAAGGGAACATACACAGTCAGCGGCAGTGGCGAGAACATTTGGTCCACGGCCGACGCCTTCCATTTCGCCTGGAAGAAAGTTAAGGGCGACGTCAGTCTGGCAGCCGACATCTCGTTCTTGGGCAAAGGCGGAAACGAGCATCGCAAGGCCGTGCTGATGGTGCGCCAGAGCCTGGACGCGGATTCCGTTTATGCCGACGTGGCGCTCCACGGCAATGGCCTGACGGCGCTGCAATACCGCGATGAAAAGGGCGCGGCGACTCATGAGATCCAAACTCAGGAGACCCAGCCGAACGTTGCCGGAACCGAACGCTTACACATCGAAAAACGCGGCAATTTTGTTTATTGGTTTCTGAGAGATGGTGGCAAGGAGTTGCACTACTCCGGCGCTTCGATGCGGGTTCCGCTCGAGGGAACTTACTATGTGGGGATTGGGATCTGTTCGCACGAGAAAGACGGAGTGGAGAAAGCCGTGTTCGCAAATGTCGATCTGGCGGCGGACCTGGCTCCGGTCGCCAAAACGACGCTATACAGTACGTTAGAAAGAGTGACCATTGCATCCACCGTCCGGCACGTCGTGTACGTCGCACCCGAACGCTTTGAAGCGCCCAACTGGACGCGCGACGGAACGTCGTTTCTCTTTAATCGTAACGGCAGCATCTACCGGCTGCCGGTGTCCGGAGGAGAGCCTGCGCTGATCGACACCGGATTCGCCAAACGGTGCAACAACGATCACGGCATTTCGCCCGACCAAACCTCTCTGGCCATCAGCGATCAGTCGCAGGGAGACAATCAGTCGATCGTTTACATCGTGCCGATCGAGGGAGGAGCGCCGCGCCGCATCACTCAGAGATCCCCGTCGTACTGGCATGGGTGGTCGCCGGACGGCAAGACCCTGGTGTTCGTGGGGCAGCGCAACGACGAATTCGATATCTACACGATCCCGATTACGGGCGGCGAAGAAACGCGCCTGACGACCGCCAAAGGGTTGGATGACGGCCCGGAATATTCGCCGGACGGAAAATACATCTACTTTAATTCGGAGCGCACCGGGCACATGCAGATCTGGCGCATGCGGGCCGATGGGAGCGAACAGGAACAGGTCACTGTCGATGAGTGGAACAACTGGTTCCCGCACATCTCGCCGGACGGGGCTTGGATGGTGTTTCTTTCCTACGAGCCGGACGTGAAGGGCCATCCGGAGAACAAGGATGTCATGCTGCGGATCATGTCGCTGAGTAACGGGAAAATGAGTGACGGGAAAATGGCGGATGGAAAAATGAGCGACAAGAAAATCAGCGTGCTGGCCGGCTTGTTTGGAGGCCAGGGCACAATCAACGTGCCCTCTTGGTCGCCCGACAGTAAAGCAGTTGCCTTCGTCAGCTACGCGCTTGTGCCGGACGAGAGCCGAGGCAGGAAATGACTGTGCGATGTGCCGGCAGTAGGTCCACGAGCAGTAGGCAGGAGCTCTGCATGTTCAACCGACGTGGGTTTCTTCGGTTGTCGATCGCGGCCGCCGGCGCGCTGGCCGCTGCCAGACTGCTGGCCGCGGAGCGCCGTTCTCTCGGAGCGCAGTTGTACACCGCGCGCCAGGACGCGGCGCGCGATCTTCCCGCCGTCCTCGAAGCCGTTCGCAAGATTGGCTACACCGAGGTCGAGACCTACTGGGATATCTATGGGCATCCCCCGGCCGAACTGCGTCGGATGATCAACGACCACGGACTGACCGCACCCAGCGGGCACTTCGACTACGGCGGACTTGATGCAAAAATCGACTACGCGAAGTCGCTCGGGGTTCAGTATGTCATTTGCCCGATTCTGCCCGAGAGCATGTGGCTCACGCTGGACGGCTACAAGCGAGCCGCCGATCAGTTCAACCTTTGGGGCGAAACCATTCATCAGGGTGGCATGCAGTTCGGATTTCACAATCACAACTATGAGTTCCGTCGTTTCGGAGACATAACTGGTTTTGAAACCATGATGAGTCGCTGCGACCCGAAACTCGTCTGCATTGAGATGGACTGTTACTGGATTACACAGGCCGGTCGGGATCCGCTGCAGATGTTTCGACAGTACGGAAACCGCATCAAGCTGCTTCACTTGAAGGATCGCAAGCCTGGATTCCCAACCTCCCAAATGAAGGACGCGGCGGCGGAACATTTCACCGAAGTCGGAGCCGGGAACATTTACTGGCAGGAGATTTTAGCCGTGGCGGAGAAGAACGGTGTGAAGCATTTCTTTGTCGAGCGCGATTCGGGCGACCTCCCAGCCATGGAGAGTCTTCGAATCAGCTATCAGAATTTGCAGAAAATTGGTTGAAACGATGGAGAGCCGGGCGTCCCCGCCCGGCCACCTCAGGCTAGACGGGCGAGACGCCCGTCGCTCCACCGCCACGTTCCTAGTTGCTGTCTCCGCCGGCCCGCTTCCACGAGATCAAGTCGCCGATGGTGGTGCTGGTTGAGGACGACGACGCCGGGTGCTTGTAGGACTCGACTTCCTGGCGCGACGCTTCTTCGCCGACAGCCTTGATGCTCAGGCCGACTTTTTTCTCTTCCTGATTCATCTTGATGATCTTGAAGTCGAACTCGCCGCCGGGTTCCAGATGCATGGGCTGTCCGTTCGCATCGACCGCTTCTGAGTTGTGACACAGGCCTTCGATGCCTTCGGCAATCTCGACAAACGCGCCGAAGTTCGCCACGCGCAGAACTTTTCCGTGCACGATGTCGCCGATACGGTGCTGCGCGAAGAACGAATCCCAAACGTCGGGCTGCATCTGCTTCACGCCGAGTGAAAGGCGCCGCTTGTCCGGTTCAATGGCCAGAATGACAGCCTTAACCTTGTCGCCCTTTTTCAATACCTCGGAAGGATGCTTCACGCGGGTGGTCCAGCTCAGGTTGCTGACATGCACCAAGCCGTCAATTCCGTCTTCGATTTCAATGAAAGCGCCAAACTCGGTCAGATTGCGCACCCGGCCCTCGACCGTCGCCCCCACCGGATATTTGTCGTGCAGCGTATCCCAGGGGTTGGACGCGAGTTGCCGCATGCCCAGCGAAATCCGACGCTCGGTCGGATTCACGCTCAGGACGACGCAGTCCACCTCGTCGCCCACGTTGACCAGCTTCGACGGATGCTTCATCCGTTTCGACCACGTCATTTCGCTCACGTGGACGAGGCCTTCAATGCCCTGCTCGAGTTCTACAAAAGCGCCGTAATCGGTGACGCTGATGACGCGCCCGTGAACGTGCGCGCCCACCGGGTAGCGGTGCTCCGCGTCCAGCCAGGGATCAGGCGTGAGCTGTTTGAAGCCCAGCGAGACACGCTGCTTGTCTTTGTCGTACTTCAGGACTTTCACCTGAATCTGGTCGCCCACGTTGACCAGATCGCGCGGGTGCGTCAGACGTCCCCACGACATGTCGGTGATATGCAGCAGCCCGTCAATTCCGCCCATGTCGACAAATGCGCCGTACTCGGTCAGGTTCTTGACGATCCCGGTGAGGACGCTGCCTTCTTCCAGATGCTCCAGTGTTTTGCCGCGCTTTTCGTTCTGCTCTTCTTCCAGAAGCTGTTTGCGCGAGACCACGATGTTGCCGCGCTTCTTGTTGAGCTTGATGATGGCGACTTCCATCGTCTGGCCCTTCATACCATCCAGATTCCGGATCGGACGCAGGTCCACTTGCGAGCCCGGCAGGAAGGCGCGCGCGCCCTGAATGTCCAGAGTCAGGCCGCCCTTGATGCGCTCTACAACGATGCCCTTGATCGGTTTCTTTTCGTTGTAAGCGCGCTCAATCTCGTCCCATGACCGCAGCCGCTGTGCCTTCAGATGCGAGAGGTTGACGTAACCCTCTTCGGTCTCGCCCTTATCCCGCATGACATCGATCTCGTCGCCGGGCTGGAACTTGGGCTTGCCCTCGTGATCGAGAATTTCCGCAATCGGCGCCATGCCTTCGGATTTTGCGCCGATATCGACGACGACGTGGGTCGCGGTCAGCTTCACCACGGTGCCTTTGATTACATGGTCGTCGCCAACCGATTCCTCGGCTTCGGTCTCGAAGTTCTGGAGCGCGGCGGCGAAATCATCGCTGCCCGCTGCGGCAGTCTCGGGGGCGGAATTTTCAGGAGCGACACTTTCAGGAGTCTCGGTGTCATGAGTGTCGTGTTCATGAACTTCAGGGGCGGAAGCCTGTGGTTCCGCAGGAGAGGGTTGTGCGTGCTCGGGAGCGTCGATTACGGCCGAGGCGCCGGCGTGGGTGTCGTGTTCAGGTGTCATGGTTTCAAGACTGGATTCAAGATTGCGGGCCTTGCTATCGTCGAACAAGTTCATAGCCTTCGTGTGTCGACGCGTTTATGCGCGACTCATGCCGGACGTGGTATAGCGGACTGCTGGCGTGGTCTTTAGGTTGCGTTGAGGCCGACCTGGCGGACGACCCTAGGACAATTCCAGCTGGTTCGAAACCGCGTCCAATAGGGACACTTCGACTATAGCAACCGCTTTGGAACAGTGTCAAACGCGATTAGAGAGAATTTACAGATTCGTTACCGAGCGCTGGCTTCGAGCTTCGAGCCGCGAGCTTCGGACCAGCCAACGTTCCAAGCTCGTAGCTCGCAGCTCGCAGCTCGTTTCTGCTACCCTCCCTCCATGGACCATCTCTGGACTCCGTGGCGTTACGCCTACGTCACTGGCGCCGACCAGAAGTCGGCCTGCATCTTCTGCGATGCTCCCAAAGAAAGCGATCAGCAGGCCCGCATCGTCCACCGCGGGGCGCATTGCTACGTCATTCTCAATACCTATCCGTACACAAATGGACATGTCATGGTCGTGCCCTACGGGCACCTGGACGAGTTGCAGAATCTTGCCGTCGATGCCGCCCACGAGATGATGGTTTTGACGCAGCGGATGGAGACCGTTCTGCGCTCTCTCTATCGACCCGACGGCATCAATCTCGGCATGAATATCGGAAAAGCCGCGGGTGCCGGCGTAATTGGACACATCCACATGCACGTTCTGCCACGCTGGGCAGCGGACGCCAATTTCGTCAGCGTTATCGGCGAAACCAGGGTACTGCCCGAGACGCTGGATGTGACGTGGGAGCGGATACGAACGGCTCTGCAGTCACCATGACGGTTCCTTTCGAGTATTAGCTTCATTTCTAGGTTCCCTACATCTGACATTTTGCGGAAATTGCGCCTAATACGCAGGGCGTGAATGTACCCTTGAGCCCGTCCTCCGGAATGCCGGTGACTGTGCCGAGCGCCACCGGCGGCTGACCGTTGAATGATTTGTGGATAGCGGCTGGCAGCTCTCCGGAGTCGCAACCGTTACCAACCCAATGACTGGGAGAGTATTCCGGTCGTTCTTGGAGATTCTGTCAGCGGCGGCGTGGGTCGATGCTCGTTCACTGGCAGTTCCAGCCTCACGGTTGGTCCCGGCCAGTCCGTACCGCGGGCAATGACTTTAGCGGCGCGACACAGCTCACCGTGTCGCAGATGCTAGGGACTTCTTCCAGCTTCTCAGGCGCTGGCGAAAAATGCATTCGACCCCGTCCACAATCAGAAGGCTATCGCTCCCTGATTGCACTTCACGATTCACGAATGAAAAAGGAGCACCGGCATATCGGTGCTCCTCTTTTTATGCAAGCTATCGAACTGGCAGCGTTGCGATGTTACTTCAGCTCCCGGGCAAAGAAGTCCTCCGTCGCGCGGTACGCCCGAATCCAGCTCTTCCACAGGAGGAACCCGTGAATCTCATCGGGGAAGACGAGTTCCTCGACGTGCACTTTCTGGCTGCGCAAACGCTGCAAAAGATCCACGGTCTGCGAGAAATCGACATTGCGGTCATCGTCCCCCTGAATGAGCAGCACCGGCGATCTCCAGGTGGCAATCGCGGCATTCGGTGACGACTGAAACGCCAACTTGACCGCGTCGTCACGATCGGGCGCATCCGCCGGGATTTCTTCCTTGAACACCGACCAGTCATGTACGCCATGCAAATCGACTCCGGCGGCAAACAGATCGGAGTCATGCGCCAGCCCCATCGCGGTTAGGTAGCCGCCGTAGGATCCGCCCCACAGCCCGATTCTCTTCGCATCCACATTCGGCAAGCTCTGCAGATATTTTCCCGCCGCCACAATATCCCTGTACTCGGCGCCACCGCGTGGGCCTCCATCTTTCGGTTCGCGAAAGTGCCGGCCATACATAATTCCCGTCCGATAGTTGACTGAAAGCACCACGTACCCACGGCTCGCCAGATACTGATTCATGGCGTAAGCGTTGTGGTAGTAGTCCATGTAGTGGAAGCCGAGCATCATCTGGCGGATCGATCCACCGTGAATAAAAATCAGCGCCGGGCGCGGCGCCTGCCCCTCCATCCTCGGCTCGAACAACTGCCCGTGGATCTCCCAGCCATCGGAGGCTTTGAAGATTACCTGTTTCGGCGTGACCAGTTGGGCAGCGGGAAAGTCTGCCGGCAGCGCACTCTTTGCGATCATCTCGCGGCCGTCGGAGGTGACGGCGTATGGCATCGCCGGAGTCGTGGCCGTCGAACCCAGGCACACGACTTTCCCGGCGATTTCGAGTGGCGTCCACTCCATCGTCTGGCCGCGAGTGAGTTCCTGCGGCGTTCCGCCCTCAACGCTGACGCGCCACAGATGGCGGCGGTCAATGTCGTGAGGATCAACACCACTCTGGTTTGCAGAATAGATCACCGAGGTCTTATCGGCACTCAGCGCGACATCTTCGGTCTCAAATTTCCCGGAAGTCAGCAGCGTGGCTGGCCCACCGGAGGCCGCAACCGAATCGAGATGGTTCCATCCATCTTGCTCGGAAGAAAAAACGATGTGATTCCTTGCGGCGAAGTGAAACGACCCGTCTTCGGTCAGGAGCGGAAGCGAATCATCCAGGCCCGGACCGCTCTTCCATATCTCGCGCCCCGAATCGGCGGCCAGGTCATAGACCCAGATCGCCCAAGGCAGCGGCGACTGCGGAATCACAGGCTGCTTCATCTGCTTGCCCACCAGGCGTACGAAGGCGAGTTGGCTTCCGTCCGGCGACCAGCGCGGATACAGATCCCTGTCAGCACTGGGCGAGACGTAGCGCAGGGTGTTGCGGCCAAATTCATAAATGACGACAAAGCTGTGATCGCCGCGGTCGCTGACGAACGCAATCTTCTTTCCGTCGGGCGACCATTTCGGCTGCGAGTTGTTGCCCCGCGCGAAGGTCAGCGCCTTGGCTTTGGCCTTTGCGTGGCCGTCGCCGGAAATCGGCGCAATCCAGATCTGTTTCTTCGCCGACCACACGGCGAACTCGCCGTTTGGCGATATTTGAATATCCTCGCACCCCTCCTCGTCGCAGCCCATATCTCCGAGCAAACGAGGTTCACCCTTGTCCACATCGACCGCCCACACCTGCTGCACGCGCTTTTCGACGTTGCTGCTCGGATCGGCGATTTCTCCGGCACTATTGGCCTCCGTGCCGCGCGCGTAGACAACAGTGCGTCCGTCGGGCGTCAGCTGCAACGCGGCAATCGGCATGCCGTCGTCGCCCACGTAGTGTGTGACCTGCCGGGCCTCAAAATTCGGAGCGTCCGCGATCCACACGTTATGCTCGCCCTTGGCCGAAAACACCCATGCGATTCGTCCGGCATGGTCGTTCGTAGGTCCGGCGGCCACAAGATTCGTTGGAAATGGCGAACTCAAAACCTGTTCCAGCGAGAAGGGGTGAGGTGGCGTCTGCGCGGAACTCCGCGCAGAGGAAGTAATCAGGGAGGACCACAGCAACAGCATGCCGCCGCAACGCAAGGCAGATAAGTTTCGAATTCCCATGCGCGGCAGAGTACGTGAAACAGTGCGGCATTGACAACTGGAGAAAAGAAAACCAGTTTTATCGACCGGGAGAACCTGTCTCCCGCATCGGGGTTTCGCCGAAGACCCAGACTCCCGGTTGTTGACGGCAGACAGCAGTGTCCGCGCCCGCGGGGCCGCTCCGATTGACCAAAATACGGTGGCCAGACTATATCCGACCAATGGCTATTATTAATGTTGTGACAGTGGCCAAACCTAGGTACAGTGAGTCATGTTCACGCCTCATCCCAACCTCGGCGACGAAGTGAATCGGAATATCGTCCAGTCCGAAATCGAGGGAGGCGTATTCCTTGAAGGTCTGCCGCCTGACACCGTGCTGCAGATTCGAACTCAGCACCATTTCTACACGGCGCTCCTTCTGGGCGAGGGTTCGGCGCTGATCTCAGGACATCCGCAATACTGTCCGGACCCGGTTCAAGTGACCATCGCAGGCTCGACCTGGGGCGGTTCCATGCTCAAGATGCACTTCATCGGTCGCGGTATGCAGCTAGAGTTCCATCACCCCGCATACAGCACGCCGATCGTTACATCTCCTATTCAGGAAATCCGCGAGCCAATTGAGTCAGTTCGAGATCACCGCAGCGGGGTAGGTCACGGCCGTTGACTAAGCCGATTGCGGGTTGTCGGTGTAATCGCCGATGCTTCGCCGCCAAATCTCTTAGAGCATCGACAACTGCGCTTGTTAAAAAAGCTTCGATACGCCGTAGGGATTGACCGGACCGCCGCAGCGTATTCTGGGTGATTGGCATTTGCCTGGGGATGCCGTAAACGGCACAGGTAGCGGAGAACACGAAGCGGCGGATACCGGCGTCCATGCGCCTTGTCTTGCACATAGATCGGGGCTAGAGTATGGGGAAAGGTTCGACAAACGATAAGTTAACCGTGACCGCAACGCAGAGTGTCCGGAGGACGTTCCGGTAAAGGTGTTAACTTCAATGAAGCTTGAACTCGTTTTATTCCTCTGTTCTCTCTGTCTGATTTCTTCGATTCAAACGCAGGCCGCAAAATTGCCGGATGCATGCGGCGACGATAAGGTCAGGTTTGACGTCAAGTTGCAGAAGGATCCTCCGGCGCCTTCCGACCCGGCGCCAGGAAAAGCGCAAATCGTTTTTATTGAAACCAGTAAAAAGCCTCCGGCAATTGGCTGTATGGGAGGTTGCAATAATTTCACCCGATTTGGCGTGGATGGAGCCTGGGTGGGCGCCACCAAGGACAACTCCTACTTCACATTGTCGGTAGACCCAGGTGTACATCATCTATGTGCTGTTCTGGGTAAGGAGGTTGATGCAGAAGCTCTGACGGCTGAGGTTGGGAAAGTCTATTACTTTCAGGTGAACTACCATGCACAGGGTACGCAGTACGGAAACGCCAAACATCCTAATTACCAGATTGAAAAGAATGTTGATTTTTCGCTGTTGACGGAGGATAAGGGGAAATACCTGGTCAAGGTCTCGGATCTCAGCACCGCAACCCCGAAATAGTAGGTCCGTCCTTCCCAACCACGATCGATGCCCTTCCGCAATCCCATGCGGGACGCAAAGGCCGGCCACTGGCCGCCTGGTGTAGAATTTGGAAGTCGACCCCCACGCTGTCATCGTCATCTTGGGCAGCGGATTCCGTCGGGACGTAGCGCAGCCTGGTAGCGCACTTGCTTGGGGTGCAAGGGGTCGCGAGTTCAAATCTCGCCGTCCCGACCATTTACTGATCCAGGTAGGCGGTGGGACGGTGTCAGAGGCGCGCCCTCTGAGCCGATTTCCTACCCGAGATGCATAGCGTCCGGCGCTGCGGACTGAACTTGCAGAACGATGCGATTGTCCCCCGACTGGGCGGCATACATTCGGGAAAGCTTGTAACCGAATTTCAGCGGTTCGCATCCAAAGCGCTTGAACCGGCAAACAGGACCGGAAGCAGATGCCTCCGTTCTGACAATTTCCTCCTCTGGCTTGCCCTATAATCTGAGGTTTCAGGAGAACCTGATGACTAAAAAACCCAACTCCAGCAATTCGCGCAAAGCTTCAGCGCAACCCCACTACCACCAGACAGCCCGCGAACTCCAGGCATTTGGCACCGTGACCAGTGTGATGCCTTTGCAACTGATCGAACCAGTGCGGCTGGAAATGACGGAGCAACTCAACCAACTGTTGGCCGACACCATGACTCTTCGGGATCTCTACAAGAAGTCCCATTGGCAGGTGTCCGGAGCCACTTTCTATCAACTCCATCTTCTGTTCGATAAACACTACGAAGAACAGAGCGAGATCGTCGACGCGATCGCGGAACGAATCCAGCTTCTGGGGGGAATCAGTATCGCGATGGCAGCCGATGTGGCCGAGTTAACCCGTATTCCGCGACCGCCCAAAGGCCGCGAGGAGGTGCCAGTACAGCTGTCTCGCCTGCTGGACGCGCATGAAATCATCATCACTCACTGTCGTGAACTCGCAGAGCGTGCCACCAAGTTGGAAGACGCCGGCACAAACGATCTGGTGGTGAGTGACGTCCTTCGTCCCAGCGAGCTGCAGAGCTGGTTCCTGAGCGAGCATCTGGTCGATGCGCCGCTGGTCGAAGCCGAGCCGCTGCAGGAATCGGCCTAGGCAAAATCGATTTGCGCGAGGGCGAGTGGAGAGCCGGGCGACGCGCCCGTCGCTCCACCGCAAGATTCATCGCGCGGGCGAGGTGGGTTAGCGGCGCGCGGAAAGAATGTGCAGGATCTGCTGCAGTTCATGCCGTAAGTGCGCCACACTCACGGCAGGCTTCATCGGAAACGGAAGCGCGGTCTGGTTTCGCTCGGACTTGGTTTCCTCCCGCAGTTGCATACGCGCACCTGCGATGGTGAATCCGTCTTCATAGAGCAGCTTCTTGATTCGCACTACCGACTCCACATCGCGCTTGCGATACATGCGCTGCCCAGTGCTGCTTTTTACTGGCTTGAGCTGCGGAAATTCGGTTTCCCAGAACCGAAGTACGTAGGCCGGCAGACGGCACAAGCTGGCGACTTCGCCGATGCGGAAATAGAGCTTGTCCGGAATAATGATTTCGAAGTTCCGGGCCGCTTTCTTCGGCGTTTTCTTGCGGAGGCTCATATTCGGAGGCTCAGGGAGGCTGTTTCCCTACTCCCTGTATACGCGTTTCTAGCACGAGAGGCGCCGCGGAACAATCCCCAAAAGTACGGGTGGGTCGCCGCCACGGCGCTTTGACGCTCTGCTCTCCGTTGACGAGCGCTCCATTGAGGGGGAATGGAAAAGCCTCTCAAGAGGTGCTTCCCTGGAGAGGCTTTGGGGGATTTCTGAACGATCATCCGTCCGCTTAGTGTTTCTTTTTCTTGGCGGCTTTCTTCTTGGTTGCCATGAAGTGTTTCCTCCGTTTGAACGATTTGTTCTCCCAAGGTTCTCGACAGGGCACCTTGATGCCCGGGCCACTCAACTTGTAGTATGAGTAGCTGTCCTACCACAAGATATTGCCATTCGTATGTAATTTGTCAATAGAAATCTCACTGCACCGGCCGATTTTGGTGAACTACGTGCTTGGCTTGCCCGGCCGAACTCACGCAAAATTTCACCATCCGGGCAGAGCTTCCCCACCGTAAGCCAGTGAAGATTCAGTGCCTGTGCGATAATTTCAGAAGAAATTTATGTCAGAGCACAAAGTTTTCTGCGCAAAATTGAAACAGGAATTGCCCGGGCTCCCGGAACCTCCGTTCGACAGCGACTTGGGAAAAAAGATCTACGAACAGGTCTCGCAACAGGCGTGGGGCCAGTGGATGGAACACTGCAAAATGTTGCTGAACGAATATCGCCTGAACCCGGCGCGCAAGCAGGATCAGGAAGTAATCGTGAAGCAGATGGAGCAGTTTTTCTTCGGCGAGGGCTCCGCGCGTCCCGCCGAATACGTTCCTCCGACGCACTGAGCGCACTGCGATTGAGACGAAGAACAGCGCGGGACAAGCCATCTGCCCCGGTCAGCCCATGTTAGAAGCATGGTTACTCACAGATTACCCCTGGCGCCTCAATCAGTTCCCAATTAATCGCCTCGTAACACTTCTGGGCAACAATGGAGACATGGCCCCGCAGATCGATGACACCCTGATCCTTTCGGATCTGCACCTCGGCGCGGACATGAGCCGCGCGCGCGAGGCATTGCGCGTTCTTCGGGAAAATCAATATCGCCGCCTCATTCTGCTGGGCGACATTTTTGCCGACCTCAATTTTGGACGCCTGAAAAAAGAGCACTGGAAATTTCTCGGCTTCATTCGCAAGCTCTCTAATCCCAAGCGCGACGTCGAAGTGGTCTGGGTCGAAGGAAATCACGACCACGGCTTGACCGAAATTATGTCCCATTTGGTGGGCGTTCGAGTGTACCAGGAATATCAATGGGAATATCAGGGACTGCGCCACATCGCCGTCCATGGTCACCAGTTCGACGGTTTCGTGGTAAGCAATGTCCGCGTCAGTTATCTGATCGGGACGCTGCTCTACCTGCAGTTGCAGAAGTGGGATTCGAAGAACAAAACCCTGACTCGTTTTCTCGACCGGCTGGGCACGCGCTGGCAGCGCTTGTCGGAGAAGGTCGCCGACGGCGCGCTCGCCCATGCCCGTCATCACCCGGCGGCCCGAATTTTCTGCGGCCACACCCATGCCGCCATGCATAAGCGGGAGGACGGTATCGACTATTACAATTGCGGAGCTTGGATTGATGCGCATCCTACCTATATCACCATTGGTGAGGAGGGCGTTCAGATCCATGAATATGTTGAGCGGCCCGACGATCCCCATCCCGCGGGAGAACCAAGCCTGGCGGATGCCGAACCTGGCGAATCCGGCGGCGAGGCGGGACTCGTTGAAGATGGCGAATTCGAGGGTGTGGCTACCTGACGCAGGTTCCAGCTAAGGGATGGTCTTTTGAAATTTGGGAAAAAACGTTTGCCACAAACGAGGCACGATCAATCTTGCGCAAACTGACCATCGTTTTCCACCACGCCGGCGGAGGCCATCGCAGCGCAGCCGAAGCCCTCAAAGCCACTCTCTCCAGCCAGGAGCATCCCTGGGACGCGAGCGTTCTCGACATTCAGGAATTGCTCGATCCCCTCGATGTGGTTCGCCGCGCCACTGGGCTGCGAATTCAGGACACCTATAACCTGATCCTCCGCAAAGGCTGGACGCGTTTTACACCGCAACTCCTGGTCGTCCTTCAGGGAACGATCCGTCTCTACCATTCTCCAATCGTGAAGGCGCTCCGCGGCTACTGGGCGCAACATCCGGCGGACCTGGTGCTCTCCGTAATTCCGCACTTCAATCGCGCGATCGCCGACAGCCTTCGCCCAGTTGGTGCACGAACGCCTGGCACAGGAACGCCCTTTGTCGCTCTGATCACAGATTTGGCAGATTATCCGCCACACTTCTGGATCGAGCCGGAATCGGAGTACATCATCGTCGGAACCGAGCGCGCCCGCCAACAAGCTTTAACCATGGGCCATCCCGCTGATCATGTCTTCCTGACATCTGGAATGATCCTGAAACCAAAGTTCTACGAGAAGACCACCGTTGATCGCGCCGCCGAAAGGAAGCGGCTCGGACTGGAACCCGATTGTCCAACTGGCATCGTTCTGTTCGGAGGCCATGGCTCCCAGGTGATGGTCGACATCACGAAAAAACTCAACGAAGCCGGCAGCGGCGTTCAGTTGATCCTGATTTGCGGGCACAATGAGAAGCTAGCCGCTCAACTCAAAGGCTTACGGACCAGAAAACCAATCGCTGTCGTCGGATTTGCGCAGAATGTCGAATATTACATGTCCTTAGCCGACTTCTTCATCGGTAAACCAGGTCCGGGTTCGATCAGCGAGGCGCTACAGTTCCACTTGCCCGTCATCGTGGAATGCAATTCCAAGACGCTGCCGCAGGAGCGCTACAACGCGGAATGGGTGACGGAAAAAGGTTACGGGATCGTTGTGCCGAGCTTCAAGAAAATTGCGCCCGCCGTTCAGCGCCTACTCCAGAGCGCGACTTTCGACGAGTTCCGTCGGAAGGTCAGCGAGTATTCCAATCGGGCTCTGTTTGAAGTGCCCATCATCCTGGAACAGTGCGCGGAGCACACGCAGGCTCCAACTCAATCCGAGGCTGCTGTCTGATTAAGCTGTAGAGACGCGGCTTGCCGCGTCTCCCCGGCGCAGCCACGTCACCGGAACAACGCGGCAAAAAATCCCCCGAGTCTCCTGAAGAACCCACGCGGCGGGTGATTCGCCGATGCGGTTTCCGTGCCCACCGGCTTCGGACTCTCGTTCGCGGGCGGAGGAAGCGGAGCGGCCACAGCCGGCGCCTGCCGCGGCCGCGAATCCAGGGGCAGCGCTCGCACATCCTCAACCGGCGCAGGCGGTGGGCCGGTTGCATGGAACACAAACGGCGCTTCTACCTGCACGTGAAGTTCGTTCGGCGCTACGGAGGCGTCAAGCGGAGCGGCCGCTGCCGGTACTCCAGTCGCCGGTGACCCAGCCGAGGGCGCGCTTTCCGCGTGAGCCGTCTCCGCAACCGGCGCTGGGCTTGCGTTCACGGGCGGCGGTGCTTGGCTCTGCATGGGCAGATCGCTGGTCGCCCGCAGCGGAGCAGCCCGTGGCGGCGGACATCCACACTCGAGCGGCACCGCCATATCCACACGATCGAGTTGCCCGGAACGAAACATGAGCTGGTCGGTTGCCTTGACCTGGTAAGTGCGATCGCCGAGCAGTTCCGTAACAATCGCCGACGCCGTGTTACCGGGCAGCGCGCGCACGCAGGTATTGCCCTGACTGTCCGCACTGATGGCATAGTGAAATTCTCCCGGCCCCACGAGAAGGATGCGGAAGTCGGGCGTCATCACGGAATCGGAAGATGCGTCGAGCGCGAAGTGCGCTTCCAGCGCGCCCGTGTTCATGCTGAGCATCAGGTTGTGCCGGTTCTGCGACGGCGTAACCGACACGGTCGTTCCCGGACAAACATGCACCTCGCCGCCACTCGACAGGCGGAGAACGGCGGTATCGGGTCCGGCCGTAATCGCGGAACCCGCGTCATTGTTATTGTCGTTATTGTCATTGCCGGCCAGAGCCAGCGGGCCGGCCGCGCGCACTGCCGCCACGACCGGTTGCGGCGCCGGCGTCAGGCTAACGACCGTCGGTTGCTGAAACGGCGAACTGCTCGCCTGATTGGGGTTCTTGCCGAGATGTACGACGAGGCGGTTTCCTGCAGCATCCCAGGTGTAGGCGCGCGGCGCGAGCAGATCCACGACCACGCGCGCTACCGGCGGATTCTGTTGAAACTGGTCGGCGCGTATCGCGCTGATTTGATCGGATTGTACGCTGATCCGCTTCTGCTGCGTGTCCAGGCGCGCGTTCGGCAGATCGATCACCAGCCGCGGAGGGTCGCTGATCGCCTGGATCGAAGGCATAAGCGGTTTCGACGAGAGAATTTCAACTGCCGGTCCATCCTTCTCCTGCACGATCCGGAAGCTCCGGATTGCTGCAATCTTATTAGCAGGAACAGCGGCAGACTTCGAGCCAGGTCTAGCACCAGGCTTGACCGGCGTCTGGGAATGAAGCCACGGTGCTCCGAGGACGAGCAGTCCCACCGCAAGGACCGCGCACAAATTCGTCCGCAGACGGCGGCGAGACAACGGTTGCCGCAACGCGAGATTCGGCGGGAAATCTCTCACCTAAGCACTCGAGTGTTACAGCAACCATACCACTCGGGGCTTCTGGAAAAAAAGCGCATGAAATGAAGAGAGAAAAATCCGCCGAGGAGAAAGTCCGCCAGATCTTACACGTCGGCCAGAAAATCGTACTCATCAATGACGGCTGCCACCGCCATCTTCTGGGAGGGACTGCCGCCTTCGACACGCACCACACGGCCCTTGCAGCGCACGCGGATGCTTTCCGTCAACGTGATCTCGGGCGGCAGGGTCAACGTGAAGTCAATCGGGGAGCCGGCCTGGATGGCGGAATCGACATAGAAGCAGATTCCGCGCGCGCTGACGTCGCGAGTCTGCGCCTCATGCTCCTGCTCATTTTCGCCGTAACGGACGCTTACGGGCAGGCGAAGCGTGAACCGCCGCGTGGCCCGCTTATTATTATCCTGGTCCTGGTCCTGCTGCGTCTCGGCCATCGAACCACTCCAAAAGCAAGGTTTCAAAGTTTCAAAAACTTGCCAGAAATTGCCTGTAAGCATGGCAATTGGCGGCACGCCTGTCAAGCAAAAGAAAGATTTCAAAGTTTCATGGTTTGCATAGATTTGTCACCCTTCGGGTCGCACAGCTTTCGCTCCTTCATGGAGACATTGAAACTCTAGGAACGTGTGGTGGCGGGGCTTCGCCCCGCGGGACGGGGCGGAGCCCCGTCACCACACATGGGAAACCTGGCTCCTGGAGCTACAATAAAACCTGTGGTCTTTGTCCTCGATAACTACGATTCGTTCACTTACAACCTCGTCCAGTACCTTGGCGAACTGGGCGCGCAGGTAGAGGTTCGCCGCAACAACGAAGTCACCGTCGGAGAAATCGAGGCGATGCATCCCGAACGCATCGTGCTTTCTCCCGGACCCTGCACTCCGCAGGAAGCCGGCATCAGCATCGAACTGATCCGCCATTTCGCGGACAAGGGCAAGCGCAGGGGCAATGTGCCATTGCTCGGAGTCTGTCTCGGACACCAGGCGATCGGCGCAGCCTTCGGAGGCCAGGTGGTGCGCGCGAAGAACCTGATGCACGGCAAGACCAGTCAGGTCGAGCACGACGGCAAGACCATCTTTCGCGGCCTGTCTTCGCCGATGACCGCGACCCGCTATCACTCGCTGATCGTCGCCGAGAAGGATCTGCCAGGCGATTTGGAAGTCAGCGCATGGACTTCGGACAAAGACGGAACTCGCGTCATCATGGGCCTGCGGCATAAGAATTTCCCGGTTGAGGGCGTGCAGTTCCATCCGGAGAGCGTGCTGACGGACGAAGGGAAGAAACTGGTGGCGAATTTCCTTCGGAGTTGATACGGCGTTTCTTGTCCCTTCTTTATGCCAAGATGTTAGCCGATGTTGAATCACGCGTTGGAAGCTATGGCGACTATCCGTCATATTGACGCTCCGAGCCCAGCCATTGCGAACCGTCTAGGCTGCGGTTTCAAGAGACCGTGCAGCGTGGTCGTTCTATGGCGCTCGGGCACGATGACACTGGCGTGGCTGGCCTTCCTCTTCGTGGTATCCAGCCCCTGCCACGCCCAAATCCCTGATGTGCTCTGCAAGGAGGGCAGCGGCTCGTTTGAAGCGGTATTCCACACTGGAGTGAAGGTGCGGGTGGGAGCCGCGAAAAAGGGCGGATTGGCCAGGCGGCGATGTGAAGCGGCAATGAGCTGGGACCAGCATAACGAAGTGGTTGCAACCGACGCTTTTCAGCTTGATGTCGATGCATTTGGCGTGGATTTGGGTGTGGGTCCGCCGGTGGCTACGCTGCAAGTGAAGAAGTCCAGCGCTGACTGCTGTATGACATACCTGATCTATTCCCTACAGAAGCCTTCCCGGTTGCTGCGCACGATCACGGGTGGAGACTTCTTCAGTGCCGCCGACACCGATCTTGACGGGCGCGTGGAAATCTGGAGCCACGATGCGGCGGCTGTAGCTGGTTTCGAAACCTTTGTTCTGGGTGAACTCGACGCGCCGCCGACAATTGTGCTGCGCTTTGAAGGCGGCCGATTGCTGGACGCGAGTTCCGAGTTCCAGACTTATTTTGACAGCGAAATCGCAAAGGTCCGGGAAAAGATTGAGCAACAGGACCTGCTGGATTTTAAAAGTAGCAACGGTGCGCTGACGGCGCCAACCGCTCTCTCCGCCGAGCAGTTGCACCGCTTGCGACGGGTTAAGGCCAGAGTACTGGAAATCGTCTGGTCCTACCTTTACAGCGGCCGCGAGCAAGAGGCGTGGCGCTCACTTGCGGAAATGTGGCCTGCTGCCGATGTCGAGCGAATTCGTACTGCAGTTCTGGATGCACGGACTCACGGGATTCGCGCTGAAGTGGATGGTGTGTCTGCTGGAAGTCCCAGCCGGAAGAAGAAGCGTGTCGCGCTTTTCGACGCTGCAAGCAGATCAGGGCCAGGCAAGTCCGAAATTATCTCGCCTCGGCCGATACAGCTTCGGCGCCCACCATTGAGCATGCCGGAACAATCTTTGCCGGAGCCGGAGTTGCTGCTGGATCTGGTGATCGATTCTGCAGGGAAGGTGCGCTCCGCCGAAGCGTCTGGGAGGACGAAGTGGGCCGACGCGGACCTGCTCCGTGCGACGGAATGGAAGTTCATTCCTGCATTCAAGGGAAACCGGCCGGTGGCTTGTCGCTCGCGCCTGGCCGTGTCTCTAACGCGATGATCGTCCTAACCCTCGTCGTTGTTCCTGTGCTGAGGCTCGAGGTGAAGCCGGGCTTTGCCCGGCTCGATGGGCGAGGCGCCCGTCCCCACACTAGGATCGCCTATACACTGCCTCTGGCCATC
>Ga0210410_10001046_pt1 | contig 26870 bp, 24 predicted proteins | sample IncBWC4MmetaG_FD_161058 | JGI IMG/M metagenome (GOLD analysis project Ga0210410, IMG submission 161058) | Forest soil microbial communities from Barre Woods Harvard Forest LTER site, Petersham, Massachusetts, United States - Inc-BW-C-4-M | ecosystem: Environmental > Terrestrial > Soil >... | reverse complement strand
CAGGCTTCGCCGGAGAAGCCGCCAAAGACGACGGAGTGAACCACGCCAATGCGGGCGCAGGCCAGCATGGTGATGGGCAGCTCCGGAATCATCGGCATGTGGATGGTGACGCGATCGCCCTTTTTCAGGCCGGCGAAATCGCGGAGCATGGCGGCGACTTCGTTGACGCGGCGATAGAGTTCCTGGAAGGTGATGACGGTGTGGCCCTCGTCCTCGGGTTCGGGGACAAAGATGAAAGCGGCTTTGTTTTTGTATTTGGCGAGGTGGCGGTCGACGCAGTTATAGCTGGCGTTGAGCTTGCCGCCGACGAACCATTTCCAGAAAGGCGGGTTGCTGGTGTCCAGGGTGGTATGCCAATACTGATCCCAGTGCAGAAGCTCGGCATATTCGCGGAAGCACTCGGGGAAATACTTTTCGCTGAAGCGCTCAACCATGTCGGGGTCGCTGAGGTTGGCCTGGCCGATGAAGCGGGCCGGCGGGCGAATCTCGCCCTCTTCTTTCCAGTGGACGGCGATCTGCGCTTCGGTCAGCCCCTCTTTTTTGGGTTGGGGTTTCTTTGCGGCGGACTTTTTGGCGAGGGCTTTTGTCGGCACGGCAGCAACTCCCTTAAGAAATAAGGACTGCACACCACGAACGAAATGGACTACACGCGCGGAGCGGCACGTAGTGGAGGAGCGGCAGGGCCACATTACCCGATGGCACGAATTCCGCCCGAGAGGAAGATGATGCTACTTTGACGGTTCCCTCGTCAATGTTCCGCGGACTCCAACGCGGAAGGTGAAGTTAAGCCTTCTTCGTGGCCTCGTCGTACTCGGACCAGATGAGAGTTCCATGCGTTTCTTTCAGGAAGATGGAGCCGAAGACGAGGGTGATGCCGGCCACGATCATCGGATAGTAGAGACCCGCGTAGATATTGCCGGTTCGCGCGCAGAGCGATAAGCCAATGAGCGGTAGTAATCCCCCGAAGACGCCGTTGCCTATGTGATACGGCAAAGAAAGAGAGGTATATCTGATTTTTGCGGGGAAGGCCTCGACGAGATAAGCGGCGATGGGGCCGTAAATCATGCACACAAAGATGACCTGGATGAAAACCAGCAAGACCAGCTTGGGAACATCTGGATTTGCCGCCTCCTTGGCCGCCACCTGTTGACCTGTTGCCGGATCGTTGGTGAGAGCCGTGAGACTGATTGCGCCGGTTACTTTGTTCCTGGCGGATTTCAAACCGTTGATGTTGGTGCCGGCCGCGACTTGCATCGACTTGTAGATTGGGATGTAGGTGACGATGGCGAGCAAGCATGCAGCCATCATGAGCCATTTGCGCCCGATGCGGTCCGAGAGCGCGCCGAAAACCGTGAAGAAGGGCATCGCGCAGAGGAGGGCGATGGCGACAATGATATTGGAGGTTTTTGGGTTCACCTTGAGCACGGTTTGCAGGTAGAACAAGGCGTAAAACTGGCCGGTGTACCAGACCACGCCCTGTCCGGCGGTGGCGCCGAAGAGAGAAATCAAAACACGCTTTAGGTTTTCCCACTTTGTGAAGGCTTCCGTAAGAGGCTTGGCGGAAGTCATGCCGGAGGTCTTGAGCTGAGAAAAGATCGGGGATTCCTTCATCTTCAAGCGAATGTAGAGCGAGATCGTGACCAGGACGATGGAGAGGAGGAAGGGAATGCGCCAGCCCCAATCCGCGAACTGTTCCTTGGTCATCGCGTTTTGCGTGCCGAGGACGACGAGCAGGGAAACGAAGAGTCCCAGAGTGGCGGTGATTTGAATGAAACTGGTGTAGAAGCCGCGCTTCTTGTCGGGAGCGTGTTCCGCAACGTAGACAGCAGCTCCACCGTACTCGCCGCCAAGAGCGAGGCCCTGCAGCACACGAATCGCCAGCAAGGTGACGGGAGAAAACCAGCCGGCGGTTTGGTAGGTTGGGAGGAGGCCGATGAGGGCCGTAGCGCCGCCCATAATACTGAGGGTAACGATGAAGGCGTACTTGCGGCCGACCATGTCACCAATGCGGCCAAAAAACAGGGCGCCAAAGGGACGCACCAGGAAGCCCACGGCAAACGTGGCGAGATACGCGATGTAGGCGAAGGTTTCGTTGCCGGGCGGGTAGAATTTCGGAGAGAGAATAGCGGCGAGGCTGCCGAAAATATAGAAGTCGTACCATTCAATCATCGTGCCGACGGAAGATGCCATGATGACCCGCCAAATGCCGTATTCCGCCGGTGCCCCTTCGAGAGCCATAGTGCCGCTGGCCATATTGTTCCCCCCATTTCCGTCCTTACATCGGCATTCCGGCCTGTTGGGAATGCTCGCAGAAAAAATCCGCCGAGGAAAAATCCGTCGGAGGAAATTGCCGCAGGCCTCGATTTTCGGAGAATTGGTAGAAAACCGGGCCGGCTCCCAGTGCACAGGTCAGGAATCCCCCCGTTCATATATGTAGCCAAGGTCAAAGTCAAGTGACGGTTTTATAAGGTGGTGGGCGAATTCCGATCAGCGATAGTCAGGTATTGAGTCCAATTAGCGTTATAGGTCCAGTTTTCGACAGGAGACACTCGACGGCAGGATCGCATCGGGGAATTGCCCGGTGATATCATGCGACCGCGTCCCCGGAGGCCTTCAATGAAATTCGCGTTCCGCAGCTCTATGTTTTTGCTGGCATGGGCCGTTTTTGCCGCCCCCGCGCTGTGCGCTGCTGAACCGGAGCCTTTGCGCGTGGCTATCGCAGGGCTGGTTCATGGTCACGTGGAGGGTTTTTTCTCGAATTCCGCACACAGGCCGGACATACGGATCGTCGGAATCAGCGACCCGGATCGCGGCCTCTTCGATCGCTACGCGGCTCGGTTCGGACTTGATCCCGCCCTATATCACGCGGATCTGGAGGAGATGCTGCGCTCCGCCAAGCCGCAAGCGGTTCTGGTTTATTCCAACACCTTCGACCACCGAAAAATTGTGGAACTCTGCGCGAAGCACCACATCCCGGTGATGATGGAAAAGCCGCTCGCCATCAGTCTGCAAGACGCCCAAGCAATCGAACGCGCGGCACGTGAGGCGCAGATCCAGGTGCTGGTGAACTACGAAACGTCCTGGTATCCAGACAACCACGCCGTGTTCGACTTGGTACACGCCGGTGCGATTGGAGATGTCCGAAAAGTTGTGGTGCACGACGGCCATCAGGGGCCGAAGGAAATTGGCGTCAGCCCGGAGTTTCTGAAGTGGCTTACGGATCCCAAGCTGAACGGGGGAGGGGCATTGTTTGACTTTGGCTGCTACGGAGCGGACCTGATGACGTGGCTCATGAACGGGCAAAGGCCCCTGACGGTGGCCGCGGTCACGCAGCAAATTAAGCCGGAGATCTATCCGCATGTGGATGATGAGGCGACAATCATTCTTACTTATCCGCACGCGCAAGCGATTCTGCAGGCTTCCTGGAACTGGCCATTCGACCGCAAGGATATGGAAGTTTATGGGCGGACGGGTTACGTGATTACCCTTGAGCGGGACGGGCTGAAAGTTCGCCGAGCTGGTGAGAAATATGCACAGATCATCGCGGCTCAGAAGGTGCCGTCCCCATACGGCGATTCCCTCACGTATCTGCGCGCGGTCGTCCTCGACGGCCTGAAACCGGATGGTTTATCTTCGCTCGAAACCAACGTCATCGTAACGGAGATTCTTGATGCCGCGCGCGAATCCGCCGCAACGGGGAAGACGGTGAACTTGAAGCCGTAACATCGCTGCAAAGCACGCATCGCGGCGTGACTGCCCATAATTTAGATTCAGACCCCGGGCTGGGAGGGGTCCCGGGATTTAGCACTTCCAAAGCGTTTACAGCGAGCGAAGGAAGTTCAGAAGGTCTTGCTTCTGCGACGGACTCAGCGCATGAAACCCTTCGATTACCTCCTGGGCCTCCGACGGAACGCAACCACCCGGCAGACTGCCGAGGAGACTGCAGTCCGTAGAGTGTGCGCCAATTGCGTGCAACAGGTCGGAAGTGCGACCGTCGTGGAGGAAAAACAGGCGCTGCCCAAGACCCCAGAGCGGCGCCGTGCGGAACTCGTCCGGACCAGCTGTACCTTGCGTGATTCCATCGGCAAGATTTGAACCCATGTGATGGACAGCCAGGTCGGAGAAGAGATTCGCAGACTGGTGGCTCAGAGCCGCGGTTGAGGAAGAGCCGGTGGTCAATGATGGCGTGTGACACAAGGCGCAACCGGTCGAAACGAAAAGGCCGCGCCCATTGTTGATGGAGGCCATACTGACGTTGCCGAAGGAGCTTACCGGCGTCGGCTGATCCAGAAACTTCATGAACCCCATGAACGCAAGAATATCGGCGACGTCGGTGCTGCCCACGTTAAACCCGGAGTGGCTTTCAGGCGTGGTATTCGTCGCGCATTGCGGGTTTTCCTCGCGCTCGGTCTGGAAGTTTTCATTAGTAACGCCCATCTCCACGTTATAGGCCTCTCCCGCAAAAATCAGCAGCGACTTGTTCTGCGCCTTCCAGCCGAACCGGGTTACGGTGCCGTCGTTGCCGTTCGTGTTGACATGACCTTTGATACCGTTAAGAGCTTTCACTCCGCCGGGATCGCGGGCCAGATTGTTGCGGATGGTCGTGTCGGTGATCGCTTCGATCAACCCGGCGCCGAAAACGGGCGTGGGAATTCGGAAGATTATGTTGTGGTTGGCTTGCTGTCCGGCGAAGTCCGGCTGCAGAATGGCGCAGCCCGTCGGTTTGTCAGCGCGGCCGGCAATGGTGAAAACATCGTGTACTCCACCGTCCGGGCTACCGTCTGCCTTCCGGATGAACCGCGCTTCGCGGACTGGCCCATTCGCGGTGATGAAAGAAGGCACCGTATTTCCAGGCGCGATCGTCGAAGCACGGGCGAGCTGGGGATTGACCGCGGGGCTGGATCCTCCCATGGCCGGCTGGGTGTGGCAGCCGCTGCAAGAATCCAGATTGAAACGTGGGCCGAGTCCATCGGCAACGGCCTCTAACTGAGAGAACTGTGGTATTCCGTGGTTATTGAAAAAGTCGAGCTCACCGGGTGTAAGGCCGCCGATAGCTGGGCCCGCGCCGGGGGCACCGCCGCGGGGACCGGGATCGGACTGCGCAAAACAACAGGTTGCCGTTAACAGGGCAGCCAGGCACGTCCAGTCGCGTGTGATTCTGAAAAATTTGATAATGCTCATAGGCCTCCCAACTACTGTGGCGCTCGATTGCGTTCACAGATGTGATTATTCACGAATAGATTTTTGTTGCAGTAGACAGAAGGCTGGATTGGTTTCCTGTTATTGCGCAATGAACTTAGAGGGGCGCCGCCGCTACAACTACTGACCTCCGGACCAGAAAGAGTACAGTGAACTGAGTGGTCTTAGACGGGGAAAGGACCAAAAGAAAGGACAGGTCAGGCCACGAGGAAGGACTGACAGTTTGCGTCGGAGGCGGTGTTTCGGGAGACGGCGAAATATTATTGAGCGGGGAAGAGCTGTTGTAATTGGGCGAGATCCGTTGGCGCGACATCGGAAACGGCGCAGAAGGAGAAGCCATTCTGCTGCCAGGCGAGCCAGTGGTAGCCTTGCGCTTCGCCGGCGCCATTCCAGTGGCTATCAGGCTGGGCTTTTTCCACGAAGACATTAATGATGTGCTTGCGGCGGGCATACACGAGTGCGGCAACGGTGCGGCCACCGGCGACGTCGAGGCGGCCACCGATCAAGGGGAATCCCTCGTTCGCGAAATCACGCACGGGCGGTGCGAAGTCGATGCGGCCGTCGAACCAGGGTTTGACCGTGTGCTGGTCGGTGGATTCCACGTCGGTGAGATGGCCAGGCTGCAGTGAGCGAAGATGAGCATCCACAAACGATGCAGCCATGAGCTGAGCGTCACTCGGGCCTCTGGGAAGTTGCAGTTGCCGCCAGCCGATGAAAACGGCGAGGAGCAGGACGGCGGCAACAGCTAGCCAGCGCCCGGGGGAAAAACGCGTCGCGGGAAACGAACGCACGGCGGGCAGTTGCTGCGGATTGCCAAGGAGACTCTTCCGCAGAGACTCGGGAGCGCGCTCATAGAGGTTGGCCTTTTGGATGGATTGGTGCAAGGCCTCTTCCACCGCAAGCGATTGCTTGCAGTCGGGGCAAGTTTCGAGGTGCTTTTCGAAACTGGCGGCGCTCAAGGCGTCGAGTTCGCCGTCGAGGTAACCATGCAACTGAGTTTGGGCTTGGTCACACGGCACGGCGGGCCTCCTTCGAAGCGGGTTGCGAAAGGGAGTTGCGCAATTGGGCGCGCGCGCGGGCGAGCGCCGACATCACGGTCCCGATGGGACGCGAAGTGATTTCGGCAATCTCCTTGTAGGAGCAGCCCTCGAGTTCACGCAGGACGAGGATTTCGCGGAACGAATCCGGGAGCGTTTCCAGGGCCCGGGTGAGTTGTTCGCGATCGCTGCCGGCCATGGCTAGAGTTTCGGGATTTTCGCTTTCCTGTGGCATTGTGGTCTCGTCAAACTCCATAAATTCCGCTGCCATGCGATTCTGGCGAAGCCAGGTGAAGCAAGTGTTGCGCACGATCTGCAGCAGCCAGGCACGCGCGTTACCTGAGCGATAGGTGCCGAACGCGCGAAAGGCGCGGAATATGGCATCCTGGGTGACGTCTTCGGCGTCGGTCCGATTACGCAGCAACCAGCGCGCCAGGTTGAAGGCGGCGTCCAGATGTGGCAATATGGTCGCCTCGAACCGGGATCTATCCTCTCCCTCTAACACGTTCACCTTTCCCTGCCCCTCTATTGCACAACCTGGCCGGCCTCGATTTTATTCCCGCCAGGGAGATAAAAGGTGAAAAAAGAAAGAATGCGAAGAAAACACCACCTTGGGAATAAAACCAGGCCGGGCAGGGTCTACCCCCATGAACACGTTCACACACGGCGCGGGCTTAACCCCCTTTCTCTGTGAGCCTGCGCCGTCCTTCCTCTGACGGGCTGAGCGTGAAAGGGATTGCAAGGACAAACAGAGATTCAAGAGGAGAGAAGCGATGAGTGACAAAAAGAAGGATGAAATCTTGTATGACCACAACCAGGACGGGATTGACCGGCGTGGATTTTTGAAGTGTATGGCCTGGGCGGGCACGGGAACTTTTTGTGTGATCAAGGGCGGAGTGCTGAACTCGTACGCCCTGAACCGTATTGCCGAGATGAATCCCGCAGATATGAAGGGGGAGTTGAGCTTCGCGCAGATCAGCGACAGCCACATGGGTTTCAACAAGCCGGCGAACACGGATGTGGTGGGAACGCTGAAGGCGGCGGTGGACAAGATCAACGCGCTGAAAGTGCAGCCTGAATTCCTGCTTCACACGGGAGACATCAGCCATCTTTCGAAGCCTGAGGAGTTCGATACGGTGGACCAGATTCTGAAGGGCGCAATCCCGAAAGACGTATTTTACGTGCCCGGTGAACACGACGTGCTGAATGACGACGGGAAGCAATTCCTTGAGCGCTATGGAAAGGGAAGCAAGGGAGCAGGTTGGTATAGCTTCGACAAGAAGGGCGTGCACTTCGTCGGACTGGTGAACGTGATGAATTTGAAGGCCGGCGGGCTGGGCACGCTGGGCCATGATCAATTGGAATGGCTCGAAGACGACGTAAAGCACTTGTCGAAGAGCACGCCGATCGTGGTGTTTGCACACATTCCGCTGTGGTCTGTGTACCCGGAATGGGGCTGGGGCACGGAAGACAGCGCGCAGGCGCTGGCCTACCTGAAAAAGTTCGGTTCGGTGACGGTGCTGAACGGCCATATCCACCAGACGATGCAGAAGGTGGAAGGGAACGTGACTTTTCACACCGCGTCGTCGACCGCGTTTCCCCAGCCGGCGCCGGGGAAGGCGGATTCACCGGGGCCGATGAAAGTGCCTGCAGAACAACTGCGCGGATTGCTAGGAATTACCGACGTGAACTTTGTGCGCGGTCAGCAGGCGCTGGCGATTGTGGATTCAAATCTCGGCTAACGCGCCGGGAAGGCCTTTCCCTCGATCCGTCCAAAGATGACGGGAAGGTGGTTGTGCAGTAAGAGCCGCGAGCGGTGCAGCCCGCGGGGAACAACAAAGGCCGGAGCATCTGCTCCGGCCTTTTCCATTTCGTCTGCCAATGTTCGCTAACTCAATGGCCTGCACGCCCTCCGGGGTGTCCGCCGTTTTCGTGTTCCTTCGGCGGCTGCTGATGATTCTGTTGCGGTGGATGGGAAGAGTTCGGGTGATTGGCGTTTCCGTTTGTGTTGTTCGGGCGATTCCCATTCAGATTATTCGCGGATGGGTGCGAAGTATTCGCCGAGTTCTGTTGGGAGTGCTGGGAAGAATTCTGGGTCGCGGTATTCGGCCGGTTGGAATTGTTCTGGTTGGACGAGCCATTCGAACGCGCGCTGGGCGGCCGGTCGTTCTGAACCGCGGCGTTGTGATTGTTTCCGGTGGTTGAGTTTGGCCGGTTCCCATTGGATCCCGCGGATCGCGCCGCTACCACGCCCTGCCCGTGAAATTGTCCCGGCCGCGCCGTAGCCGCAACCGCGGGGCGTCCGTGATTTTCGGAAGCAAGCATGCTGCGGTCGCTGCGAGCCATTTGTTCGTGCTGGGTCTGCATTAAGGTCGCCGCGACGTGGTGCTCGTGCTCGGCGGACAATTCCGCCGATGTGGGCCGTGCCATAACGCCACCTGCGCCGCCGTTATAGCTAACATTGTTGACGGTGGTGCGGTTGATGACCGTGTTGTTGACGTAGGTGTTGTGAATCACGGTTGTGTTTACGTTTGTGACGGCCGTGTTGTAGTGAAAGACTCCGCCGCGCCATTCGCCGCCAACGAAACCGACGCCGCCGTAGCCGAAGCCATAATTAATTCCACCATAGAAGCCGACGTGAGGGCCCCAATAGCCGGCGTGCCACGCATAGACGCCGCCGCCCCAACCCCAGTAGCCCGGTGTCCAAAGGAAGCCCGGCGTGGGCGCGATCACCCACGTGCCCGGAACCCAGTAGTAACCGTCCGACCCGTAGGCCCAATAGCCGGGGGTCCAGATATAGCCAACTCCGGGGCAAACCGGCTGGGCGTAGACCGGCAGAGCTGGAGGCCCGATGTGCACGGAGATGCCGACGGCAATCTGCGCGGGCGTTCCCGTCGGAATTACAAGGGAAAGAAGGGCGAGCAAGAGCAGTCCGGCAATCTTTCTTAAGTTCATGTTCGAATCCTCGCAAAATTCACTGGCGCCGACTGGGTGTGGGCCGGCAAAAATGGTCCTGCATTTGGATGTCACTGGGAGATAGAACACGGAGTAAACAGGGAAGTTGCGGTACTTCTCCTAGCTTCAGGAGTGACAATTGTTCACAACAAATGGAGAGGCGCTCACTCGCCGTAGCCCAGGGATCTTTTGAGCCAGTTGGCAACCTCTCCGTGGAATTCCAGTCCCAGGGCAAAGCGCCCATCCAGGAGGCGTTCGCAATAAACCACCCGCGCGTCCGCTTGCAACCCGCCATCCGCCGATTTGATTAGCAGCCGTTCATTCGGCTCCCTGGCCCGCCGGACAAGCACACGGATTCCAAGCGAACAGATGTTCTCGGTGGTCGAGCGTTCCCCTGCAGCCGGCTCCTTGAGACTGGAGATCCTCACGGGAATGGCCAGCCGAGTCCTTTTTTCAAGTCGTCCAGACTCCATCGGCACCTGGTGACTCTCCTCCCAAACTGCCTTCGGTATCTTTGCACCGGGCTGGGCGGAGCTGAAAAACCGAATGGTTGTGCAGAAATTGTAACGCCAATCATTCCTTACAAGTCATGGCACCTGAACTGTCTGAAGAATGGTGGACGGCTCGGGAAGACGGCTCCGCCGGCGCCTTTTCTGCTCGTACATCGCCTGGTCGGCGCGCACCATCCACTCTCCAATCGAAGCATTGCTGCAAATATTGATTCGGACCGCGCCCAGGCTGAGATTGATCGCATAGCGTGTCTCCCCTGCGCTGACGGATTTCAGGTCCTCGCTAAGCCTGGCCCGAATGGCCGCTTCGCTGTTGTCCGAGGCCTCGATTGCCAGCACCGCAAACTCATCTCCACCCAGCCGTGCGATCACATCCGAATCTCGAAAGGTCAGTTTTAGGGCCTTCGCCGTACGCTTCAGGGTTAGATCGCCCTCGCCATGCCCAAACGAATCGTTGATCTGCTTCATGCCATCAATGTCCAGGAAGAAAAGAAGCATTCCCCGCCCGGTGCGGTGGCCGATTTTCAACTGGCGCTCCGCGATGGCCATGAAGCCACGGCGGTTGCACAAGCCGGTCAATTCGTCGGTCAGCGCCAGGTTGCCCAGCTCCGCCTGCAGCATGTATTGCTTGGCGGCGCAATGGACGGCGCGCATCATCAATTTTTTCATTCGCCCGGTCTGCCCATTGTCGAGCAGCGGGTCGTCCTGCAACTTGCGCACGTCTTGGAGCAAACTGGCAAGCTCCCGGTTGGCATCGGAAAGCAGCGTCTGAAAAATAGTCTCGTTGGTGATTTCTTCGCCTTGCTCGACCAGGCCTGAGACATTGCGGCGCAACTCCTCGGCGTCCTCCGTCATTCTGAGCAGCGCCGCGTCAAAAGGATATTTCTTCGATCGGAAATGTTCCGTTTGCTTGCGCGACGAGCTGCGAATTTTGGTTGGACCCATGGTCATTCCGTGTCGTCCCTGGCTCTTAATAGCTACTTCCATTTGCTGCTCCCGATATTTCGCCGAACCGTTCCGCTTTCCCGCATCATTCAGCAACTTCCGAACGCTCCGGCCGATATATCAAAGGCTCGCCAGGAGCGGTGACGCTAGTTGGCAAATCCGCCGCAATTCTTCGTAGGTGAAATACATCACCTCTTCGTTTCCGGCTCGCTCCAGGTGACCCAATCCCGATTCTTCCGAAATACGACGCAAGTCCTCTTGCGGTATCCCGAGCAGGTAAGAGGCTCTGGCCCTGGTCACAAATTTTGGAACATCATTGTTCAAGTCGTTCATTGCCTCCTCCCATTCTGCGCAGTTGCTATGGCGTCTTTGAGTTGGTCCGCCTCCGTGACTGAGCGATTTGTTCTCGGGGTGAAAGAGGTGGGAGCCCAGTGCACGGAGGCGGCCCGCTCTCGTAGTGACAAGATAGCGGTTCGGAGGATTAGAACAATTCGGAGAATCCCCCATTTCCAAGGCCGGTCTTCACCTAAGGGGGCTCAGGTGAAGACCTGAGAGCGGTCAAGCGGACTTGGTTACTGGCGAACGAAGGATCGCTCCGCGGGCAGCTGTGATTTCCAAGCTTGGTCCTTCATGCATGTGGTCAGAAACTCAGGAGTTCAACAGATCCATCGCCGTCAGCGCATAAATCGCCGCGCAATCGATCACCTTTCGCAGGTCAACGTATTCGTTTGGTCCGTGCGCCACGGAAAGCAATCCTGGGCCGTACGCGTAGGCAGGCATACCGGCTTCCGCATAGAAACGCGTTTCGAGCAGGCCGGGACACATTTCAAATCGAGCCGGTTCGCCGGTCACCACCTGTATGCTGCACGAAAGCACACCGCCCAGAGGTTCGCCCTCTCCGCTGGCGGCCGAGCGTCCTTCTTGCAGGACGTCCCACTCGAGCGGAACCCTGTTCTGCTTGCATTCCTCGAGCACACCGAGCAGTTTTGCCTTTTCCTCCGCCAGGTCTTCTTCCGGATTGATCCGCCGGTCGATTGTGAACCAGCACTCTTCCGGCACCACATTGAAGTTGGTTCCCCCGCCGCTCTGCCCGCCCAGCATCAGAATTGAATTGCGTCGTTGTTCGGCGCCGATTGTGCATCGTGTGGTGCGCTGTTCCACTTCTCGCTTCAATTCCTGCAGCCGCCCCACCACATGGTGCATGCGCTCAAACGCGTTTGCTCCTTGATGTTGCAAACCCACATGCGCGGACTTTCCCAGTACGCGCACGCGCAGCGTAATTGCCCCGCGATTTGCATTCCACACCACACCGCTGGTCGGCTCCGCCAGTAGCATGCCTGCTCCTTTTTGGCCGAGCAATCCTGCGCGCGCCAGCCATGCGGAACCGCGCCTTCCCCCGGTCTCTTCGTCGGGCACCAGCGTCAGAGCGATCCTCCCGTTCAACTTCTCGCCGCACGCTCTGATCGCCAGAATCGCGTAGAGCATGGCCACGATCCCGCCCTTCATGTCGCAGGCACCGCGTCCGAACAAAAAATTCTCTTTGCGGATTGGCTGGAACTGTCCCGCCGATTGCGCCGGAACCACATCGTAATGTCCGTGGAAATACAGCGTCCTCTCTCCGCTTCCGTAGTTCGCCATCAGAGAGGCAGGACCGTCCTCGGTTTGGTTTTGCACGCCAACTGGGGCGATTCGTTTGCACTCGAGATCCAGTTGCTGGAGTCGTTGTTCAAGGAAGTCCGCGCAAGCCCGATAATGATTCCCTGGCGGATTCTCGGTGGGAATGGCAACAAGTTCGGACAGAAGAGTGGCCATTTCTTCCTTGCGCCCGCTCAGCCAGGAAAGGATCGCAACGGACCGCGACGAATCAGTGCGCAAGTTGTCTCGCATCTTTGGAAATGTTAGAGGTCTGCGAAGGTGGAACAAGCACCATATTGGTTCGTGCAAGGAAGAACAGCAGGTGAAGTTTCGGGCGAACAGAGGACTTGGGGGATAAGAAAATTCCGGCATTCCGGCGCTCAGGGCGCGCCCGCAACATTTGGTGACCCCGGTGCTGTCCAGTCTTCCGCGGGCACGAACTCCCGTGTTTGCTTGTCATTTTTGACAATTACACCTCACGGATTTTGGGGGCAACATGGGCATAAGTGTGAGCCTGGGACGCTTGGGATTTCTGGCGCTTGCCATCATGCCGATTCTGGGAAAGTTCGCGATATCGGTCACGCTCGCACTCTGCGCGCTCGGCGCGGCCTGGGGGCAAGACCTTGCGCCCCGAGCCTATGTGATAACGCCAGTGCATGGCAACGCAATTACGATCATCTGGTCCTTCTATGACGGGGGCTTGAACTTCAACGGCACTATACCGGTTGCCAATGCAAGGGGAACCTACAACGTACCGATCTTCAGCTACTACCACTCCCTGAATTTTTTTGGACGCTCAGCGAACATAACCGCTGCGCTGCCTTACGGGGTGGGAACTTTTCAGGGCGACGTGTTGGGGCAGCACACATCGATCTACCGTTCGGGCCTGCTGGATTCCAGCTTTCGCTTTTCGGTGAACCTGATGGGCGGCCCGGCGATGCAACCGAAGGATATGGCGAAGTGGAAGCAGAAAAGGCTGTTGGGAGTGAGCCTGAAGGTGATTGCGCCCACTGGACAATACAGCGGCTCGAAATTGATCAACTGGGGCGGCAATCGATGGGCTTTCAAACCGGAACTTGGGTATTCCGAACGATGGGGCCATTGGGTGCTCGATGGCTATGCTGGAGGCTGGTTCTACACCACAAACCCGACGTTTTACGCCGGCCCGGTCACCAAACCACAAAGTGTAGCCCCGATCGGCGCTTTGGAGGGGCATTTGAGTTACGACGTGAAGCCGCGCTTGTGGCTGTCGCTGGACGTAAACTTCTGGTGGGGCGGCATTACCAGCTTGAGTGGCATACGGAACCTGGCGACAAAGCAGACCGGCTCGCGTCTCGGAGGCACGGTTTCATTCCCGATCAGCAAACACCAATCCATTAAAGCCAGCTACAGCAATGGCACATATATTCGCTTCGGCGGAAACTATCAGAGCGTCTCCGTGGCGTGGCAGTATTCCTGGTTGGGCCGGCCAAAATAAAGGGCAAGCAAGAAATCTATTTTAGGCGGTTCACTGACACAACCCATCATCCACAAACTGTCCGTTGGCAGCCATTGCCGCCAGGGAATGCCCGCAGTTGAGGATTTTTTGGTTCAGCGGGTCATTCCCCATGGAGTCTGGCGCGATGAACTGCATGGACTGTCGAAGGGCGACATAGTTGTTGCTCAGCAACTTCATGTTTTCGAACTCAGTGTTCAGCAACCGGTAAGCATTGCGATCCGAATCGGTGTTGATGGCGACGAACGACAACCGAAGAGCGGTCGTCGCCTGGCTGCGATAGGTCGACAACCAGTCGTCGGTAATGGGAAATCCATTCTGGACGGCGTTGGCAAGGGCAGTCCGCCACTCGCGGATGATGGTCATTTGTTCGATGCCGGCCCTCAGGAAACTTTTCGAAAACTCAGAATTCGATGGCGAGCTTGCAGGGGCCGGTGCAGGCGCTGGTGAGTCGCCGGAACCTGGGAGTGTCAGTGAGATTTGATTCCCATTAAAGCTGAGGGAGCCGTTCGCGGCTCTCGCCAGCGCTTCGAGGTCGACGTAGGAGTGGCCGTTCATCTGAACAACAGTGATTTGGGTTGGCTGGCCGTTTACGATGAGTGTCTGTGGCGCCTGCGCAGCTCGACACAAAGCAAGAGCGGAAACAATCACGAGCGCTGCCAGGAGCAGTGTTGTTCCAGACGGTTTTCTACGCATAGCTGCGCTCCTACCTTGGCCGCGGACGGCACGAACCGATGAGAGTTGGCTTGGCCAACTCCCATCGACCTGTGCATGATTTTGGCCCGAGTGGCAAAAGCATGCGGGAAAAATCCCGCTTGCCACTTGGCTCTTGGTGCTAGGCGATCCGTGCGAGGACGCTGCGAACGGCCATCACGGACAGCGAAACACCGCAGAAGAGCAGGCCAAGCAATCCGATCAACGGCAAATCGCTTGCCGTCTTGGGAAGCTGCTTGGGCGCTGGTTCGGCGGCTGCCACTTCTACCGGAGCGGGGGCCTCTTGAACTGGGACGAAAACCACGAGCATCGGGACATCGGGTTTCGGTGCCGGTGGAGGAGGTGGCGCGATTCCGGTTCTCTTGATTTGCTGTGTAACCACATTTTCCGGCTGCTCAACTATCTTTTGTGCGTCAATCTTCATGCCCTTCCGGAGGCCGAATGCATCGGTTTCCTGTCCATCGACCGTGAATTTCTGGCCCTTGGGGATGGTGAACTTCTGATTCTTCCCGTCTTCAAGCGTCAGGATAACCATGCTGGGCGGATTAACCTGCCAGACGGTTCCGGTGACAGTCTGCACGGTGGTGATCATCCTTGGGGTGTTTGTTGTGATGGTTTGTCGTTCGATCACCATCCCTGGCTGGATCTGGTGAATGTTAAGCTGTTTCCCGTCCACTGTTACGGTGACGCTGTCCGGAACGTTGTCGAAATGCCGCAGCGTCCCGTCCTCCGCCTTGATCACGCAGCTGTTGCCGGAGACGTAGACCACTGTGCCGCGTTCGACCTTGATTGTTTTTGTTGGGGCCCCCTCGGGCGCCGTGGTCGTTTTGGTCTGTACCTGCCCTGATGCTGTGAGGGTGAAGGCGATACAAAGAGCACCCACAGCTAACAGGCCACGCACGACCTTTTTCGAGAAATTAGTCGAGATCATCTTGCATTCTCCTTTTCATTGATTTTCTTGCCGGTGGAACTTGAGCTTGTCTTTACACTCTCATCCGGTTGGCTAGAAACCTGTTTGGACGCGGTAACGACGTAGCGCTGGGGAGCGCTGCCTACGAAATAGAAGGGATAGCAAGTGACAAGAGTCAGCGTGGAAGTTGGCGTCGCATCCAGCACAGAAACATTCTCCGGACTTACAATCTGAATATCGTTGATGACGTATCGATCGATACGCCCCGGCAGGACCAACTCGACGACGTCATCGCGGCCCACATCTTTCAAGCCGCGGAAAAAGCCGTCCCTGTGGCCCGCAATACCAACATTGCCCGGCTGCCCGATCTGCGCCGTACCCACAATCCGCCCAACTCCACGATTCAGAGTGAGATCGTCCGTGTCGTTGAACACCGGCACTTCGAGGTGGATCTTTGGGATGCGCAGAATTGCAAGCGGAAGATCCTTCTTCAGCGCAAGACTGTCCTTGTAAGCCGTCACCCGTTGTGGAGACCACTGCGTGAAATCCACCTCCGCTGCGGAGGCGGATCCGGAGATCGACGAAGTATTGGCATAAAATCGCTTGATGGCCGAGTCCGAGGCCATGCTTCCGTGAAATCGCGCAGCCGCCCAACCAGCCAAGAGTGCCAGGCCGATTACGAGCAATATGCGCTCGACGTTCCGGAGCTTCCTGGCACCAATTGGACTCATGGTTTGCATGAAGTTCGCTGGCTGGTTCGTTTTGCCCATACTATGCGCTCAGTTCTCCTTGGTGGGTAGTGTTTTGAAGCAAACTCCGGCCAGCACGGACTCAAGGTAGGTATTTGTGGGCAGTGTGGATATTGTCAGAAGTAACAGATAAGGAAGCATCGGGCAGGTGTGCTAGTACTGGCGGATGCCCATTCAGCCCGCCGCGAGGCCCAAGCAGGCTCGAATCTACCGCCGAATGAGTTGTCCTGGGGCGCTATTTTTATTGCTGCGAGATGATATTGTCCCTCTCGAGCTGTTTGGTCACCACCTTGACCAGACTCTTGATCGTTTTCATCACCGAACTAATTTCGAAGGTGTTGGTAATTCCCGTCCAGACCAGCTCCCCATCGGGTTTGGAGGTGGAATACATGTTCACCTCAACCTGGCCCACTCTCTCCGTTTGCATATAACCCGGGGTATAAACCACCGGATAAAGAGTGTTGTAGTAGCCGTAAAAAGTCCCGTAATAGGGGACAGGAGTGTAGACTTGGCCCGGTACGTAGGTCGTTGTGGTGTCGTGCTTGGTTACGCGCGCGACAACGATGGCGTCAAAGTTCTGTTCCTTGACGAGCTCTCGCATATCCTTCATGTCAATGGGGGTCGCATCAGGACGCATGATGAACTCGTAACTTGGGTAAGCCTTTCCCGCCGGCCGGGAGATTGCGGCCACCAGCTGATCCTCGAACTCCATGCGGTTGGCCGCTCGCCCGTTCAGGGCCAGCACCAGAATCTTTTTGAACTGTCCGCCGGAGTAGCCGGGATTCTTCCAGCTCATCTCCAGTTTCGGGCCGGCGACCGCCAACATGGCCAAGCAGGCCAACGCGGCGATGAATAGTGCGATTTTCTTTTTCAAACTGGTTCCTCCGTCATGTTGGCCCGATACAGCTGAAACGCCCTGCACATGGAATTGACGTAGTCTTGGCAAAAACTTCCAAAGGGCTCCGTCGATTCACTCAAGAAGATTCGCTGGGAAGACGACCGGACGTGAAGAAAAGTCCGGCTAATTTTTCTTTGCCGAAGATGTTGCGCAACTCCGTGAACGCAAAGAAGGGAACCAAAAGCACGGCCAGAATCGCCATCATTGCGAGTATCCCATTCAACGTCCCGCCGCCAACCTCCGCAATGCTCTGCCCAGCCGACTCTCCGTGGAACAGGCCGACACAAATTTCCTCGACAATCTTGAAGCAGCCCAGAACTATGGCGAAAGCGACTGATTTGAAAAGGGTCGAGTAAATGAGGGGTCTCCCTTTGAATCTTTCCGCAAAATGCAGCTCCTGGGCGACCAGCATGACTTTGCCGAGCGCCAGCGCATTGATTAGAGCTTCTCCGTGCGCGACGAGAGAAATTCTTTCCGACAAGAGGACCGCTCGGTAGATGACAAACAAGCTGAAGACCAACCAGAGATAGCCAGAGATCACAAGATAGTCTTTGAGTCCCTGGTAGGCCTTCTGTTTCAAAGTTCGTTTTGGCTCGTCCATGAGGTCACCTCCAAGTCGGTATGCGTTTAATGCAGTAACGCGGCATTGGGTAAAACGGGGCCCCACGCGCCACTCCCGGATTTCGTGCGGGGCTTTTCCGTGTCTGCGGCTCCCGCCGTTCCGGCCTAGTGCTGGTCCTGCACCAGCGGAATCTGGGACGCCACTTGAAGATCGATCAGCGTGCTGATGCGGCGCTCCATTTGGAAGAAAGTGGCGGTCTTCGTTCCCGGCAGCACCTTATTGACGATGGGCACATACTTGATCCGCAATTGCGTCACTGCTGCGTCCAGTGCCAGGGAGCGGTTGAGCAGGTTCTGCGCCTGTGCGTCGGTCAGCGATCCGAAGTTCTGCGCATACTCCTTGATCAGCGCATATTTCTGATCGCCAAGTGTGGTCATCTCCCCACTGAACTGGTCGTAAACCGGCCAGAACTTCGTGGATTCCGCGTCCGTCAGCGTCAAGTTCGCCGCAATCAGTTGCTTCTTTTGCGAACGGAGGTCCTGGCGCAATAGCTTCACATCCTGCTCGGTTACGGTTTGACTATCTTTGCTGGCCGCGGCTTGCGCATGCGCGCAGGGTACAGCCGCGAAACCCATACATCCCAAAACCAGTGCAACCATCAGTTTATTTTTCATTCATGCTCTCCTTGATTTTGTAGCTTCTTCACCGGCGATGCGATGTCTCCCCGGTTATGACTTACAGATTTCCTGCAATTCCTTGTTCAAACGGAATCCATCAGCTCCATCCCTGGACAGCAACTTACCTCTTAGAGGTGCTGGTAATTCGAGTTTTGCGTGGCCAGGTTTAACTGCTTGCTGACGCCATTCATGGTCACGTTGCTGACATGGTTGGTGCCATCGGGCAGACGGCTGAACTCCACCGTCAGGGTCATGGCATCCTTGGGATCGTCCATGTAAGAAGCGATTTGCAGGCTGAGCAACTGCTTTTGTGCTTTGTCGAAGATCAGGGTCATGGAGTCCTGGGGCTTCACATAATTGTGGAAGACGAGCTTGATTTCACTGGGAAGGCCTCCACCGGGAATGATGCTGATGTTCCCCTGTGCATACGCCTGCTGGATCATGTCCTTGTCCGGCGGGATATATTGCTGGGCCAAAACCTTCATCTGTTCGGCGTACTCCTTGTACTCTTCCTTTTTCTTCTCGACGATGTGCTTTTTTAGCCTGCCTCCGGAGGGCGGTTCCGCCGGTGGATCTAGAGAAGTTTTCTGCGGTTTGCCATCGGGGCCCAGGCGCACCTGGAAGTGTTCTTGCTTCTTGAGCTCGCCCTTGAGGCTGATGTTAATTTGCTCGACCCAGGTGTACTGTGCGAGAGACATCTTGTTTTTCGCCATCGACTCCTTGAGCTCCGCGACCCGTTCCTGGAGTTCCTGACCTTGCGCTTTTGCGGGAGGATTGAATAAGGCTCCCCCTGAAGCGACAAAGAGCGGCAGAAACATGATTCGAAACACATTCAATGCATTGATTTTCATCTGTATCCTCCCGAGAACTTTTCAAAAACTGACCGGCACTAACTGGCTTTCGGCGGAAAATTCTTCAACAACTTCTGCATAGCCTTGTCGAGATTCTTCTGTTTTTTACCCTGGTTGGCGCTGGGATCGAGGGTTTTGGATACGCGTCCCGTCCAAACGAGTTGCTTGCCGGCGGGATCGTACATGTCGAGGACGAGAGTACCGGTGCTGATCGTGGATTGTTGTGCCGAGGCCATCCCGCCGCCCCAGCGCATGCCGCCCGTGCCGTAAGCGTTCCACTGTTTTTCCTGCGTGATGGAGATCTGGTAGCCGACGAGAAGGTCGGCTTTATCGCCATCAGTCTTGGTGAGACCCTTGGTGGCCAACTGAGAATCGACGGACTGCTTGATCTGCGCATCGACAATTTGGTTTGGCTGCACCGCGCCATCGATGGGGACCCATTTATAGCTGTGGTACTTGGTGAAGTCTGCGCCGGGCATGGAGTTGGTGGTTACATCCTGCGCGGGTGCGATGGCGCATGCCAGCATTGCCAACAAAAAACCAATTCCGAACTTTGACATCACTTTCCGAACTTTTGACAACATTGCTTTTCTCCTTTTCTAAATTGCGTTACAAATGCCCCACTGCTTCTGCAGCCCAAACTCCTTCCATTCTTCCTGGGTTGCTCCTGAGCCAACTGTTTTCAGTCTGTGTGCTGTTCCCGTCATTTGGCCCCACTGTTTGAAACACAACGAAAGCCCAGGTGATTTGCTCCCGTGCTCACCTCGCCCTTACCGCGCGTTCCCACCATGTAGCGGGAGCAGTATTGATCCGTACACAAAAAGGAACCTCCGCGATGCACTTTTTTCTTGTCGTTAGGTTCCGTGGGATCGAAGGGAGTTTCCGGGCCTTTTGGATTGCGCGCGACTCCGCCAAGCTTGGCGAGTTGGGCGTAGTAGTCAGGGCGATACCAGTCGGAGGTCCACTGCCAGACGTTACCGGCCATGTCGTAAAGCCCGTAACCATTGGGTGCGAATTTGCCGACCGGTGAGATTCCAATGAAACCATCTGCGCCGGAATCCTGATCGGGAAAATGCCCCTGGAAGGTGTTGGCCATCCACTTTCCGTCTGGCTTGAATTTTTCTCCCCAAACGTATGGCTTTCCCCAGAGCCTGCCGCGGGCGGCGAATTCCCATTCGGCTTCTGTGGGCAAACGCTTGTGAGCCCACTTCGCATAGGCTTGCGCGTCGGCGTAGGCTACTTGGACCACGGGATAGACTTCTTTCCCTTTGATGGAACTGTTCGGCCCCGCGGGATGCCGCCAGTTCGCACCTTTGACGTAGCTCCACCATTGGAAGTGATCGTTCAACGGGACTGCATGATCCGGAGGGGAAAAAACTACGCCCCCAGCAATGAGATTTTCAGGTGGAGCGCCAGGGAACTCCGCCTGCGTGGGAGTTCTCTCAGCGATCGTGATGTAACCGGTCGCTTTGACGAATTCGGCGAACTGCGCGTTGGTGACATCGGTCTTGTCCATGAAAAAGCCGTCGACATAGACCCTGTGGATGGGCCGGGAATCGGTGGTAGCGCTCATCCCGACCAAGTCCATGTCGGGAGGATCTGCCGCGCCCATCGAAAATTCTCCGCCGGGAATCCACACCATGCCTCTTGGGCCGGGAGCAGGGGGCGGCTCAGTATTCGGCACAGTCGGGGCAAAGGCGGCACCGGGACTCGCGCGTGAGTCGGAACTCGCGCGCACGGAAGTGGTCAGCGGACGAAGAACGACCGCGCAAAGGATGGCGGCGGCTAGCGAGGAAAACGCCAGGAGATAAAACTTCCCAAGCACCGCAGGATTGCCCCGCGGGACTGGATTCTCTGCGGCCTTTTCGTTGTGGTTTTTCTCTTTCAACTTGATCGCCCTGCCTCACTGCGATTCTCTGCATTGAACGGCCCGACGGCTGTTCATCTTGCTGCAGTTGGCCGAACAGAGCCGGGCGGTTGGAGAACTCATTGAGACTGGCCCGACAGGCTCCCGCGAGCAATTGTCAAAAGTGACAGGTAAAATACGGTGTGAGCCTGACACCGGTAATGCATCATCCGCGCGCAAATTGGTGCGCGGGCTGTCGGCAGCATCAGCGGTTCGAGGAACAATCTGAGTTCAACAACCGCCCTGAGCTCAGTCGGAGAGCGCTTTTTTCAGTGCGGCCTCCTTGCGGGCTTTGTCCTCCTCGACCTTCCGGGCGGCGGCGATGGGCTGGACATCGATGACGACCTTGAGGATCTTGCCGGTGAAGGCGTTGTCGCCTTGCTTGTAGTCGTCGGTTACGTTTGTAGCTTCGTCGATGCCGACGCCTGCGGTTTCGTCGGCGGAGAAGATGATGCCTTGCGTGCGGTCAATACGGCCACTTGCTACCTTGTTCTCGTTCACGAGGATGGTGGCGGTGCCACCTTTGCCTAATCCACCGCCGTCGTATGCAAAGTCCATGCGGACGGCGGACTTGCCGGGTCCAAGGGGCTGTGGAGAGGCGACCTTGTAGTGATCGAGGCCTAGGAAGTTGTAGGTGAAGGTCGGTTTGCCGTCCTTCAAGTAGAGGCTCCAGCCGCCGAACCTTCCACCCTGGGCCAGTATGACTCCATTGGCACCGCCCTGCGGGATGTCTAAGTCTGCTGTGACGGAGAAGGAGCGATTTTTGATGTTGATGAAGACGTTCTCGCTCATCCCGATCATGCCTGAGCTGAGTGTGAGAGAAGTGCGGCCTGCCATCAGGTCAGGTCGCCCAGCTAGCGCGGCGTTAAATCGCTCGATAGTGCGGTCGTCCATTGGCAGCACGCGGTACCTGATCGCCTCTTGCATGAAGAGATCCTCCAGCTCTTTAAGCTTCGCGGGATTGGAGGCAGCGAGGTCGTTCGCCAGACTGAAATCGTTCCGGGTGTCGTAGAGCTCCCACTTGTCATTCTGAAGAGTGGCGCGGGGCTTGTATTCCCAGGGCGCTCTGTGGATGGTGCCGGCAAACCAGCCGTCGCTATAGATGCCGCGGTTGCCCATGATCTCGAAGTACTGGGTTTTGTGCGTACTTTCTGCTTTGGGATTCTCGAAGGTGTAGAGCATGCTGACACCTTCGATGGGCTCCTGCGCGACGCCGTTGACGCTCTTCGGCTCGGGCAAGTGAGCTGCTTCGAGCACGGTGGGCGCTACGTCGATGACGTGGTGCCATTGCGAGCGCACTTCGTTGGTTGCAGTGATGTGGCGGGGCCAGGAGACGATTAAAGGATTGCGCGTACCGCCGTAGTTCGAGGGAATCTGCTTGGTCCACATGAACGGTGTGTCACCGGCGACGGCCCATCCGGCGGCCATGTGGGGATAGGTTGTGTGGTCGCCCCACTCGTTGTAGTGTTTCAACATCTCCGGCACAGTCTCCTGGACCCCGTTGAAGAAGGTCACCTCGTTGAACATGCCGTTCATACCGCCTTCTGCGCTGGTGCCGTTGTCGCCGAGAATGTAGAAGATGAGGGTGTTGTCGAACTGGCCGATTTCTTTGAGGGTGTCGAAGAGGCGGCCTATTTCATCGTCGCAGTATTCGCCGAAGGCTGCGTAGACCTCCATCTGCCGGGCGAAGAGCTTTTTCTCGTCGGGAGTGAGCTTGTCCCAATCTTTAATAGCCTCGGGTTTGGCAGCAAGCTTGGTGCCCGGGTGGACGACGCCGAGCTTGATCTGGCGGGCAAGCGTCTCTTCGCGGAGTTTGTCCCAGCCTCCGTCGAACTTGCCTTTGTATTTGGCGATCCACTCGGGGGGCACGTGGTGTGGCGCGTGGACGGCTCCGGGGGCAAAGTAGACGAAGAAGGGCTTGTCGGGCGTAAGCGATTTCTGGAACTTCATCCAGGCGACAGCATGATCAGTCATGTCGGTCATGAAGTTATAGCCGGGAGTGTGCGGCGTTGGGACTCTGTTTAGGCCTTGATAAAGAGTTGGCGCCCACTGGTCGGTCTCGCCGCCGATGAAACCGTAGAACTCGTCGAAGCCTGAGCGTGTGGGCCAGCGGTCGGTTGGACCGGAGGGGCTGACCTCCCAGGCAGCCGTCTCGTGGTTCTTGCCGTACATCGCGGTGCTGTAGCCGTTGAGGCGGAGCATCTCCGCAAGCGGTGCGACGTTTGCGGGGCGCTGGCCTGTATCACCGGGGAAGGCGGTGGCGATCTCGGTGATGCCGCCCATGTTGTTCATGTGGTGGTTGCGGCCGGAGAGCAAGGCAGAACGCGTGGGCGAGCAGAGCGCGGTGGTGTGGAACTGGTTATAGCGAAGGCCGTTGCGGGCCAGGGCTTCGGCATAGGGCATGCGTACAGGGCCGCCGAAGGAACTCGACACGCCGAAGCCCATGTCGTCGATAAGTACGATGAGCACGTTTGGCGCACCTGTAGGGGCTTTGACTTCGAAGCGGGGAGGCGGCGTGGCGTCGCGTGCGTCGAGTATGGTGCTGTGCGGATAGTTGGGTTCCGGAATCGGGAGCACGGTGCGGTCAGTCGGCAGAACCACCTTGGCCTGAGCGGCCTCCTGGGCGCCTGCCGGAGTTGATAGTGCTCCGCTGATCGCGATGCAACTCCAAGCGGTAAGCGAGATACCGATCCGGCGCAGGTGTCTCGAAGTGAGGTTTTTTGTCCTGCCACTACCGAACGTCATAAGTCCTTCTTCAAGTCTCATGTTTTTCTCTCCCCCTTGTTCCAAAGCCAGAGCCAGCTATGCGGTCCTTCTGCTTATTTCCCAGTAAGCCGCAATTGTTGCAACTCAGGGCAGTTTCAGCCGGTCGCCTTCTTTGACTACCACTTGCAGACGCTTTCCCCGAAAGGTGTAATCGACTTTCAGGGTCTTGTCCGCGCCTTTGTTCGGGTCTCCGCCCATAGTGATATTGGTGACCTTTACATCAAGCGTGTTGTTCTGAATCATCTTTTGAAGGCGTTGGGTTACGTCTTTCCCCAATCCCTCTTTACCGTAGACCGCTCTATTGATTTGGAGAGTGCCAATCTGTGCCCGTACAAGTGTGGTGGAAACGAGGGCCGCCACGAGCAATAAAGCGAATACCGGGGAAACCAAACGAGCTATGCGCATCTCTACGCTCCTCTCAAGCGGAAGCTCCAATTCTTCATTGGAAAGATTCCCTGTACTGATGATTTTCTTGTTTCGGTACGAGCCAATCTAGGCGCGACCTGAGTGGCTGGTGGTTGTCATCCCCCCAAGTTCGACCGCTCGGATTTATTCCGACACCATTCTTCTGCCGGTCTGGCTATTCCTTTAAGACTAGCGGAGGCCCGCTGACGCGCTTCGCCTTCAGGTTGACAGTAACCTCGACACGGTCAGCGATTGTCACGAAGGGAATACCTTTATTCATCCCGTAGTCCTTGCGGTCGAAAGCCATTGTCCCTTTAATTTCACCCTCCCCTGTCGCTCTCGCCGTCGCTTTGTCTACGAGGGTAAACGTCAGCGTCTCGGGCTTTGACACTCCCCGTACCGTGAATGTCCCCGGGAGGTCAAAGGTGGCGGGTCCGGTCTGCACGATCTTGTCGGAGTGAAAGGTGATGTAGGGATCTTCTTTGACGTTGAAGAAGTCTTTGCCCTTCAGCTTGCCGTCCTTCATCCCGCTTCCGGTATTTACGGTGTCCGCCTGAATCTTAATGTCCATCACGCCAGTCGAAACATCCGTGGATGGAAATGTTAGCGTTGCGTCCCATTTCTCGAATACACCCTCTAGGGCCACCGACGCCTTCACGGAGAAGTCGATCTTGCTCAGTTCCGGCGTAATCTTGAATACGGGGGCCTGGGCGGGAGTTAACGACGGAAGCATGGCGGAAGCTACGAGGCAGACAACGGCTAATCTCATGGGATTCCTCCTGACTAAACAGAACACGTCAACTTTGACCACCCGATGCTTTCACTTGGAGCCATCGGTTACCATTGTCAAAAATGACAGGCTGGTGCGTCCGCAAGCAGCACTTGTCGTAGGTTTAATGCGCGACCTCCTGGGGCAATTTCGGATGCGACGCCGGTAAGTCCGCTCCGCTTCATCCCTTGTCTACGCCACAATTGCTCCACTGGCCCTTGTCACGGATCCCAGAATCGAAAGCAGGCACCCTGTGACCGGCGTCACAAAAACTTGGTTGATGTGCCGATTAACTTTGATATAGTGCGGGCAGGTTCATGGCCGGATAGTTGGCCGAAGTTACACACCGAAGCGAACATCTGACCTTGATCTGGCCGGGAATCTCCACCGCCTGCGGAGTATCTCTACGGCCCTCTGAGTTAAGTTGATATAGGAGTGCGCTTCTTTCCGTCCAATAGCCCGGTCTTTTAATTACTTTCATTGTCTGTGTATTCCTGAGTTGAGATTGTGTGACCGCTCAATCGCGCAGAGCCGGTTAGCACCTGCCCAAGCCAGATGCCCCTCTTCGCACGGCCTAATTAGGTTCTTTACTGCCTTAGCCTCGGAGGCAAGTCATGGAACGCAAAATTAGCGGGCCACGATGGAACATCGGCAAACTGAATTTGCGATTCCATACAGTGCTCCTGTCGTGTCTGCTTGCTGCGGCATGTTACTTGGCTGCAAGACTTGGAGGATTTTTAATCATAACGAGTCCCCAGTCACTTTGGCCCCTTTGGCCTGGGTGCGCGCTCCTCGTTGCCGTTCTGTTGCTATCGCCACGGAAAATCTGGCGGATTCTTATTCCTGCGGGCTTGGCAGGTTTTGTTGTCTACGACCTGCAAGCCGGCGTCTCGATTCGTTCCATTGCTTGGCTCATTCTGGCCGATACCCTTGAGATCCTTGTGGTTGCATGGGGTGTCAGCTATGCCCTGAATAACGTTCCCCGCTTAAATAATCTGGAAGCTCTTGCCAAGTATTCATTCTTTACGTTGATCCTTGGTCCGCTCGTCGTTTCGTCCATTGGCCTCCACGGCCTGAACGGGGACTCTTGGATTAGTTGGAGGATTAGCTTTCTTTCGGAGGGATTGGCATTTCTAACTATAACGCCCGCCATTCTTGGTTGGGTTGGCCTGGCCCGAACACAGGTACGCGCATCTCGTGCCCGTTACCTGGAAGCAATCGTGCTGTTCGTTGCCACCATTTCCTTGAGCTATTTTATATTCGTCGCTCGCGAGAAAAGCCCTCCGCCCCCACTTCTTTATTCTCTCGTGCCGTTTCTACTCTGGTCCGCATTGCGTTTCGGTACCACGGGCGCCGGCACCTCGGCTTCCATCGTTGCCCTATTTTCTATTTGGGGAGAGGTGCACGGCCGAGGGCCGTTCAACGAAATGGACCCGATCAACGGCGTGCAGTCACTTCAGCTGTTTTTGCTGTTCACTGCGGCTCCCTTCATGGTTCTCGCGGCCCTTATGGAAGAGCATCAACAAGACGTGCTGGAACTTCGCGAGAGCGAAAAGCGCTTCCGGCTGCTGGCGGACAGTTCTCCTTCGTTGATCTGGATGTCCGGAGCAGACAAGCTCCTTACTTTCTTCAATCAGGGTTGGCTGAAATTCACGGGCCGGCCATTGGAACAAGAGTTGGGGGAAGGGTGGCTCTCGGGGGTGCATCCGGACGACCGTCACCACTGTTTGCGGCTCTACTCGGCGTCGTTTGACGCTTGCGTCGACTTCGAAATGGAATACCGTCTGCGACGCTTCGATGGAGAGTACCGCTGGTTGCTTGATTTCGGCGTGCCCCGATTTGAATCCGATGGCACCTTCCTTGGGTACGTTGGTTCGTGCATCGACAT
>Ga0210410_10001042_pt1 | contig 26911 bp, 31 predicted proteins | sample IncBWC4MmetaG_FD_161058 | JGI IMG/M metagenome (GOLD analysis project Ga0210410, IMG submission 161058) | Forest soil microbial communities from Barre Woods Harvard Forest LTER site, Petersham, Massachusetts, United States - Inc-BW-C-4-M | ecosystem: Environmental > Terrestrial > Soil >... | reverse complement strand
ACCGTCTTTCATCACCCACTGTACATGGTTTAGGACCACGTTGATGTCGGCGAGCGGATCGCCTTCAACGGCGACCATGTCCGCAAAATAGCCAGGGGCGACGGCGCCCAACTCTTTTTCTTTGCCCAAGAGTTCCGCGCCATTGGTGGTCGCAGTGCGCAGGGCCTGTTCCGGCGTCATGCCGGCTTTCACGAACCAGCCGAGCTCACGCGTGTTCTCTCCGAACATGGTGTAAATCGCGTCGGAACCCATGGCGAATTTTACGCCGGCCTTGAACGCTCTCCGCGCCGTCTCGAGATTGCGCGGAATGAACGCTTGCAGCCGCTCTTTGTACCCCGGTGCGTAGCCGATTTTGTCGCCGTTATCGATGTAGTAGCGGTTGTGATCGATAGTCGGGACGTAGAACGTGCCGCGCTTGGCCATCTCGCGAATCGTGGCGTCGTCCATATCCGTGGCGTGCTCGAGGGAATCCGTGCCTGCGCGCACGGCATCGCGCGCGCCATCGGGACCGTACGAATGGATGGCGATTTTCTTGCCAAATTGGTGCGCCGTGTCGACCGCGGCCTTCATCTCCTCAAATGTGTAAGTCTCAAAGCCAGTCACGTCGTCATCGGTGCCGGTTGAGCTGTACATCTTGATGAGGTCCACTCCAGCGGCGATTTGCTGCCGCACCACGCGAAGCACTTCCGGCACGCCATCCGCAACCCCGCCAGCGGGCGGGTTCAGCCCCGGCTTGTACGGCGTGCTCGTGATGGTCAGGCCATAGCCGACGACGAACATGCGCGGGCCAACCATTTCGCCGCGATTGATGAGGTCGCGCATGGCGATGTCCATGTACTGGTCGGAGCCGAGGTCGCGCACCGTGGTCACGCCAGCCTCCAGCGTGCGCAGTGCGCCTTTGCGGGCCAGAAACACTTCCGTTGCGGGCACCAGATTCGCCATTTGCTTCAGCATTGGAATGCCGGGAGTCTCGTCGGTGTAAAGCGTCATGTGGGTGTGCGCGTCGATCAGGCCTGGCAAACCGGTGTATTTCGACAGGTCGATGGTTTCGGCGCCAGAAGGAATCGCCGAAGCATCGGTCGTGACAGCGCGAATTTTGCCGGCGTCTACGATGACGATCGCGTTCGTCCAAAGTTTCCCCTTTGCGTCCCACAACTTGCCGAAACGCACGGCTTTGACATTTCCGGCTCTCGGCTTCTCTTGCGCTACCGCGCACTTCGACACCAGAACCAGCAGAACCGTGATTGCGACCCGAGCCAAACGCATAGCGACCGTCCCCCATTCGCGCGTCAAGGCAAGCGCGTAGGTCAAGCGTTCTAATTCAATTTTGGATGGAATGCAAATGCGCTGCGTTCGCGACTAACCCGCGAGTTTCACCGACCCTGGAAATGCAGCACGAAATCTGCTTCGATTTGGCCCGGACTTCCCTCGCAGATCAGCGGCGAGAAGCGCCACTGTTTGATAATCTCCAGAGCCTCGGCTCCCAAATCCGGCAATTCCGCGCTCTGCACTAATGCATCGTGGATCTGGCCGTCGCTTTCGATTAATCCCCGCACCACAACATCGTAATCGCGGCCGCCCTTTCCCGCTTTCGGCTGAGGCATGGTTACGCCGATTGGCCGCCGCCATGTCTTGCAAGGACGGCTAAACTCGGCTTGCGGTGGCGCGACCAGAACGTTTTCCGTGGAGTCCCTCAGTTCTGTCATGGTTTGTGATACTTCCAATTTTCGCACGCCTGCAAATGAGTAGCTGATTCTGGAGGGAAAAAATCCACCCGCAAATGAGAAAAAGTCGCTGTTCTCAATGAGCTCGTCGCCTGTCTTTTCCAGGATCAACGTGTTGTTCGCAGGGTCAAAGCAGAATTCATTGTTTTCAACCTTTTGTCCCTTAATAGTGTCGAATTCCACGCAGCGCGCGTTCTTGCCACCCACAGCCTTCGTAACGATGCGATGAATGACGTCCTCACCGTCGAAGTTCATCAGGCGAATCGGCGTGATGTTGATGAGTGTTTCCAGTTCCGCGGGTGGTATTTTGCGGCTACTCGCAGTCGCGAGATCGCCTCTCGTCCAGACCTGGATTGAATGGTAATCGCCAAAGGACGATTCCTCACGCCTGCCGGTACCCTGCACGATAACCCGCGTGAACATGCCATCGATCGGACCTCCTTGGGCGTCCAGCACTCGGAAGGTGTCCACACGCTCGAGATTCGGCAGCGGTGAAGGCACGCTCGCGGCAGTGGCGCGCTCCATCAGTTCGACGGCCTCACTGCGCACCTGCGGATCCTGCGCGGAGGCAACAGAAGTGAAAAAAAGAATAAGCGGGAGAAGCTTCAGGAGAGTTTTCATCGACCCACCTCAGCATTGATACGAGAACGGGGGTCTACAGCAGGTTACGTAATCGATTGAGAGACTACGCCATTCCCACGCATTTGAACATCGGGTCGATTGCAGGCGAGAACTACTGGCGTTGGGCGGACTGTGCGGCCTTGGCGGTAGCCGAGCTGGCGAGCGGGGGCATCGGGGCCGCAATTCCGGCGGTCTGCGAGCCCAGGCCTAGTTTCTGCAGGGTTGGAGCGTCAAGCTTTCCAGAGGGATTGAGTCCGTGGCCGGACTGGAACTTCCTCATGGCGTCAGCAGTGGAATCGTCCCACTTGCCATTGGGCGTCCCGGAGAACGAACCATCTTTGGCGAGCGCTTGCTGAATTTCGGAGATGCGTTCGGGAGCTGGCGCTTTTTGCCCCGGCTCCCGCCGCTTGGAATGTTTGCTGGACTTCTTTAAGCGAGACTTGCTGGCTGCGGGCGTCGCTGGCCGAGCCGAGCTGCGTGTGGCCTTGCCCGGTGCCTTTGCTGGCGCCGACGGGGCGGACCACGCCGATCCTGCAGTCAGGAGCAGCGCCAAGCCCGCGGTAATTGACGTCCGAAGTCTCATTAAGCCTCGACTATCTCTATCGCAGCTATCTTCATCGCAGCCCTATGTATAGCGCGAAGGCCGCGATTCGACAATAGAACTATTGTTGGTTTTCCGCTGGTACGACACCTGGCAAAAACACCGTAAAGGTGCGGTCCGCGTCCCCGCGGCGGAGAACCTTGAATACGACGTTCATCCCAGGCTTCAGCTTGGCTACTGCCTTCTTGTAATCGTCCACAGAGGTGACCGCCTCGCGGTTGATCTCCGTAATCACGTCGCCGCGGGTGAAGCCAAGGTCGTCCGCAAAGCTAGCGGGATCGACATCGGTAACCAGCACACCGTGTTGACCTTCCATGCCGACGCGGGATGCCCGCTCCGGCGTGAGGCTATCCACGCGCAACCCAAATTCGGCTGGCGCAGACTCCTCTTGCTGGCCATTCAAGCGGCCAGCTTGCGTTGGGAACACGTGGGTGCGGTCTTCGACGACAGCGGTGGTGTCCTTTTGCGCGCGGTCGCGTACATAGGTCAGTTTCACCTTGCTACCAATCGGTGCCGCCGCAATCGGATTGACCAGGTCGTTGCCGCTTTTTACGGGAGTGCCATTCACGCTGGTGATGACGTCGCCGCCCTTGAGACCGGCCTTTTCCGCCGGGCTGCCTGGCTCGACATTCATAATGACCACGCCATAGGGCGCGCCCAGTTCCTTCAAGGTGATGGCATTGGTTCCCAGATCTTCCTGGAAGCTGACGCCAATAGAACCGCGGGTTACGCGTCCCTGCGAAATAATCTGATTGTAAACGTTGATCGCCGTGGTCGACGGTAGCGCAAAGCCCACGCCCTCATAGCCGCGGCTGCCGGTGATAATGGCGGTATTGATGCCAACCACCTCTCCCGCCAAATCAACGAGCGGTCCACCGGAGTTGCCGGGGTTGATCGCGGCATCCGTCTGCAAGAATCTCTGGAACTGGTGTCCGGCGCCGCCGATGCCCGAGCGGTCTTTCGCGCTGATGATTCCGGCGGTAACGGTCGCTTGCAGCCCAAAGGGACTGCCAATCGCCAGTACCCAATCGCCGACTTGCACGCCATCGGAGTTACCGAGTTTCGCGACAGGCAGCTCTTTATTGGCTTCAATCTTGATCACCGCAAGGTCGGTGTCTTCATCCACGCCCACAACTTTTGCGGTGTACTTCTGAGGGTTGCCGTCCAACTGCACTTGAATCTTGGTGGCCTGCTCCACGACGTGATTGTTGGTGAGAATATAGCCGCGCTTGTCAACGATCACGCCGGAACCGAGGCTGCGTTCCGCTTGCGGCGGGCCATCCTGGCGTCCGTCAAAGAAGCGGTCGAAGAAGTCCTGCATCGGATCGTCTTGGTCAAACTGCTGCTGCGGGCGGCGCTTCTTGGTGTTTTTGCGCTCGAGAACCTGGGTGGTGGCAATGTTGACCACAGCCGGCTCGACGCGATTCACGATGCCCGAAAACGAAGCGGCGGATGGAATAGGATCCGGCACTACCAGCTTGGTGGCATTGGTCCCGGCGAAAGACAACGTCTTCATCGCCGAAACGCGGCCGGATACCACCGAACCGATCAAGATGCCGACCGTCAGCGTCAGCGCGACAAAAAAGGCCGCTAGAATCTTGCGCCGACGCGCCCAATCAAATAATTCTTTCACCTGCTGCCCCATTTTCCTGCTCCTCTATCCCCCAATAACCTGCCGGCGCGACCTACAGTATACTATCGCCGTTCCCATTCCAATTGTCTGCCTCTGCGAGATGCGCTATGAGCATCACTGGTCGGAGGGCCGGGGTCTCGGCGGCGCATTGGGATTTCGCCGGCCGCGTAAAACCACTCATGTCACTCCTATTTGACGCACGAAGCCACTATTATGTTGTAGTGCGATTGTACGTCAGGAGCTTTGTTCTTGACATCTCCTTGTTTTTCAAGGATAAAGGAAGCAGCCGCGGTTGCGGCGACACGTGGCGATTTAGGGCAACTTGCTCCACGTAAAAAACTGCTAAAGAGCTAGAAGAGTTCCCAGAAGCTTTCTGGACCCTCCAAGCACTTTGGCAAGGAGGGTTTTTCATTTTCCCCTCCCTGCTGCCCTAAAACCACATATCTACGGCACCGAGCGCATGCTGTCTTTGCGGTTTGTGCCACCTGGAAGGCAGCACATGTCCGATCTCTACGAACTGCGATGTAAAGAATGTGGCAAAACCTGGGGCAATTCTCCCCGGTCCTTCTGCGAAGACTGCTTCTCTCCCCTCGAAGTCTCCTTTGATTATGATTCCCTGAAAAAGACCGTTCACCGCGAAAATCTTGCTGGGCGCGCGTTCAATATGTGGCGCTATGCCGAGTTTCTGCCGCTGCAGGAAGGATACGCGGCGCGCGGCGATGTTGGTGGGACTCCGCTGGTCCCCTCAACCAAACTGGCGGCGCGCTGGGGCGTGAAGAATCTTTTTATCAAGAATGATGCCGTCTGCTTCCCTTCGCTTTCGTTCAAAGATCGCGTGGTGGCTACGGCGCTTGCCGCCGCGCGGCGCTTTGGCTTCCAGACGGTAGGCTGCAGCTCGACCGGGAATCTCGCGAACGCTGTCGCAGCGCAAGCGGCGCAGCAGGGCTTCGATGCTTGCGTGTTTATTCCCGCCGATCTGGAGCCGGCAAAGGTGCTGAACACCGCGGTCTACGGCGCGCGCATCGTGCGCATCGATGGCAACTATGACCACGTGAACCGGCTGTGTGCGCAGATCGCGGATCGGTTTCAGTGGGGCCTGGTTAATGTGAACCTGCGGCCGTATTACTCCGAAGGCTCGAAGACGCATGGCTTTGAGATAGCCGAGCAACTCGGCTGGAGGCTGCCGGACAACGTCGTAGTGCCAATGGCCGGTGGCTCGCTGATCGGGAAAATCGCGAAAGCGTTTCGCGAGCTGGTTACGCTCGGCTGGGTTGAGGAGAAACCCGTGAAATTTTTCGGGGCGCAGGCGACAGGCTGCTCGCCCATTTCGAGTGCTGTGAAGCGGGGGCTGACGCGCTTTGAGCCGCAGAAGCCGAACACGATTGCTCGCTCGCTGGCGATCGGAAATCCCGCTGACGGAAATTATGCAAGCAAGCTGATTCGCGAAAGCGGCGGATGGGCGGAAGACGTTTCCGATCCCGAAATCGTAAGCGCCATAAAGCTTCTCGCCGAGACGGAAGGTATTTTTGCGGAAACGGCAGGGGGCGTGACCGCCGGCGTGGCAGAAAAGCTGATTCGGGATGGGCGCATTCATCCCGACGAGACCACCGTGGTCTGCATCACCGGCAATGGCTTAAAAACAACCGACGCGATCGCTGCGGAGTTCCCGTTGACGGAAGCGATTGCGCCGCGCCTCGACGCTTTCGAGGCGTATCTGGAATCCCAGCTACCCGCAACCGCCGCCGCGCGAGCGTAGGCGCGATCTGACGAGAACACGAATGACCATGCTTTCAAAGGAGATGAGCAACATGCCAGTTACGATCGAAATCCCCACGGCGTTCCGCCGCTTCACCGACGGCGCGCCGAAGGTGGACTGTAGTGCCAATACAATTGCCGAAGCCCTTGCCGAACTGACCTCACGCTTTCCCCAGCTCTCGCGCCACGTGCGCGATGAGAGCGGCCAAATCCGCCAATTTCTCAACGTCTATCTCAACGAGGAAGACATTCGCTTCCTGGGCGGGGAATCCTGCTGCGTCAAGGAAGGCGATCGCGTCCTGCTGGTGCCCTCCATCGCCGGCGGTTCGCTATAATTACATCTGCAAGCTGACTACGGAACGAAAATCCCGGAGACCACAATGCCTTACTACGCGCTGTTCTACGATGCTGTCGATGATTTTATTTCGCGGCGCGGCGCATACCGCGATGAGCATCTGCGGCTGGCGCGTGAGGCCCAGGCGCGCGGGGAGCTGGTACTTGCCGGCGCTCTCGCTGACCCCGCCAATGGCGCCCTGCTGATCTTCCAAGGCGAAAGCGCGGCTGCAGCCGAGTCGTTCGCCCGCCAAGACCCCTATGTGAAGAACGTTCTGATCACCAACTGGAGGGTACGCCCCTGGACCGTGGTGGTGGGAAACGAGCCACGCGCCCCTTACGTCGAAAAAAGGTCCGCGGAGTCCGCCTGAAATGATCGCGCGCTTGTGGTCGGCTCACACAACCCCTGCCTTGTCAGACTCCTATTTGCAGCACTTCGAGATAGCCGTGCAGCCGCAATTGCAGCGCGTCGAAGGCTTCCTTGGCGCCACGGTTAGCACGCGTCCGGCTGCCGGCTCCGTGGAAATTCTTGTGACTACGTATTGGGCATCGTTCACCGCCATTGACGCATTTGCGGGTCCCGATCGCGAAGCTGCCGTGGTCGCCGCCGAGGCCGCCGCTCTCCTAACCGATTTCGATCAGCGCGTGCGCCATTACGAAGTAGCCATCGCAGAGTTTCCCGCGGCTTCAACTCCACAAGACTGACAATTCACGCATGGCGGCTGCACCCGCTGTTACTGCATCGTCAGCTTTAATGCCAGTTTTTGTCCCGCGCGGCACAGTTCCTTTAACGATTCCAGCGTTCTAGCTGATATAATTTGCGCATTCGCGGCTCACTCCGAGCGACCATTGGTGCATCGAAATGATCTGCTCGCACTGTCATACCCCTAACCCGACCAGTGCTGACGTTTGCTCACGCTGCGGAAGCGGCTTGGACATTGGAGCCGACGTAGGCATCGGCGCAACACTTGAGGTTTCCGACTCCGGTTCCATCAATACGGGCGCGGATTTTGGCCCGCGCTACCACGTCCAATCGCTGCTCGGTTCGGGCGGCATGGGAAAAGTTTATAAGGCGCGGGACCGCGAGCTAGACCGCACCGTGGCCATCAAGGTCCTTCGTCCCGACCTTATGACCGATCCCATGGCGATGCAGCGCTTCAAGCATGAGCTGCTGCTGGCCAGCAGCATTTCGCATCCGAACATACTGCGCATCCATGACCTTGGCGAATACAACGGGGTGAAGTTCATCTCCATGGCTTACGTCGATGGAGGCGACCTCACACAGCTAATGCGCAAAGAGGGGCGGCTGTCGCTCGAGCGCGTACTCAACATCATGCGGCAGCTTGCCGCGGCCCTGGCGGCGGCCCACGGCGTCAACGTTGTGCACCGCGACCTCAAACCGCAGAACATGCTGCTCGGCTCCAGGGACCATATTTACGTCACTGATTTCGGTATTGCCAAGACGCTGGAGTCCGACCGCACCAGTGTGACGCGTACTGGCGCTGTCCTCGGGACGCCGCTTTACATGTCGCCCGAACAGGTGGAAGGCAAGCCGGTCGACCATCGCAGCGACCTCTACACCTACGGGCTGATTTTCTACGAGATGCTCACCGGGGTTCTTCCGTTTACCGGCGATACCACCTTTCAGTTGATGTACCAGCGCGTTCACCAGCTGCCCAAGCGCCCGGAAACCGTTATCCCGGACCTGCCTGCGTATCTCTCGCGCATTTGCCTGAAATGCCTCGAAAAAGACCCCGCGAACCGCTACCAGCACGCCAGCGAAATTCTGTCGGACCTGGATCTAAAACACGCGCCGACGCATACGCACACCGTGCAAATAACCTTGCCGGTGCTGTCCAAGAAGATATGGCTGATCTCCGGCTCGGCCGTCGTGCTGCTCCTGGCTGGATTGCTCGCGCTTCCTCCGGTACGCGATCGTATTTTCCATCGCGAAGCCGCAGGTGCCACTTCTAGTATTCCATCCCTGAAGCAGGGGAAGTTCGTTGCTGTACTGCCCATGCGCATCCTGGGCGACCAGAATTCTTTGCGCTACGTGGCGGACGGCCTGACCGAAGCCCTGTCCGCCAAGCTGTTTCAGCTCCATGACATGCACACCACGTCTGCCTCCGAGGTGCAAAAGGCCCGGCCCAGCGATTCCCTGAGTGATGTAGCACGGCAACTCGGCGTGAATCTGGTGGTCTCCGGCACCATTCAGGGCAGCGGCGACAAGCTTCGCGTTGTGGCTTCCCTCGATGACGTGGCCGGAGGGCGCCGCGTGTGGACGCAGGAATTCTCTGGCGTGCAGCAGGATCTGCTGACGATGGAAGATCAAATCTACGGTGGAGTTGTAGAAGCTTTGGCTCTTAGGCCGACTAGCGAGGAATCCGCTCGAGCCACTCCCCATCCAACCGAGAATATAGAGGCCTACGACCTATATCTGAAAGGGCGCAGCGCGGTACGCGGTCAGCAAGACGTGAAGAATGTCCAAACCGCGATAACGTATTACGAAGATGCGCTGAAGAAGGACCCCAATTTTGCGCTCGCCTATGCCGGCGTTGCCGACGCCAGCATGATCATGTACCACGAGAAGAAGGACAGTTTCTGGTCGCAGAAGGCCTTGGCGGCGGCTCAGCAGGCCGAGCGGCTCAACGGCAACTTGCCCGAGGTTCATTTCTCTTTAGGCAGCGTCTACACCGATTCCGGCAAAGGCGCGGAGGCTGTGTCAGAGTTGAAACGCGTTTTGGAACTGGCGCCCAACTCCGACGACGGATACCGGGGGCTTGGCAAGGCGTATCTGGCGCTCGGGCAAAAAGACCAGGCGCTGCAGGCCTACCAAAAAGCAATTGAACTTAACCCCTACTACTGGGTGAACTACAACTTTGCGGGCCAGGCCTATTCCGGTCTGGGGGAATACGACAAAGCCTTGGCCGCTTTTCAGCGAATCATCGAGCTTGAACCCGACAATTCTTTCGGCTACCTGAATACCGGCGCCATTTACTTTCAGCAAGGCAAATACGACAAATGCATTCCCTTCTTCGAGAAGGCACTTAAAATCCAGCCTCACTATCTGACCTATTCAAATCTCGGCACCGCATTCTTCTTTTTGCACCGTTATACCGAATCGGTGCCCATGTTTGAGAAGGCCGTGGAAATGAACCAGAACGATCCCATGCTTATGGGTAATCTGGCGGATGCATATCGCTGGTCCAACCAGCGTGACAAAGCAAACGCAACCTACGACAGAGCGATTGCACTTGGCTTTAAGCAGCTTCAGGTGAATCCTCGAGACGCCAATGTGCTGGACCAGTTGGGACTCTATTACGCCAGAAAGGGTGATGCCATCCATGCCGCGGACTTCATTCGACGAGCACGGGCAATCAGTCCAGGTAACGTCGATATGATCTACGATGAGGCGGTTATTTTTTACTTGAGCGGGCGCACTGCGGAGGCGCAGAAAACTCTGCGAGAAGCGCTACAAAAGGGATATTCCTTGGAGCAAGTAAAAAGCGATCCTGAACTCGGCGCGGTTCAAAGCACTCCTGAGTTCAAGAAGCTTGTGGCCGAGTTTAGCAAGCACAACTAACAGGCAGAACTAAGCAGCAGCTTGTCGATTCCTCTTCAGCCTTTTCCTGCCCGCGACCATTGCCACCAATCCAGTCCCGATTAGCGCGATGCTCGCGGGCTCCGGGACGGTCGTCAGGCTGACGCTCAGCGATGATAGTGGGGTGCAATTCCCCTGCGAATCACAGGTTTGGAACATAAGGCCGGGATAGCCAAACTGTATTCCGTATACGCCGCCAGGCAGAACCGCATCCGGAAACAACGGGGGACCTGAGAATGTGCACGCGTTCGCTGCCGTTTGCTGGGCTACGCTGAACGGCGAAGTCCCGTTGCTCAAATCGATCGCGCAGCTAAGGAGGCCGGAAAACTGGGTATTAACCGTGACGGTGAGAAACGTAAGGGTCGTATTCGGAATGTTGTTCGTGAAGTCGACAAAGCATCCCAATTGGCTTGCACCCAGTGTGTAGGACTGCGACGAGGTATCCTGACTAAAGGAGGCGCAGCTCCCGCTGCCACCCAATCCAATCTTCGGGTCAATCGGCGTAGCCTTTGCGGCGCTCGCAGAAAGTACAAATAACACGGCTAGGATGCAAACGTACGTCAAACTCTTCATGACAGTCCCCTCAAGATACAACTAAGAATGAGTTATGCAAGGTGACAAGCATCCATAGCACCAAATCGGAACATATAAAATCGCTCCTGAATAACTGACACGATTAGACTTAGCAGCGGACTCGGGAATGACCACGCTCCGATAGGAAGCACGTTGCACACTTTCGTCCCGGTTGCGCCCACAAAGGTAAAACCGCCTTCCGCCCGAATCAGACCTAATGACGTCGAGCCGGGGCGATCTGACCCACCCTTTGCCCAATGCGTTTGCCTTGCCTCGCTGAACCACGTATAACCGTGGGCAAATGCCTCTCCTCTTGGCTCTCGCAATCGAAATGACGCCATCGGTGCGCTCGGAATTACGCTGGGAGGTCGCCGGAGTAGCCATTGGAGTTATCCTGTTGTCGATCGGGCTCGGTGCCGTGGCTCTGTTCCTCTTTCGCCGCAAGAGCAGCGATCTCACACTGGTCTACTTCAGTTCTTTCGCGATCCTGTACGCGGTGCGACTGCTGTTCTGGCAGGACATCATTCGTTCGCTCTTCCCCGTGAGAAGGGTCGTCTTCGATCGGATCGATCTGGTCATCGACTGCTTTATCCCCGTGACCTTCACGCTTTTTTTACTTCAAATCGTCGAGCCGCGGTGGAAGAACGCGCTGCGCTGGGTGATTGGGGCGCAACTCGCTTTCGGGGTCGCGCGCCTGATATCCACACTGCTGCACATCGGCGAGCACGCGATGGCTCTGGGCAACAACTTCTTCGTGATTGGTACGTGCGCGCTGGTGGCCGTTTATTACATTTATGGGCGTCCGGCTCAAGGCACTTCACGCGAGGTCAAAATCACCTTCGCCGGCGTTGCGATTTTTGCCCTTTTTGCCATCGCGACCAACCTCCAGGATCTCAACGTGCTTCCCCGTTATAGGAATATCGAGCCAATCGGCTTCCTCATTTTCGTGTGCTGCTTGGGCTATGTCGCCGCCCACCGCACGCTCGCGAAGGAGGAGCGGCTGCTTGAAATCAATAAGGAACTGCAGATCGCCAACCAAATTCAATCCTCTATTTTGCCCCGTGAAGTGCCCCGGCTCGCCGGACTTGAAATCGCGGCACGCTATGTGCCGATGAGCGCCGTAGCTGGTGATTTCTACGATTTCCTCGTTCTCGACGAGCAGCATATCGGAATCCTGGTTGCCGACGTGACAGGCCACGGCGTGCCTGCCGCATTGATCGCCTCCATGCTAAAAGTAGCTTTCGCCGGGCAAACCGCGCACGCCGAAGATCCAGCGCGCGTGCTCGCAGGCCTCAACCGCGCCTTGTGCGGAAAATTTGAAGAACACTTTGTGACCGCAGCGTATGTGTTCGTTGACCTGGAAAAATTCGCCGTCCGCTACGCAGGAGCCGGCCATCCGCCGCTTTTGCTTGCCTCGCGCAGCGGCCCTCTTGCACCAATATCCGAGAGCCGCGAGATCGAAGCCAATGGCCTGATGCTGGGTCTCTTCCCGGAGGCGACTTACTCTTCCGTGGAAGTTCAGCTCGATGCTGGAGATCGCATCCTTCTCTATACCGACGGAATTCTGGAGGCGATGAACTCAACACGCGAAGAGTTTGGCAAATCGCGCCTGAAACAATTCCTCGCGGCCTCTTCGGCCTCCGCCGCCCATCTCGCGGATGCTCTGCTGCTCGAACTTCGCCGCTGGTCTGGCCCGGACGCCACACGCACGCACGACGACGATATTACGCTGCTCGTCCTCGACCTCCCTCCCGTAACATGAGCAAATCCGCCGTGCACGCGCAATCTGTCTCGCCAGCAGATTCCCTCTCCCGGCTCTCGCCCGAGCTTTCGCGCCTCGCGATACTCCTCGCACTCTCCATCTTCATCAATTACATCGATCGCGGAAATCTCGCCATTGCCGCTCCACTCCTCAAAATCGAGTTAGGCCTTTCCTATTCACAGATTGGAATTCTCTTCTCCTCGTTCTTTTGGACCTACGCCATCTTTCAGATCGTTTCTGGCTGGCTAGTCGATCGCTTCCCAGTCAATTGGGTGCTGGCGCTCGGAATACTTGCGTGGTCTGCCGCGACCTTCGGAACGGGCCTAGTCCATGGCTTCACGCTGCTCCTTGCCATGCGCCTCATCCTTGGCATCGGCGAGTCTGTCGCCTATCCGTCCTACAGCAAGATCATCTCCCGTCATTTTTCAGAGTCCCAACGGGGCCGCGCCAACTCGCTCATCTGTGCCGGCCAAGCCTCCGGTCCTGCGGTCGGGACCCTTCTCGGCGGCTTGCTCATAGCCCACGTTGGCTGGAGACTTTTTTTCGTTGTGTTCGGCGTCGCCAGCTCGCTTTGGCTATTGCCGTGGTTGAAGTACCTCCGAAAACCCATCCCAAGCACCCAATCGAATGCACCCCACGGTATCGACAGCGCCGATGTCTTGCCGGTCAGCGAGCCCGCCGCCGGCGCCACCATTATGCAAATCCTCAGCCAGCGCTCCGCTTGGGGTACTTTCGCCGGGCTCTTCGCCTATAACTATGTCTGGTATTTCTTTATTACCTGGCTGCCCACATATCTCGAGGGAGAGCGGCACTTCTCTGTGAAAGCCATGTCCCTCGTCACAAGCCTGGCTTTTTTTGTGTTGGCCGCCTCGGCGCTCGTTTCAGGCTGGCTCTCCGATAAATGGATTGCCGCCGGAGCCACTCCTACACGCGTGCGCAAGACGTTTACTGGCGCGGGGCCGGTAATTGCCTCCAGCATTCTGCTCGTTGGGATTGTCTCGAACCACAAGGCTGCCGTGACGATTCTAGTTCTGACCTGTATCGGCCTGGGCATGTGCACGTCGAACCTCTGGTCTGTGACGCAAACGTTGGCGGGAACGGCCACCTCCGGAAAATGGACCGGCCTGCAGAATTTCACGGGCAATTTGGCAGGATGGATCACCCCGGCGCTCATCGGACTAATCGTTCAACAGAGCGGCAAATTTTTCTGGGTCTTCGTAATTACGAGCGGTGTGTCTCTGCTCGGCGCGGGCGCCTGGGTCTTCCTCGTCGGCCCCATCAGGCCAATCACCTGGCCCTCGTCGCATTCCACGTAGGGGCGCAGCACTGCTGCGCTTCTGATGCGTTATCAGCACGCTCTCGCGCTACCTTGTGTCACCAGCAACAGCGTATGGGCTCTGTGCCCGATATCTCTTCTCAAACTCCTCGCGCGTGCACATCGTGCGCATATCTTTAATACGGTCGATGGCGAGAATTCCATCCAGATGATCTATCTCGTGTTGCAATAGTTCGGATAGGTCGCGCTCCTCGCTCGCGCGAACTTCCTTCCACTCGCCCCGCAAATCCTGATACCGCACCGTAATCTCGCGGTGCCGCTCCACCTGCATAAAAATCGAAAGAAAGCTCAGGCACGCGTCCCAGACCACAATCCTTTCTTCGCTGCGCCAGGTAATCTCCGGATTCACCAGCGGCCACGCTTCGGCGCCAGGCAATTGCAGAAAAATCACGCGCTTGGCCGTGCCAATCTGCGGAGCCGCGATTCCTCGCCCGTACCCGGTGCTCGCCCGCCAGTGCGCGAGCGTGTCCGCCAAGTCTTCTATAAGCGAACGAATTTCGGCTGCAGCAGGATTCGCAACGCGAGGGCAAACTTCCCGCAATCCCGGGTTGCCCAACTGTAAAATAGTCCGTACCGCCAACTGCGCCTCCTCTTCTCCGTGCTCTCTCTGCCCTCTGTGCCAGCCTGCCGGGCAGGCTCCGCACTCTGTGTTAAGTTTTTTCCGGGCGCTCCCACCTGCCGGACTCCGCTGCCTTGAAAATCGCCTCGATCACCGCCATATTCTTGATCGCACCCTCGAGCGGCACGGGAACTTCGCGCTCGCCGCGAATCGCTCGCGAAAACTCGTCGCCCTGAATCGTGTACTGGTCGACCACCGGAAATTCCTCAATCTGGGGCGCTCCGCTCATCTGGCCACCGATGAAAATCCTGCACGGTCGATCATTCGGCGCGTTCCACGGAATTTCGATTTCGATCCGCCCGGAGGTGCCAAGAAAATGCATCGTCTGGAAGAATGCCGTTTGCGTGCTGCACGTAAAGACCGATTGGCCCGAAGGAAATTCCAGGATCGCGGAGGCCAAGCGGTCGGTGCCAAAATCCGGATCACGCTCCAGCGTGGCTGCAATGCGCGTCGGTTCCTCCCCAAAAATAAAACGCGACATGGTGATCGGGTAGCAGCCGATATCCATCAAGCCGCCGCCGCCCCATTCCACTTTGTGCCGCACATTGGCGGGGTTGCGATTGAAATAGCTGAACACTCCCGCGATGGCGCGCAAGTTGCCAATGCCGCCTGTGCGGATAATTTCCTGCGTGCGTAGCCACTGTGGATGCGTCTTCACCATGAACGCTTCGCCGATTTTCACGCCGGTGCGGTCGCGCACGGCGAGCAAACTCTTCGCCTCCGCCACCGTCAAGCTGATGGGCTTTTCGCAGAGCACATGCTTGCCTGCTTCCGCCGCTTTCACCGACCACGGCACATGCAGATGATTCGGCAGGGGATTGTAGACCGCATCGACCTCGCCATCGCGCAGAAGCTCCTCATACGATCCATACGCCTTAGCAATTCCCAGCTTCGCTGCCGCCTCTTCCGCCTTCTTCTTGTCGCGGGAGGCAATCGCCGTGATTTCGCTGTACGCGCCTTTCTGCATTCCTGGAATTACCTTGCGCACCGCAATGGACGCCGCGCCTAAGACTCCCCATCTAACTTTCTTCATCTCTTCTCCGTGCCTCGTTGCCCTTCCCTCGATGGCCCTGTTAAACCTTTTCAGCCCGCTTCTATTCCCATTGCACTACAATGTACCCAACTCGCCCTGGAGGAATCTATGACCGCTGATCGAGTGGAAGTCTCCTGGGACCCCGGTAAGTCCAAGTGGTTGGTCCGCATACAGAGCGGCGAAGAAGTGATTCGGCGCTATTGCGACGCACCGAAGAACGCCGATGAGCAAGCCCTGCGCACAGTCGCGGACAAGACCGTTCGCGACGAGGGCTATCAACTCGGCCCGGCCGGCGTCATCATCCGTCGCGAGTCCGCCGCCCGCCATTAAGCATCGTCGAGATGTCCGCCGCTCAAAATTGTGCGAGCAGCTGACTCGAGCACACGGCTTGCTAGAGGTTCAGACGGGCGGCGCGATTAATATGCCCGAGACTTCCGCTTCCAAGCTCTTTGAAGCAGCCCTCGAGATCTTCCGGGTCAAGAAAAACACAACCATCGGCCGGCTTTATTGGCCCGGCGAGAAATCCGTCAGCGCCATGTACGTGGAGTCAACCTTTTCCACCAACTTGCCATTCTCTTCGGACTTGTCGCGCACGCTCTTCCACTCGGGATCATCCTGGAAAGCCTTCCAGTTGGCCGCCGCGGCTTCGCGGCTCGGATGCGCAAGGACATAGATGAGCGTTGTGCCCTTGGCTGGCTCGTCTAACGGTGTCCAGTAGGCCACATTTTTGATTCGATGTTTCTCAAACAGCTTTGTAGTGTGCTCGCGGAAACGCTTCAGCAAGTCGTTGAGCTTGCCCTCATACGTGTGATACACGCGAAGCTCATAGACGGTGGTCGATGCCGGATCCGCGTTCGGCTGCGAGGCAGCCCACGCGGCGCTTGGAAGCAGGGTCATAACAGGAAGCGATTGCAGCAGCGTTCGTCTTTTCATGGCTGGAGATTCTAGCAGGTCGGCGCACAGGAAGCGCAGGAGGATGAAAGGATCGCCTGGACCAGACGCGTTCACAGTCTTGCCCGCAGCTCCAACTTGCGCAACACGAAATCCTCAAGCGTCGGCGTCGGCATTTTGACAGTGCGGAGCGACGTAGCGCGTTCGAAAATCAGGACGCTTTTTGTAGTTCGCTAAACAACGGCTCGCGTTTCGGTCGAAGGTTCCAGCGAACCGAAAAGGCCAAGGCTCGGCGCATACTGTTCGTCCAACCGCAGTCCGGTGAGCAATTCCAGCACTTCGCCATAAGCCGCTATAGCCGCGCTGTACTCCTGAAACTCAAAAGAGTACTTCGCCGTCGCGCGCCGTTTTATCTGTAAGTCAGCGGAGAGTTCGAGGATTCGTTCAATGGCCCTTTCAGAAACTGAGGGAATTTCCATCATGGAGCGGGCCTCCTGTTACGAAACCTTACCGCTCCGCGCAAATCTCGCAATCAGGTGAACCCTCGTTTTTGTCTTCGGATTTCCCCTGTCCTCTCGCCGGGCGTTCCAGTGCGGTACAAACCCTACGACAATTCATCCCGAGCGATAAGCGTTTTACCGGATAGCGCCTTAACCCTCCACCGGTTACTTTGCTCGCGCACCATTTGAGGAGCTCTTACTCCCAGGAGGCACGCTCGGTGGAAAATTCATTCGACATTATGAAAGTGCTGAGCGACGACAGCTTGGCATGGTTGGAAGCCGCGGAAGAACTCAGCGCGGCCAGGATTCGTGTTTGGGAATTGCTTGCCGATTCGCCCGGTGAATACATCGTCTTCAATCAAGAAACAAAAACGCTCGTAGCGCACTTCTCCATTCACGAAACACCGCAGGTTCCGGAGTGGTGGCGCCACGAAGACGATTACGTCGAAACTCCGCAGCCCCCAGCTGCAGCACTTCACACCACTACCGCGTTCGGCGAGAACGCCGATCTAAATGACGATTCCGACCTCGACGACGATTTCGCCGAGTTCGTCCACGTCCTGCAACCTGCAGTGGCATAACCTCCGCCCCGTAGGGGCACAGCACTGCTGTGCCCCTTGTCCGTACGATGTCGCACCGCTTTAGCGCCCCGGCGTTGCGCAAAGGCACGTAAGCCTTAACGCGCGCCTGTCTTAACTCTTCAAGCTTTCGCTGCCTGCATCTGCGCAAGCCGTTCCTGGAATTGCCGCGTGATGTGCGGCACGATCCCCAGTTGCCTCTCGATCAGCATAAGTTGGGCGCGGTGGTGCATCTCGTGCTCCTTGGCGCTCAGCAGCCACTCGAGACGCGGCTTCGCCGTCTTTCCGTCTCCTTCCGTCACCATTTCCGCTAGAAATTCCGGCGTAAGCGTCTCCAACCATGCCGCGAACTGCTCTCCCTCCGTACGCAGCAGCTCCACAATTTCCGCCTTCGTGCGGGGCTTCGCTTCCTCCGCATCGAAGCGCGCGCGGATCTCCAAAAAGTTGACTCCTGCCATCGTGGTCAAGCGCTTCCTGTGAATCTCGTCCCAGATGCGCGTGGCAATCCCGATATGCACGAGCATCTGCGCTACGGTTTTACACCCCGCCGCCGCCACGTGCCCGTACCGCGACTCCGGAATATCCTCCGCCACCTGAATCGTATTCTTGCGCACCGTACGAAACCCGCCTGCCAGTTCTTTTCCGCCGTAAGAACTCATGCTCATTCACCTCGTTATCGTAATTTTATCGAATGTGACATTTCCACCCAGTACGGGTAGATGGCGACTTGGATGCGCAGCCCGCCCTCCCCGTCACACCAGATTTATCGCAACAACGCGCGGGCAGCAATGTGCATGTCCTGTCCGCTTATGCAAAAATAATACTGTTGTGGTCGGATTGTGGGGCGCCGAACAAATCGCTTGCGTTCGCTTGCAAAAATCTCCTTGTTGACTGCGCTGCTTGCGCTCGCTGGCGGAGCGCTCTACGCGCAGGACCAGCCAGCCATTCCTCCGTCCCCTGCCCCTGTGCCCTTCCAGGAAGAAGCCACGAAGAATGCCACATCGCCATGCATCGAGCCGCCACCCATGGTGCGCATCGAAGACTACGACGGGCCGTTCCAGAAGCTCGTAGGCACCTTCGCCGGCCCGCTAGAGCGCAAGTCCGTACACCCTCCCCGCTACAAGCCTGGCGCCAAACTTTGCACCCTTACGCTCCGTGATAAATTCATTCTCTTCGTCAAGGATTCCGCTGACCCCGTGAATTTTCTCGGCAGCGCTTTCGACGCAGGGATCGACCAAGCCCAAGACTCCGACCCTAGCTATGGACAGGGCGCCGAGGGTTACGCCCGGCGCTTCGGCGCCGACTTCGGCGGTCAGGTCACCTCGAGGTTCTTCAAGGAATTTGCCTATCCCACGATATTTTCAGAGGACCCGCGCTACTACCGTCTCGCGCACGGTCCCGCCGGAAAGCGCTTGCTTCACGCGATGGAGCACGCCGTCGTGGCTCATCGCGACGATGGCACACGCATGTTTAATTTTTCCGAATGGCTGGGCACCACCAGCTCGCTCCTGCTAAACAACACCTATCACCCGGACAGCCGGCGCGGCTTCTCGGCCACAGCGGAGCGAGTAAGCTACAGCATCCTCCAAGACATGGGTTTCGACGTCCTCCGGGAATTCTGGCCGGAGATCTCCCACAAATTCAAGCTGCCCTTCCGCGGCCAAACTCCGCCCGCAAACCCCGACCCGAATCCTTCCACGCGCTAACCTCGGCGCACCAATCCACGACGAAGTTTCCTGGCCAAGCCCAAACATGTCTTCTTTAGAACAGACCTGCGCTCAGGGGTTTGCCATGATGTATCCCCAGCCTGAACAGCGGCAAGTCCGCAGAGCCATACGACTTCCGCCGTCGCGTCAGATAACAGTGGAAATCAGGGAAAGGCACACAATGCAACCCGCCCGATACGATATTTTAAGAAGACAGGACACAACTGCCATTTGGCTTGAGAACTCAGCGGATCTGAATGCCGCAAAGTCCCGGATCAAAAAGATTGTTTCCTTCTGGCCGGGTAGGTATGAGGTCATTGACCTTCAGTCGAAGCGGATAGTTGCAGCCGTCGCCACGCCGTCCCGATTGCGCGGTTCTTTCAGCCGCGTTCGGGAGTCCGCCGGCAAATCCTTTCTTACCGGCTACGCCTGGCTCCTGGCACCCGCCCCACGCGTACCGGACTTGATATCCTACAAACGCCTCCACACGTACGCCCGGAACTGTTATCGGACAAGCTGGGGATGGCTCTCCTCCCCGGCAGGTCGCGTATAAGCGTACCCATCGCGCTAGAAACCTTGCTCCCAGCGGAACTCAGGCCTTTCATGTCAAAAATCATTCGAACCTTTCACAACGGCAGGAACGAAGAAGTCGGACGGCTCACCTTTGACGAAAAGGACGCTCGGTTGCACATCCAGTGCTCCGCTCCTCCCGGCATCGATCGACGATTTCGCACCGAAAGCGGCGCTGCCAATTGGTGGCAAAGCAACGTTGATCCTGAGACCGGGAAGATTCGAAGACAGCGCTATGTCTGACTGGTCTAAAGACGCCGCTCTGCGATTCGCCGCGCAGCAAAAAACAAAGCAGATCCAGGACGCCAAAGTGATCCGCGATCAGAATGATCTCGCTCTGAGCGCGGCGAAGATATGGGCTGATCTGTGCGAACTGTTCAGGGTGAGGTGCATCGAATTCAATGCCGAACCCGATGTTACCGGCGTCCTGAATTGCGACACAACGCGCCACCAGGAGTTGAAAATAACCCGAACCGATACTGCCGCGATGCTGCGCGGCACATTCGACGCAAAGCGCCACACCATTCACTTCATGGGCCCCAACATTGGCAAGGAGAAAGCTGAAATAAAAATCGAGACGATTGCAGGTAGCTCTACAATGCGCTTCGTGGATAGCTTGCAAAGAAAGCTCGATCCCCAGGATATTGTGGACATATCTTTGATCGATTTGCTGCAGTTAAACTAAGTTCCTGCCCGATAGACTCGCTGACATAGCCTTCAGTGCCTCGAACCACGCCCCCAGTTGATTTGCCAATGTGACTCATACCGAACAGATTTCAAATCTCTAATCTGTCAGCCTTTTCGCAAGCACGGAATCGAACGAGGAACCTATCCGTGTTGCGCGCGAAAGGCTTTCCAATTGACGCGCTCAACGATAAAGGAGTTGAAGACATGTTTGCACTAATTGCCGCAGTTCTCATCGTTCTCTGGTTACTCGGGTTCTTCGCGTTTCACGTTTCCGCTGGCGTCGTTCACGTCCTGCTGATCATCGGTATCGTGATGCTCGTCCTGCATTTCCTCCGTAGCCGAGCCGCCACCATCTGAGGAATGGGTCCACCGCACGCCCAACCTGGACCTAGAGGTGCGCCTTTGCGCGGGCCTCGAAAAGGGCTTATACTCCGTTTCCCAAAACAGAAAGGAAGCCACGTGCATTACGAAGAGCAGAAAGCCATGCAACGCGAGTTAAACGAGCGAATCCCGCCCGCTGCAAAAGGTGACCCGCAGAACGAACTGCGTCACGTGGTGAATTCACAGCGCTTCGCCGGAAAGAGCTTCGACCAAAGCCTCGATTTCGCACTAAGTGTCATCAGGAAGCGTTATCCCCAATTCACACCCCGTATCCTGCCCCCACGAAAAGAGTTAGCCCGCGCGGCGAATGCCTGAGGACAACGGATGCAAGCTCTAACAGCTCTTCCCTTCAGGTTCTCCATTTCTTGTCTTGCTCAATACTCTCGCGAACGCGGAACGAGGTGATCTTCCGAATCAGCGCGAGCGGTAATGGCTTCTCCAGCGGAAACTGGATCGACCCTCTAGCCGTGGCAAATTCTGAAAGATCATTAGCGAAAGCCTTTACTGCGGACGGTGTCGGATAGAAGCCAATGTGATGTTTGTGCGCCGCAAACGTTACCAATATCCTCCGACCGAAAAACGCAGGCATCCCCCACTTCAGGCCTTCCTTGGCACCGGGTGCCGCTGCGCGAATGCACGCGCGCATTTCACGCAGCTTCTTTTGCGCCTCTTGAGGAGCGGCATTGATGTACTCGGTGATGGTCGTAGGTCGCGCCTTCTTTGGACTCATGGTTCTATTTATCGACCCTCCTTGATAGCATGCCCTGCATGAAAAAAGTGAAATCCGGAACTCGTCAATCTGTCGCGAAAGCCAAAACGCAAAAGCCGAAAAACGTTGACGAATACCTCGCTCGCGTCCCGCAACCCGCCCGCGCCACGTTGCAGAAGATGCGCGCCGCGATCCGCTCCGCCGTACCATCGCAAGCCACCGAGACCATCAGCTATGGCATTCCCGCATTCAAGCACGAAAAGGTGCTGGTCTGGTTCGCCGCATTCTCTGACCACTGCAGTCTGTTCCCCACCGCGTCCGTGATCGACGCCTTCAAGGACGAGCTGAAGCCCTTCTCCACATCCAAAGGCACCATCCACTTCCCCATGGACAAGCCGCTACCGACCACACTAATCAAAAAACTAGTGAAAGCACGCGTCGCCCAGAACGAGAGCAAGAAACGCCACTAACCGGATTCCCCCTAACACTCGTTCATGATTTCCAAGACGTTTGGACGCCCCGTCATCGTCTGAGTCCCATCCCTACCACGCGCTGACCGGCAACTGCAATCCTTGTCCGATATCGGACTTGCCGATTAAGTGGCTCACTCTGGCACGGTTTAGGCATCCAAAGCAGATGTGGGTTGCGCTAATTTTGTTGTAGACGGCCATAGGGTAATCGGCATGTATTGGATAAAGAAAGAATCATCCAAGAAATTGTGGGGCGGAAGCGTCCAGAGTAGGGTCCTCGGACCTGCGAGGTTAGCCTGGCTAAGTCTTAGCCTGTTGATTTGGAACCCTCCAACTCTGGCTCGGCAGATCCCTACCGCCGCAGGCGCGGAGAGTGGCCTATCAGGCGCACTGCCAACCGGAGCATCCCCTGGCGACCACCTACCCAATCCGCAATTGTCCGCACGAATCAGCGGCAGAGTTGTGGATCCATCCGGAGTCGCAGCGATCGGAGCTACGGTGACACTCACCCGCGCGGATCAATTCCTAAATCAACAGGTCCTGTCCGACGACGATGGGCGATTCTCTTTTTCCGACGTTCCTCCCGGCCCCTTCCGTCTCACAATTACATCGTCAGGCTTCGTGACGCAAACATTCGCCGCAAATCTTCGTCCCGGCGAAACCTTTCCAGTTCCTCAGATCGTGCTCGTCATTGCTCCCACTTCCACGGAGATTCTCGTCGTGCCCTCACAAACCGAAGAAGTCGCGGAAGCGCAGATCAAGGAGCAGGAAAAGCAGCGCGCGCTCGGCTTTATCCCGAATTTCTACGTCAGCTACATCCCCAATGCCGCTCCGCTCACGCCAAAGCAAAAGTTTGAGCTTGCGGCAAAGACGATCGTCGATCCGGTCACCTTCGGGCTAACCGCGGCAGTCACCGGAGTTGAGCAGGCGAACGACAGTTTCAACGGATACGGACAAGGCGCGCAGGGCTTCGCGAAGCGCTACGGAGCTGCCTACGCCGACACCGCCACAAGCACGTTGATCGGAAGCGCCATCCTTCCTTCGCTGCTGAAACAAGATCCGCGCTACTTCTACAAAGGAACCGGCACCAAGCGCTCCCGTTTTCTCTACGCCGTGGCGAATTCAGTCATCTGCAAGGGCGACAACGGAAAGTGGCAGGCAAATTATTCGAGCATCCTCGGAAGCCTCGCTGCCGCCGGCATCTCGAATCTTTACTATCCAGCGGACGACCGCGGCGCGGGATTAACTTTTAAAAACACGCTAATCGGCGTTGGCGTGACCGCCGCCGCCAATGTTCTTCAAGAATTCGTGATCAAGAAGTTGACGCCGAGTGCTAATCATCCTCCGGTCACACCATAAGAAGCGCAGGGACACATATCGAACCCGCTTACGAAAAGCGATGCACATTTTTCCACAGACCTACCCTCTTACCCGCACAGACTCGCGCTAGTAAAATGCAGGTGATTTTGCTGGTGTCAGGGGGTGGTCGATGCTGTTTGCTATCGTGTCTCGCGGCAAAAAATTAGGAACCCGTCTGTTCCCTCACCGATTCAACGACAATCGCTACCACGTCCAGCTCGGAAAAGAAGGCCCATACATTCCCGTCACCGATCACCGCGACCTCCCCTCGTACCTGGCAAACGGCTATTCCCTTCACATGAGTGACGGAGCACAGAAGCATCCTCCCAGTCTAGTAAAACCGGAATCAATCCATGGCTGGAGCACCAATCCAAAGGATCTCTTCTTCCCCACGCTCTGACCTACGAGTCTGAACGACGAGCCAACGCACCCCTCCCGCACTTGCGCGCGTCACACGCAAAACCATCCGAAGCGCCAGAGGTGCGCCACACGGAGCGCCCAGCCAACACTCCTAGCCCTCCTCGCGCTGGGGCTTCTGCGGTATGATGTTTCTCTTCGGAAAGCTGATTGCGAAACCCAGCTCTGACGCGCGATTCAGGCGAGGTAAGCCATGGCGCAGTGGGACGCTCGATTCATAACATTATTCTCGCTGATTCTGCGCTACAGTTTTGCAGTTCTGCCCGCGATCGCGCCCTGCGTTAACCCGTTTTCCAACCTCAAGTCTGAGAGGTAACCGCCATGTGCACCGAGATGCGCAAGACCGGAGTCGACGTCGTTGGCGACATTCCTTGGGGAACACACTTTTGTCTCTTCTACGAGACCAGAGCCGATCTCCTCGAAACACTGGTCACCTACTGCAAAGTTGGATTGGAGAACCACGAGTTCTGCTTGTGGGTAGTTGCCGAACCCCTCACAGGGGAAGACGCCAGGCATGCCTTAAGACGAGCCGTTCCTGACCTCGGTCAATACCTCGCTGACCAGAGCATCGAGATTGTCGCCGCTCGCGACTGGTATCTCCAGGATGGCACGTTTGATCTCAACAGAGTGATTAATGGTTGGAACGAAAAACTCGCGCGCGCATCGGCCAGAGGTTACTCCGGCGTAAGAGTGACGGGAGATACCGCTTGGCTCGAAAAAAAGGACTGGAAGGACTTCTGTGAATACGAAGAGTCGCTCAATCAAGCAATCGCCGGTCAGCGTCTCGCGGTGCTATGCACTTACCCGCTCGCTGCTTGCGGCGCCGCTGAAATCCTGGATGTTGTGCGAACACATCAGTTTGCCGTAACAAAGCGCCGCGGGAGTTGGGACGTTATCGAAACCGCCGGGCACAAACAAGCTAAGGCGGAAATCAAGCGCCTGAATGAGGAACTTGAACAGCGTGTCCTGGAACGGACCAGCCAACTGACAGCGGTCAACAGCGATCTGACAAAGGAAGTACTTCAACGCCAGCGCGTCGAGGAGGCCTTCCTTCGCAGCGAGGTCTATTTAGCGGAGGGGCAGAGGCTAACGCACACTGGCAGCTGGGCATGCAATATGGCCACGCGAGAGATGCGTCACTCGTCCGAGGAGCATTCCCGTTTGTATGGCTTCGATCCGGAGCGGGGGATACCTTCCTTCCAGCAATTTGTTCAGCGTATGCATCCGGAAGATCGAGCTCGGGTCGTTGAAATCACTGAGAGAGCGAACTGCGAGGGAAAGGATTTCGAGGCGCATTTCCGGCTCCTTCTTCCAGATGGTACGACCAGATACGTGCATGGAGTAGGCCATCCCGTTTTCAACGCGTCCGGCGCCTCCGGCGAATTCGTGGGTATCTTGATGGACGTCACCGAACGCAGGCGGGCAGAGCAGGCGAGCCGTTTGCTGGCTGCCGTTGTGGAATCGTCGCACGATGCGATTGTGAGCAAAAATCTGGATGGCGTAATCACCAGTTGGAATAAGGGCGCAGAACGCCTGTTCGGGTACACTGCGGAAGAGGCGGTTGGCCAGAACATCAGGCTGATTATCCCCCGTGATCGTCGTGACGAAGAAAGAACGATTGTTGAGCGACTCGCGCGTGGCGAGCGTGTCGACCACTTCGAGACGGTCCGCATACGCAAGGACGGCAGCCTGCTCGACGTTGCTCTGACAATTTCGCCGATAAAAGATGCCGCGGATCGCGTTGTTGGAGCATCGAAACTGGCGCGCGACATAACCGAACGCAAACGCGCCGAAGAAGCTTTGCGTCAGGCGCAGGCGGATCTCACACGCGTCAGCCGGGTGACTACCATGGGCGAGCTGACCGCTTCCCTGGCCCACGAGATCAGGCAGCCGATTTCCGCGGCGGTAACAAACGCCAAAACCTGCTTGCGATGGCTTGCTCGCGATGAACCCGACGTGCCAGAGGCACGCGAAGCCGCGTCGAGAATCGTTAACGATGTAACGCGCGCGGCGGACATCATTGGCGGAATTAGCGCGCTGTTCAAGAAGGGGCCCCCGCAGCGAGAGCTGGTTGATGTAAATGAACTGATTCGAGAAATGATTGTCCTGCTGCGCAGCGAGGCGAGTCGTTACTCGATACCAATCCGCACCGAGCTTGCCGCGGGCCTTCCCAAGGTCATGGCCGACCGTGTGCAACTGCAGCAGGTTTTCATGAACCTCATGCTCAACGGCATCGATGCCATGAAGGAAATGGGCGGCGGGAGCGAGCTCACCATCAAATCGGAAGCCGAGAATGGTGAACTGCTGATCTCGGTCAGCGATACCGGTACGGGATTGCCCCCGGGGCAAGCGGACCAGATCTTCAGGGCATTCTTTACCACCAAGGACAACGGGACCGGTATGGGGCTGCCCATTAGCCGGTCGATCATCGAGTCGCATGGCGGCCGCCTGGCGCTCATCGGCAACTCTGGGCGCGGTGCAACCTTTCAGTTCACCCTGCCCGCCACGCTCGCCGCGCACGCATAACCTTGAAACCTGCTGCTTTTAACTCAATTTCGACCGAATCAGCGACTCCATCTGGCCCCAAACTTTCGGATCGTATTCAATTTCGATGTGCGTTTTCCAGAACAAGCTGGCGCAACCCGCTTTGAACTGAAGTTTCGTTGTAGGGACACGAAAATCACAGCCGGCGAGTGATGCGCCTACTGTGGATTCTTTCCGCCTCTCGGGTGGTCGGCACAGACGTGCGATGCGAACTCCTTGTCGCGCTGCTGTTCGTATTGCATCTTCATCTCTTCAATGGAGGTGCCACGAACCCGTCCCGAAGGCTTGAACGCCCACGCGCATTCGGCGCATGCCCAGCCCTCAAAATTCTGTCCTTTGACCCATACCAGCTTGCGACTCATCGCCTCCATGGCACACCTCGCTGGGTGCGGTCAGGCTTCCCGAAACGGGGGTATAGCATCGGTATTCGACGGCATTGCGGCGGCAAAACCGCTCTTTTCATGGCTTTGAGCAAGCTTTCGCCCCAGCCACCGTCTACCGAGCTACC
>Ga0210410_10001041_pt1 | contig 26917 bp, 20 predicted proteins | sample IncBWC4MmetaG_FD_161058 | JGI IMG/M metagenome (GOLD analysis project Ga0210410, IMG submission 161058) | Forest soil microbial communities from Barre Woods Harvard Forest LTER site, Petersham, Massachusetts, United States - Inc-BW-C-4-M | ecosystem: Environmental > Terrestrial > Soil >... | reverse complement strand
CGACCCGACCTGTAAGGCTGGAGATCTGCACCCGGTCATTGCCGATGTCGAGAGTTCCGTTCAGTTTCTCGACGCCGAGGGGAGTACTGGGAGTCGATAAAGCGACGTCTTCCAGATGGACCTGTCCTTGAATTGCCGGGTTTTTCGCGGATCCAGTTGTGCGAATGTCGAGAGAAAGAATTCCCGAGCTCCGCACGTCAGGCTCAACAATACGCAGTACACGAACGTCTACGGAGCCTTGCGCGGTGAGATTGGGGGCGGTTGCTCCGTCGAGGGGAATGCTGCCTTGCACCCGAAGAGATGTGCCGGTGCCGCGAATTTCCGCAGGCTGAAGCGTCACGATGGAATGCGAGTAGTCCGCACGAATCGGGCCTAGTGTGCCGATTTGAAGCGACTGGTAGCTGGCGCTCAGCGTGGGAACTGTAAGGTGAGCCTCGACTCTAGACTTGTCCTTCAAAGGGCCCTGCAGCGTTGCGTGGAATTCGGTCTGGCCCTGGAAGCCATCAGGCAAGGTGGGTAAATACATTGCAAGCAGCTGATCGAGCGGCACGCTGGTGGTGTCAATTGTTCCTTCGGTCTCGTAGTTCCCACTGAGATTCACCGAACCACGTGCCTGAACCGAAGCGTTCGCGAGCTGGGAATGCAGAGTCAGATCAGCGCGATGATTGGCTACGTGGAATTCGGCTTTCACTGCGGAGATTGAATTCTGCCGAAGTTGAAGCCGAGGCAGTTCGAGGACAGCAGTCAACTGGGGATTGTCCAACGTTCCCGCTCCACTCGCAGACGCCGTCAGAGTCCCGGCAAGGGGCAGATTCTTTGCCTGCACGGCATGGAGCTTTTGCAGTACAAGGGACGAAGTATTCAGGCCGACGGTGTACGCCTTTGTTTTCGGAGTGTAGGAGAGGTTCCCATTGGCCGAGCCCGCGGCCAGGCCGACGTCGAGCGTGGAAGTCATAGAACCTTTGTCCGCGTGGAACTTCATCACCAACTTCTGGACGGGCTCGTCGTAAGCACGAGCATTCACGATTTTCGCAGACCCAGTTCCGATGGGATCGAGTTGGGAGCCGTGAAGCGAAACGTCCGCGGACAAATCACCGGCAACGGGATATTGCAGGTCCGCTAGCCGCTGCAAATCAGCCACGGACATTTCTTGCACGGAAAGGCGAACAGCGATCGGATTGGAAAGAAGATAAGACCAGTTTCGCAGTCCCGCGCTGGCGCTGAAGGAAGCCCTCCCTTGATGGGCATTTACGATCAATTCGTGGACATGTCCGTTAAGGAACCCTACGACAATGCGTGGAAAGATCGAGTTCGCACACGCATCAGGCGATCGGACGGCGTAATCGCTCTCGTGAGCAAGAATTCGCTGAAATCAAGCGGACAAAAATGGGAAATAGCGTGCGCAAAGGAGGAAAAGAAACGTATCCGCGGTATATGGGCCTATACGGATGATCGCACCAACCTGGATGGCGTGAACACGTTCGTCTGGAGTGATAAGAACATTAGCGATTTCATTGATTCACTTTAAGTGATGAATTCATGCGCAAAGCATTAATTGTTGGCATCGACCACTATAGCCATATCAAGTCCTTAACTGGGTGCGTGAATGACGCTCACGCCGTAAAGGCAGTGCTCGAACGGCACGCGGACGGAACGGTAAACTTTGTCACGCCCCGGCTGCTCACGGCATCAGGTCCCTCTGATGCGGTAGAGAGGAGTCAGCTTAAGGAAGCCGTGCGCGAGCTTTTTTCCAGTGACGCGGAGATTGCCCTTCTATACTTCGCAGGGCACGGATATATTGAGGATACCGGAGGATTCCTCTGCGCCAGTGACTCCAGGACAGGAGATGACGGATTCTCATTGGCAGAGCTGATGACTCTCGCCAGTAATTCGCACGCGCGAAACAAGATCATCATCCTAGACAGCTGCCACAGCGGCATTGCCGGCGACAAGCCGACAGCTCCGGCAGTCACGGAAATTAAAGAGGGCATGACGGTTCTTACGGCGTCAACTGCTGAGCAGTATGCCGTGGAAGTGCCAGGTGGCGGCGCCGGAGTTTTCTCGACCTTGTTTGTGGATGCCCTACGCGGCGCGGCTGCCAATTTGGTCGGCGATGTCACGCCAGGCAGCGTGTACGCCCATATCGATCAGTCGCTCGGGCCGTGGGCGCAACGCCCGGTATTCAAGACGAATGTGAAGACGTTTGTGTCTCTCCGAAAAGCGACGCCACCGATTGTGCTTACCGATCTCCAGGCTCTCGCAGCCCATTTCCCCGAACCCGGCTACATCTTCAAACTCGATCCCTCTTACGAACCTGAACGTTCAGAGGAACAACGGAACGATCCCAACATACCGCTTCCTGATCCTGAGAAGACGGCCGTCTTCGCCGTCCTGCAAAAGTACGTGAAGATAAACCTAGTCCGCCCGGTCGGCGCTCCCCACATGTGGCACGCCGCCATGCAGAGCAAGTCGTGCGAACTGACGGTTTTGGGAGAGCATTACCGCAAACTCGTCGCCAACAATCTAATCTAAGGTGAGCGCCCCGTGGACCAACATGAAGTAGAAAATCTACTCCACGAATTGCTCGAACCGCTCGCAGCGATTGAACATGAACGCTGGTCCCATTGGCAACAATACCTCCACAGCAAGGGCGTCGCTCAACCCGACGGTTCGTTGCTGATACCCGCCAATCTGGTCGCTCGGTGGCAGAAGCAAATCGATGCGAAATATGACGAATTGAGCGAACGTAAAAGAAGAGTGACCGGGAGCAGGTGCGCAAGTACCTTCCGCTAATTGCAGCGGCACTGAAGCGTCACAGAGACCGCTAGTAAAAAAAGCGGCTGCCTGAATTGCTGGTCCGGCGGATGACTGGGGATTAGGTTGCTTCGATTTCCTGTTCGGCAGTCCCTCTGCCACATACCTAAAATTCCTAACTAGCCCCAAGCAAGGAGCATGCCGTTGGGTTCTCGCGGGGGCGGAGCAGACCTTTTCTATGAAGGACAGCTGACTGTCGGTCAGCGTGAAAGGCGTCAGGCATCGCGGATTTCCCATGAGGTTGTGCGTCTCGTGTGTGCCTGCGAGTGAGACTTTGGGATTCCACGCTCCCACGGATAGGGGAATATTCGTTTCGTCCGTCGGTACGCCAAGAGAACTGTGCCCACGCCCTGGACAACAAACAGCAACCTTGGGCCTTCACTTTCGGTAGATACTACGGTCGAGTCCATCGATCATCTGTGCGGCTCGAATTCCAAACGTGTCGCAAATGCGAAGCATGGTCCTGATGGTAATCGGTCTTCCTGCTTCGATTTGTTGCCAATGCCGCGCGGAAAACCCAAAACCAATCATGTCTTCCTGCGTGTACCCCTTGGATTGTCGCAGCTTCTTTACCCGTTGGCCGAATGCACGGAAGAATTGTTTCTCGTCCACCACATCCGCTTTTCTAGGTGACTACCGAACTGAACACCACGAGCGGATTAGCTGGGCGCCCGTTAGTCTTTAGAAATGCTGCGGTCCAATCCTGGGCGAACAAGTGGATATGAGGATGTCTGGTCCGCTGAGGTCCGGGCCAGAACGCTCATGGGTCAATCTTCCGTGATGATTGGCCGAGGAAGCCCTCGAACCAAGCGACATAAAGGAGTCTTTAGCGCGACCGTGATTCGAAGGAGCGTTTTCACCGTAACAGGCCGTCCCTTTTCGATTTGTTGCCAATGGCGAGCTGAAAATCCATAGGAAATCATGTCCTCTTGTGTGTGGCCCCGCGCCTCCCGGAGAGAGCGCACTCTTTTGCCGAGGGCAGCGAAGAATGTCGTCGCGTTGAGCACCTCTAACCATTTAGTGCTACACGTGCAAAAACACCACGAGCAGAATAGCTGGACAACAAAATGGAGGTGGTGCTATATGTACCAGAACACAGCGACTCAAGGCGCTGCCGGTTCGGCCCGGAGAGTTCTGCGCAGTATCTTAAGTGGGGGCAAAGGCAAAGTGAGCTCGTCTCTTACAACTCGGTTGCCGGCGCTAGCGACTTCCGAGGGGAACGAGCAGACAGTCAGCACTCCGGCTGATCGTACTAGGATTGGGGTCGACGCTTCAGATGAAGCCTTGATGGTTCTGATTTGCCAGGGTGACAAGGATGCGCTCGCGTCATTGTTTCGCCGCTACGCGCGCATCGTCCGCGGCGTTGCCTACCGCGTTCTGCGAGACGCATCTGAAGCCGACGACCTGCTCCAGGACCTCTTCCTCATGATCCACCGCAAGTGCGGTATGTTCGACGCCTCTCGCGGCCCGGCCAGGTTCTGGATCCTTCAGATGACCTACCACCGCGCCATTGGACGGCGTCGCTATCTGAATTCGCGCCACTTCTACACGCGGGTCGACCTTGATGACGCGGAAAGGGATCTAGCCGCCCCAGCGAGCGGCAGCTTGGGACTCCCGGGAAACTCAAGCTTGAAGAAGATTTTCGAAGCCCTTACCGAGGATCAGCGCCAGACCTTGCGGCTGTTCTTCGTGGAAGGCTATACGCTTACCGAGATTGCCACGAAACTGAGTCAGACCCGCGGCAACGTGAAACACCACTACTTCCGCGGCCTGGAAAAACTGCGGAAGCAGTTTTTTGATAGTAAATTGCGGGGTGATTCCGCAGTATGATACAAAGTTGCATCCATCCGAGGAGCTGGGGCTTTGTCTCACACCGAACCCCATGACGAGTTCCTGGAACTCTGTGCCGTTTCCACCTCGGGCCAGCTAACCCAGGAAGAGCAAGAGAAGCTAGATAGGCACCTGGCAGTTTGTCCCACCTGCCGGGAAGCCATCAAGCAGTACGACTCGCTCGTCTCCGATGTCATTCCCGCCGTGGCAGCCAACGAACTATCGGAGGATCCGGAGCCGGGCCCTGCGTGGTCGCAAAGGCGGGCCGAGGAGACCCTTTTCAATCGGATTGCACAAGAGGAAAATCCCGACAAGAGTGTTCGAGCCGAGAGGCAAGATCACGCTTCGAGTGGCGCACAGCCGGTTCTTCCGTTTGCCGGGGGAGCGACATGGCGGCACGTTTGGACCCTGTATGCCGCTGGAATCCTGCTGGCAGTTGCCCTTGGGATTTCTCTCTATCAATTCGGTATCCGTCGTGGAGTCGACACTGCCAAGGTCACGATTCCACCGCCGGTCCAGCAAAACCAGACCTCACTGGAAGCGCAGGTCAGCGATGCCGCGCACGAACGCGCAATAGCTCTAGGCCAGATTGCGGAGCGGGACCGGGAGATCGCAAACCTTCGCAAGCAGTTGGAACGACAATCGGCCGATATCGCTCAGATGAAGGCGGCGCAGGATCGATTGGCAAACGACCTTCGCAACAAGGACGTAGGCACGCAGGACCTCGCACAGCAGCAAGCCGACTTGAAGCAGAAGTTTGATGCGGCCCAGGGGAACACGCAGGCGCTGCAACAAAAGCTTGATTCGCTAGTCAAACAGTCCTCGGAAGAACACGCACGCGCTGGGCAACTGACAGTTCAAGTCAAGGATCTCACTCAAGCATTACATGACCGCGACGCTGCGCTTGACCAGAAGGACGAATTGCTCGCCAAGGATCGTGATATTCGGGAACTGATGGGGGGCCGGGATCTCCACGTCGCAGAAGTCTACGACGTGGCCCGCACGGGAGAAACCCAGAAACCTTACGGTCGCGTGTTCTTCACCAAAGGAAAGTCGCTGATCTTCTACGCCTACGATCTGGACCAGGGGCCTGAGATCAAGAACGCGAGCACCTTTCAGGCCTGGGGCCGGCGTGGGCCAGATCGCGACCAGGCGCTACCCCTCGGCATTTTTTACGAAGACAATGCATCGAAGAAACGCTGGGTCGTGAAACTGGACGATCCTAAAACGCTGGCCCAGATTGACGCGGTGTTCGTGACCGTGGAACCACATGGTGGCAGCCATAAGCCTAGTGGAAAGCCCTTTCTGTTCGCTTATCTCAAGGTTGATCCGAATCACCCCTAGCAAAAGGCCTGTCCCCTCTCTAGCCCTCCGTTCGTTCTAAAATAATCTTCAATTGGTACCAACAGGGGGTCTTCCTGCATACAAGGGAAGAGCGTGACCGGAATCGACTGGTCACTGGAGAATTATCGTGCGCTTCCCCCAGATCGCTGTTTCCCTCATCTTCATTGTCGCTGTAGCTCTTCCCCTTGCTGCACAGTCCCCCAACGGATCGATGAACGGTCTCGTGCTTGATCCATCGGATCGGGCAATCACCGGCGCTGACATTCTGGCGATCAACGATGTGACCGGCGTGAAGTATTCGAGCAAAACCAACGACCAAGGCATCTATGTCTTGCCGGATCTGCCTCCCGGACCTTACCGGCTGCAAGTCTCGAAAGTCGGCTTTAAGACGCTGATCAAGCCAGATATCGTTCTTAGTGTCCAAGACGCCCTATCCATCAATTTCACTCTACCCGTGGGAGGAGCTTTCGAGTCCTTGACGGTCGAGGGCGGTGCACCGCTGGTAAACACGGAGTCCGCTGCGGTAAGCGCCGTAATTGACCGCACATTTGTCGAGAACATGCCGCTCAACGGGCGGAGCTTCCAGGATCTGATTTCTATGACGCCGGGGGTTGTTACCCAAAGCCCGCAAACTGGAGGGCAGACAATCGGCAGCAACGGTGACTTCAGCGTGAACGGTCAACGGACTGAATCCAATGTCTACTCCGTGGATGGAGTAACGGGCAACATTGGTGCCGGAACAGGAACGGGATTTCCGGGGCCAGCAAACGGCGGCACGATCGCTGCCTCCACTGCACTCGGCACGACCCAGAGCTTGATCTCCGTTGACGCCCTTCAGGAATTTCGCGTTCAAAGCTCAACTTATTCTGCGGAATTCGGGCGATCCCCTGGAGGGCAGTTTTCCCTCGTGACGCGTTCCGGAACGAACGATCTGCACGGGAGTGTCTTTGACTACCTCCGCAATAATTATTTCGATGCCAACGACTGGTTCAATGACCATTATGGAACGCGAGCCAACGCCCTCCGGCAGAATGATTTCGGTGGAACTCTAGGAGGGCCGGTTGTTATTCCCGGTGTCTATAACGGACGAAATAGCACATTCTTCTTCATCTCATACGAAGGCCTTCGGCTGACACAACCTCAAGCCGCGACTATCCAGTACGTGCCCGACCACTATTTGCGGCTACAGGCACCGGCAGCGATTCAACCCATTCTGAATGCGTTTCCCGTGCAGAACGGGGTCGACTACGGTACGCAAGCGGATCCTAGCCTCGCGCAGTTCATCGAACCGTACTCGTTGCCCAGCCAGGTCGATGCCTTGAGTGTGCGCGTCGATCATACATTTGGCGCCAAGCTGGCCGTCTTTTTCCGGTTTGGAGACACGCCGAGCTCGACCTCCAGCCGTTTGTTGTCTGCAGTTCAGCAACAGCAGCTCAATACGAAGACGTTTACATTTGGTGCCAGTAGCCGGCTCTCCAGCACCGGCACAAACGACTTCCGGTTGGGCTACTCCTCCACCAGCTCTCGAACTCAAGGAACGTTGGACGGGTTTGGGGGCGCAACACCCCTCAATCTTGCCGCCGCGATGGGAGCCGACTACGGACCAGGCTCATACGTCAACCCCTTCATATTCGTGCCGGGAGTTGGAACCTCGAGCCTAGCAACCGGTTTAGCGGACAATCGGGCGCGACAATGGAACGCGTTGGATACCTACAGTTTGTTAGCAGGGCACCATCAGGTCAAAGTAGGCATCGACTATCGCCGGATCGCGTCCCCGTTAGATCCGCCGTCGCCGTACACTCTGGTTGAATTTGGCAGTGCAAATTCCGTCGTCACGAATAGTGCCGATTTTGCATTTCTTGTTCAGTACCTTTCTTCGGAGCCAGTATTCAGTGAGATCGCAGCATTTGCCCAGGATCAGTGGCAGGTCTCGCCTGGTGTGAGCATCTCCTACGGGCTCCGCTGGGAACTCGATCCCGCTCCATCGGAAGCGAATGGCAACGATGCGTATACCCTGCTCGGCAGCATTGCTGATCCTAGTTCTCTCAAACTGGCACCGCATGGTACACGGCTCTGGAAAACCCCCTGGTTCAACTTTGCCCCACGGTTCGGTCTTGCGTGGCAGGCACATAAAAGCAAAACCGGCTGGGAGACGGTTGTGCGGGGGGGCGGAGGGGCATTCTTCGATACAGACAATCGCCTGGCTGCTAAGGGCTTCAACGCATTTGGCTTCTCGGCAGTCCAGTTTTTCTTGAGCCAACCGCTTCCTCTAACTGCAGCCAATTTCAACTTCCCCTCGCCAACTGCGCTGCCCACCACCTCGCCAGTAGTCGCATTTCCAGGGCACCTCCAGTTGCCTTATACACTGCAATGGAACGCAGCGATCGAGCAGGGTCTGGGACCAAACCAAACGTTAACGATGTCGTATGTTGGGGCTTCCGGAAGGCGTCTGGTCCAGACGCAAGAAGTCTCCGTCGCGTCCGGTAACCCAAATTTCTCTCAGGTTTTCGTCCTTCAGTCCGGCGTGACCTCTAACTACAACGCTTTGCAGCTTAGATTCCAACGGACAATGGGTCACGGTCTAAATGCCTTGGCATCCTATACGTGGTCTCACTGCCTCGACTTTGGATCCACCGACTCTTCCTTTCCAGCATCCCGCGGAAATTGCGATTTCGATGTCCGACACAATTTTCAAGCTGGAGCAAGTTGGGATCTTCCACAACGACAAGTGCTTGGGCCTTTGGGCGCGGTCTTGAGTGGCTGGGGAGTGGACGGCCGTGTGATGGCTCGAACGGCATTTCCGGTGCCGTTGCAGGGCAGTCCGGTCACCGATCCCGCGACGGGAACCGTAAATTATGGTGGCCTGAATTTCCTACCTCATCAATCGATCTATTTGCATGGATCGCAATATCCGGGGAATCGTGCCATTAACCCAGCGGCCTTCAGTCTGCCTCCGTCTGGACAATTCGGGGATGCGCCCAGAAACTTTGTTCGCGGTTTCGGTGCGTGGCAGCTCAACCTGGCTTTGAGGCGAGAGTTCCGTTTACACGAGAGACTATCCCTCCAGTTCCGTGCCGAAGCCTTTAACGTCTTGAATCACCCAAACTTTGGGTACATTGATCCAACCTTAACCGATGCAACCTTTGGTCAAGCGACCCAGATGTTGAATAGCAGCCTCAGCACGATGGCCGCTCAATACCAGCAAGGGGGAGCACGCTCCTTGCAGTTCGCGCTCAAGTTGCTGTTTTGAGTCTCAGGATCGCTCCCCATGCACTCTCTGCTCCTTCAATTCTTGCGTCTTTTTGCCGCGCGTTGGCGACGGGTAAACATGCCGCCAACCAATTCGATTACTTGCTTGGCCGCAATATCGGTCGTCTGCGCGAGTTTCTCGCCGGCGCAGACGAAGCGCTTCGCGTCACCTCGAGATTGTGTCAACGTGCGGTACCTGCCTGACAGTTCTGCAGGAGCGTCGCTTGAAATTGATGCTACTGGTACACGGGTTGCATATTTGGTGAAGGAGCCAGACATCGACGCGAACCGCAACAGCGTCTCCCTCTACGTCAAGAGTCTGGACGATCGCACGCAAGAGCAAGGAACGCTGCTGCTCAGGGGGCCCGATATCGCACAGATACACTGGCTCGAAGATGGCAAGCACATTACCGCATTGACGCAGGATACCGGTCAGGTTGTGGTCAGCGAAGTTGACGCTGTTAGCGGAGAACGTCTCACCCTGGTCAAGGCCGACTCAGACATTACGAACTACAGCACGGATGCAAGGGGAGACGTCGTGGTGTTTGCCGTGAAGTCGTTGTTCGACGGTCAGGATCGTCGCCAGGCCATGATTCAGGAGGAAGGGCGCGGTTATCGCCTTCCCTTTAAGAGCGAGGAGATGTCTTCCGTGGCCCGGGGCCACATCTATCTGACGCGGCACAAAACATCAGGAGAGTGGATTGCCCCAGAAATGATCTCGGTGCAGTCTCCGTCGTCCGGGGAGAGAGTAGTCGACTTTCCCCTCTCTGGAGGCGCAACGCTGGGCCTGACGTTGTCCCCGGATGGCAAGCTACTTCTGTTCCAGTATTTTGGACAATATCCGCAGGCTTGGAAGAAACCCCCATCCCTCCAAGCCATCTGGAAAAGTGGCTCGACGATGGGGTCCATGCTGGTCTTAAAGAATCTTGAGACCGGCGCTTCGTCTGTGGCTGTAGCGCCGGAGGGAGCAAGCCCTTTGTGGCTGTCTGACAGCCGATCGTTTTTTGTGACAGGCTCAGTCCCGCCTGAGCGACCCGCAACCGAGCGTGATTCGGTAAAGCCCGACGATGGCATGAGCAACTCCTACCTGTTGTGGGTCGAGCCGTCGACCGGCAGAGTGGAGGAAGTGGCCTCGCGCGATGCCGACCAGCCTTTGCGGGCGTTGTGGCTCAATGCGCGGGGCGACCTGTTGGCACGGACTTCGCCACATACGGTCACACGATTCTCACGGGATGAGGGTGGGTGGCGCCAGGTCGCCGAGTTCGTCATACCCCTGCCAGACTTCTACCCGTGGGGCCACTTGGCCACGGACGGAGTCCACATCGTCGGAGACTATCAGAACCTCACACATGCCCCAGCAATGTTTAACTACACGTTGGGGCACGAAGCCGCCGAAATATTTGCCAAGCTCAATCCGTTGTTTGACGACGTTTCATTGGCTGCGGTTGAAAGCATCCACTGGAAAATGCCGACAGGTTATGACGCCAACGCAATACTTCTCGTTCCACCTGGAGAGCAAGGACGCCGTCTTCCGTTGGTCATACAGAGCTACCCCTGGTACATGGGCGAGTTTCTGTGCGACTCGGGACCAGAGCATGATCCATCCTTTATTCCGCAACCTTTGGCAGGGGCGGGTGTGATGTACCTGATCCGGACAATTCCTGGGCGACAACGACGAAAAGAAGAGCAGTCGCACTATCCAAAGGAATATCCCGGGCAGATTGGCGAAGCGGCGTTTCGAATGGAATTTGCGGACAGCGCTGTGGACTATCTGGACAACCTCGGGCGCATCGATCGCGACAAAGTTGGAATCATCGGATTTAGCCGGGCAGAGTGGTACACGCACTTCACACTCACTCACTCGAAGCTTCGCTACCGGGCAGCTACGCTGGTGGATGGGCTCGACTTCAGTTTGGGTGAGTACTGGCTGTATCCGGCTTCGGTTTCCATTTACGCCAACATGTATGGCGGCGGGCCGTCGGGGAAATCGCTGCAAAACTGGTTGGATTATTGCATTTCCTTCAATCTGGACAGGATACGTACGCCGATCCTCATGGAGGTCATGGGTTACGGAGAGCCTTATCGGAAGACGTTTGTTCCTCCACTGAACCTAGCCACTCACTTGGAGCTATTTACGGGTTTGAACCGGCTGAACAAACCTGTCGAGCTGTACTACTACCCGACGGAAGGTCACCAACCGGAACACCCGCAAGCCCGTCTGGCAAGTCTGCAACGCAACCTGGATTGGTATCGCTTCTGGTTGCAGGGGTACGAGCGCCCGAATCCAGAAGATCCTGATCAATACGATCGTTGGCGGAAACTTGAGGCGATGCAAAACGAGGTCGTCCGGCCCAAGAACGCAGACATTCAACCGGAACCACCCACGCCCAGACATTAAGCTGCGTGGAAATCCGATTATGCCGTTGGAATGGCAAACGCCTATTGCTCTTGAAAGGTCTCAGCTGGACGCGGTCGCTGTTCGCGTCCAGCTGAGAAGTTATCCAATGCATTGGGATTGTGTCACGAGGCTATTCGTCTGCCTCGTATGCGACGCCGGCGGTGAAGATCCCCAACGTCTCGTTCTCGTAGGGACTGCCGTGCTTCGCGGGCTTGCTCATGTTTTGAATCGCCACACTTGCTTGCGTGGTGTTCAGGATGAGAGGTTTCGTGTAGCGCATACTAGTTTCCTCCTTTCTGTCCAATTTTCCATGCCAGTCAGATCGAGCTCGAATCCAGCTGGCGGGAACTTGTGGTGCCATATCTGGGGCCTCTTAGCCACAGCTCAAGAGCGATGGCCTTCATCAGGAGCTGCCATTGGTCAATCTCCCGGCCACCGGCAACCGCGTCAATCGCGGCCTGGACCCTCGTCGGATTCACGAATCCATATTCGGCCGCTAACGGTCTGTCAAATAGCCTACGAACCCTGTCTTTGTTGTTCCGGATAGACGCCAGCGGTCCGCGGATCGTGAACGCTTTTCGCCTCCGTTCTAATATCTCGCCGGGCACGATTCCCTTCAGCGCCCGGCGCATTAGAGAGCGTCTCCTCCCAGGGCGAGTTAATTGTTCACGGGGAATGCGGAAGAGAAAATCGACAAGATCACGATCCAAATAGGGGTAGCGGTACTCATATCTGGTCGTTAGTAACGGAGTCAGATGAGGCTGCGTCTCAAGAATCGACCACCACACCAGCCCGTTACAGATGGCCACAGGAGGAAGTCCAATTTGCCTGCTCCAGGCTAGATCTCTCTTGGTGGACTCGGCGCACAACCGTCGGAGGTTCGGGCTAAGCCACTCTGGCACCTCATCCGCGTTCAGGTGGGGCCGACGGTAGAGATCGATTGCAAATCGTGCCGTATTGAACAGCATGTGAAAAAAAGGAGTTCGGTCCACGAGACACCACTCCATGGTTCGCCTGAGCAATAGCCTGAGGTTTAAGGAGACCAGATAGTTGGCCAGCTCTGGCAAAGCGCTCGGAACGCCGCCCAGAAGTTCGTCACCTCCGATGCCGGACAGAATTACGCGATAGTCGATTCCCGCAAGAGCATCGCGGAAAACTTGTTCCTTACTGGTAATGGAGCTGTCTGCGCCAGGAAACAAACGCGCGCATTGCGACGGAGACACGGGCTCAAACGTGCGATCCAAGAACGAGGTCTCAATGTGAATGCCAACCTTGCCGCGATTAGCCTCGACAATTGAAAAATAGGGCTGCTCGTTCCAGTTAGGCTCGGTCGAGTCGTAGTAGGAGAGCGTATCGACCAGTGCATCAGGAGGCGCACCCTTTGACATTAGGATGTGATCAGATGTGCAGACGATTGCAGTCGAGTCCATACCCCCGCTCAGCTGGGCGAGGACCACTTCTCTCGGCACCGTGCGGCGTTCTACGGAAGCACTGAACAGCGACCGGAAATGCTCTTCGTATTGAGCGTCTGAGTTGTAGTGAATCGATCCCCGGGCCATCCAGTTCCAATGACCTCTTGCGGCAATCGCGTTCTCACGCACGACTAGGTAGTGGGCCGGCGGCACGGCGCGAATGCCCTTATACGGTGTCAAATTCCGTAGCGCTAGCGCGCTAAGAAAGTTAGCCGCATATTCCTCATCAAGGTCATGCGAGATTCCGCCTGCAAAGAAGGTTTCTAGACAGGTGGACCACTGTAGCTTTTCAGGACTACTTTGAAAGTACAACGTTCTGGTGCCGGCGTGGTCACGACCAAGGTAGAGAGTCTGATCCTCATTGGACCAGAGAACAAGGGCCCAATCCCCGATGAAGTGTGAGAAACACTCTTCACCCCACTGCAGGAAGGCCGCAAGAATAAGAGCAGAGTCGGCGGTATCGCGATCGGCGATCTTTAGTGAGCGGAGAAGGTCCTGCCGGTTGTCAAGTCTTCCATCGAGAACGATCAAGTTGCCGCGCCCGTCTGATGCCGGTTGCGACTCAAACTTGGCGCGTTCCGTGGTGTGGAACGGCTGAAAACCCATGCCGATGCGGCCTTGTGCCTGGACGAACGTACCATCGCACGCGTATTGATTGGTGGGTGCTGCCAGATCCAGCATCTCTGCTCGCTGCGTTACCTGGCCGAACGGTTTGCGCATCCCAAAAATGACACTCATTCGAATTCACCACCATCATCAGCAGCGTTCCAGGGGTTGATAGATCTCCCGCATGTAGGCCTTGTCGCCGACCACTCCGCCATCGACCTCCACCCAGGCATGGGACTTGAAAGGAAGCAACTGGGCTCCGATGACCATCTGGGCCTCAACCCCGTGACGACGCAGGAGAAGAGTCGCGGCAGTCGAGTAGTGGAGGCACATTACCCTTTTTGGATAGAACACGCAGGCGACGTTCATTGCATGGCAGAGTCTCTCGGGACTGAAACGAGTCCCTGCAGAGCGTACTCGTCGACGCCGCACTAGGTCATGCAAGGAATGAAGATCACGAAAGTATGTGAGGATCTCAATTCGAACCAGGAGGAGATAACTTTCAAGCACAAGTAGGGTCATAGGGTGCCTCCACTGCGCGTCGCGACGTCCAATTCACGACACAAGAATGCGACCCTCCTGGTTAGCGCCTCTAAGCGCACTGAGAAAGGCAAAACCGGAGAATGACCTCTCTCACTGCTGTAGTCGACGATGATCGGGTTGTTCTGGGCGCTGCGATCTTGGAGACGTGCGGCCATCTTCCGCACATGAGCCGGATTGCACCGGTCGTCTTTGTCTCCCGTGACGAAGAATGTAGAGGGGTAGGTCAGATCGTCCCGCACGCGATGATAGGGTGAATAAGAGTAGAGTGCGTGAAAGTCTTCTGGGTCGCTGACTGAGCCGTATTCCCTCTGCCATTTGTGCGCTTGATCGAAGTGTTGATACCGCAACATGTCGAGCAGAGGAGCAATACACAAGACGGCGCGGAACAAATCGGGTCTTTGCGTCATCGCAACTCCCACGAGCAGGCCGGAGTTCGATCCGCCGAAAATGGCAAGCTTCTCCGGACTTGTTATGCCTTGCTCGCAAAGCCATTCGGCGGCACAGATAAAATCGTCAAACGCCACTTGGCGGTTTCGTCCGCGTGCGGCCTCATGCCAGGCGTTTCCAAATTCGGAGCCGCCGCGAATGTTCGCCAGAGCGAACACCGCACCCATCTCCACCATAATCGTCACAAGAACGGAGAATTGGGGAGTCATGGCGGTGCCAAATCCCCCGTAGCCAGTCAAGATCGTGGGTCGCGGACTCGCTGGGCTAATATCGTTGCGCATGACCAGCCACATCGGTATTCGCGTCCCGTCTTTCGAGGGATATTGCACTTCGCGGACGATTACTGGTTCGGACACCGGGGCGGTAGACTTCTCGGTCCAAGGGACGGCATTCCCGAGGCTCGGCAAGTATTCGAAGATCGTGCGCCGTTCTGAGAATGACTCGTAAGCGTAAAAGAACGTGGTCGGGTTGTTGGTGAAGTGCGGTAGCAACTCAATCGATCCGTGCGGCGGCAGATCGATCGTGCCTGCATATTCTCCTGACAGTGTCCAACTCCGGAGCACCGTCTCGCGGGCGACCATATAGCTGACGTAGATCCTCCCATCGGTTATGCATAATTGTTGGATATCGCATTCGCCCTCGGGAACGACCTCTCGCGATGTAGTACCATCCGGTGCCATTTCCGCGATCATGGTCTTTGCTTCTTTGCCTTGGGTGATCACGAAAATACGTCCGTGCTTAAGGAACGGCTGGTAAAGCGGCCGCTTGTTCGCACAAACGAGTCTCCAGCCGAGATCCGCTTCGCGCGGACAGAGGTAGAAATCAAGGAAGAGATCAGCTTTCCCTTCCCATTCGTGGACAAAGATAGCTCCCAGATTGTGGTCATCGGCGGTGAGCACCAGCTTGCTTCGTGGTGTACGAGGCAGGCGGAACAGTACTTGATCCTGGGTGGCTGACTCGCCAAAGCGATGGAACCGTATCGTGTGATCCTCGGTCCGCGACATCGTCTCATGGCAGTAGTAGAAGCCCTCATTACCGGACGAGAAAGTAAAACCCCGAGCGAAGCCACTTCCGATTCTGTCGGGCAGTACTTCGCCATTGTCGACATTGACGATCCGGATTTCCCTGGTGTCACCTCCGCCTTGTCTGACTTCATAGGCCAGGAGGGATCCGTCGTCGGATATGCGGTGGATGCCTACCGAGGTAAACAACCCCTCAACCGAAGCATCAACCAAGGCGCGTTCCTCGTCCTTGAGAAGATCGAGGACATAAATGCACGGTTGCTCGTTGCGTTTGTCTCTGCGTCTGAAAAAGCAGTGGTGTCCGATCGCTGCCGGCTGGTCTACCACGTCGACGTCGAGATACTCCGCGACGCGCGTCCTCAAAACATCAAGTCCAGCGATCTGAGAAAAGTAACTGTCGTGGAGTGCCCGTTGTTCTGAGATCCACGTTATGGTCCCAACTGAACTGCGATCTTCCAGCCACCGGTAAGGGTCTGCCACACGCACTCCATGAATCACGTCTTCCACCTGACCGGATTGGGGCAAATTCAGTGGCATAAGAGCTCGAGAAGCTGAGGGTTGTGTGCTGCGCGATCCATCAAGCGAGTCAGGCCGCGAGCCCTTCCTAGAAATCGTGCATTGTGGCGAAGGGATGTCCTTAGCCAAGTTCCTCGACCATAGAGGAATCCAAAGATCGCCAAAAGTGGGGTTAGCACAAACGCCTGCTCGATTTGGTCTGCCGTGAGGAGATCGAGCCATTCGTCCTTGTAGAGTCGTCTCAGATATTCGCTCCAACGATTTGACTCCTCCGGGTCCGGCGACGGGCGTACACACAAATGCTCTAACGTCGCAAATGGATTCCCGACGAAAGCCTCACACCAGTCTGTGAACACGCATCGGTCACCGTCGAAAAGTATGTTGGCGGGATGGATGTCATTGTGGATAAGCGAGTCTGGGATGGCGAGTTGGCGCATTCGACCACATGCATCTTGGACGATGCAACCGAGTTCCCGAACACGCGCTCTACCGAGGCGAGGGACCTTGGTCGTTGTCTGTTGGTCCATGGCGTACGCTAAGAAATCGATGACCTCGGTGGCACGGGATTGAAGAAACTCGACCCGCTGATCCATGCAGCCAAGTGCGAACAACTCTTCGATTTTGCCGGCAAGGCGCTTTTGCAGTTTCGCCAACTGCGTGACCACCTGCGCAAGGTCCACCAGGCTAAGTGGGCGATCTCGGGACGTAGCGGCTTCTTCCATAATCCACGCATTCCAATCGGAACGGGCACTCAGCACGCGCGGTAGGAATTCCGGACAAAGTTCGGCGAGGTTGGTGGTAACCGTGAACTCATGGACATCAGGCTTGCCTACTGCCTTCATCCAATACGCTGGTCCGCGTTTTGTTGCAAAGCGGACAAGAGCCGATGTCCCACTGGCACTGAGCTGACGAATATCATTCGTAAACTCGACCTCGCGGTCGCTTACGATCGATTTGATCCATTTCTGCGCCTCGTCCACCCAGCCAAACCGTGAGAACGGACCGCGACTGTCGCATTCATCCGCCACAATTGAGTTGAATGCCGCCCGCTCATCGTCGGAAAAAGTGTTGGGGGCAATCATGTCAAGGTCAACACGTTCAAGCCCGTGTTCGGGGAATGCTGGATCAATCGCTCGAACCTCGACGATTGCACATGGCACCGATAGTGTCTCGGTCAAGAAGTCGATTACCACCGACTCGATATGCCAACGCTCATAAATTGCCGAAGTGATTTCTTCGGCTGGGCGAGTCCACTTCGGGATCATTACGGTAGGAAGAGGCGACGCTCCACTTTTGAAGGTCGCAAATATCTGCCGCGGCTTGTGCATCACCATGGCAAGCCGGTATTCATCACACTCAATCATGGGGTCCTGCTTAACCTTCGGCGGATCACGGAGGATTGCTGTTGGTCCACTTGCGCCACTACGTGCTTTGCCTTCAGTTGTTCTAAGAACTCGTGGACGTCGCGTTCAACCAGAGCAATGTCCATCCCTGTATCAAGCGACAAATCGCGGATGATTCCTTCGATCAACTGTCCCTGCTGGAGCTTGTCCCAGATATAGCTGCCAGTCGCGTTCAAAGTGAGCATTGCGTCGTGTTTGATGTCGAGGATGACCGTCCCGTCTTGGTCGACGACCGAGCGGACATGCGGGACTGGCATTATCATGATTTACGCCTCACAACGCGGTCGCCACCTGCTCCCCGGATTGGACTCGTCAATCAGACCGTCAGTGTGTGTCTCCTCATCGCCTGACGGGTATCTGACTTAAGAGGTATGCGACGTACTCTGTCACCTTCGCTCTTTGAATGCCAACGTAAACGAATATCGTTCGCAAATGGATCGAGAAAACACAAATGGTGTTGGCAGTTAAGGGGATGTTCAGGGTTATTGGAGTTGTCGGTAATGAATTCTGTGCACGTTTTGATCTTAGTTGCGGGTTACGAGAGGTCTGCTGAGGAACGTAGCGAGCGGAGTGAAAATGATTCGAAACTGAAGCGCTAACGATCGGATCATTCGGCGGTCGATCTTTCGGAGAAGAGTTCTGAATATGTGCCCCGAGACAAGAGCAGGGTGTCCGGAGGCCCATCGCCCGCGATGCGACCTTCAGACATAGCTACCACCCGACTGAAGCCGCTGACGGTGGAGAGGCGATGAGAGATCACCAAGACAGTCGCACTGCTCAGGCGGGAATTTATGTTCCGAAGGACAAATGATTCGGAGGAGGGATCAAGACAGGAGGTCGCCTCGTCGAGGATCAGGACTTGAGGTCGTTGCAGTAAAGCTCTAGCGATAGCCAGGCGTTGGCGCTGGCCGCCGGACATTTGGGAAGCGCCTGGCCCAACCTCTTGATGTAGACCGTGAGGAAGGCTCTCGACAAAATCCGAGAGTCCAGCATTGTGGAGTACCTCCCAAATCTCCTGGTCAGAAGCAGCCGGCCTTACAAATCGCAGATTGAAAGCCAGGGTGCCATCGAACAGGACTGGGTCTCTGGGCACGTAACAGACAAATTGGCGCAAACTCTCCAGACGAATGTTCCTTACATCTCTTCCGCCGATCCGCACTGAACCACTGTCCACATCGTAGAAGCGCGCTATCAGTTTTGTGAGAGTGCTTTTTCCGGCGCCGTTCTCTCCGACAATCGCGAGTCGTTCGCCGGGCTCGATTCGGAGCAAAGGAATCCGAAGCATGCTCTTCTGCCTCTCATACCCGAACTCGACCGCAACAAAATCAATCTGCGCCGGACACTTCGCCAACGGAGTAGTCACGCTTGGGAAATCCAGAACGCTCGGTCGAAGTAAGAACACCGCCTGAACTTGGCGGATGCTCGCGAACGTTTTCTGTGCTCTGGAGTAGAGTTCGGCGGCAGCATTCAGAGGGTCGAAGAGCTGCGTCACGAACGTATAAAAGGCCACTAAGCTGCCTACGCTCAAGGATCCGACAAGAACCCTCCACCCTCCGTACGCAATCACGATGGAGATGGCCAGAACAACCGTCAAGGAAGTGTGCAGAGTGAACCAGCTACTCGTTCGAAAGAGCTTCTGTTGGGATCGAGCCGTCAAAGCCAAGAATCGGAAGCCCCTTCTCTCCTGTCGTCGCTGCTGCCCAAGTAGCTGAATGGCGATCACGGAAGCGATGTGTTCCTGAAGAAACTTGCTCCAGAGGACACGGTCACACTGAACAACATCAGAATCAGCAGCAAGCTTTCTTCGGAAATAATGGCGTGTAATCAGAAACGTTGGAATGAACGGAAGAACAGCCAGAGTGAGCCCAGAGCTCAGGGTAAACATGGCTGCAAGCGTAAGACCGGTTGTCATTATGGTGCGCAGGATAGCGGGCACGAGATCCGACCCAAAATACGCGATTTCATCAACGGGCTCCCGCATGGGGTAGATAACTGCGCCGGTCGGCGTGTTTTCGTAGTAGTCGGCGGAAAGCGAGTCCAGGTGCCGTAACAGGTCCATGCGCAAGATGAGGGACAATCGCTGCGCTGCCGTTAGCATCAGGTAGCTTCCGAGACTCGTGAGGGCCGCTCTGCCCTGCAAGCAGGCGAACATCAGGGACACCGCGACCAACAATAAGTACCCTTGGCGTCGCGGGATGACCTCGTCGATCATCCATTTGAGTATCAGGGGGTTGAGAACCGCAAACAAGCTGCCGGCGGTGATGCAAAGAAAACTCCCGCCGTGCAAGTGCAGGAGCGGCCGAATCCGCTTGGCCAGCCAGCGAAGTTCATTCGGCAGCCAGCACAAACTACGTCCTCCGCTCGTGAGATGAGGCAAGGAACGACCCGTGTGGTGAGAGTAAGTAACGACGACCATTCCCGTCCACACAACGCTGCAAAGTGTTCGCGTTTCGGTCAATGCGTAGAGATTTCGGGTGAAAAAGGTGAATTTGTTCTCTCACCTTGTAGTTGCTGTTGTTCGGAAAGATGCCGTGAATTGACAACCAGTGGGGCTTTCCGCTCACAAAGGCAGGAACCGCGGAAGCCCAAATTCAGTCTGGTGCTCGCGTTGCCGGTGTCACTGAGAGAGGCCGAGTTTTTCCCCGTAGCGGCAATCTTCACGATTCTCCTGGAGGCGACGGCACTCACGGTAGCCTTCTAACGACGGAGAGAATTTGGCCGACCACTTCGGCGTCGTGGCGATTCCGAAACTCCTCCTGCAGATCTAGGTGTTCCGAATCCGGATGGATGACCAAGGAACCGTTTTCAATCCCACATGGCGCGCAAACGTAGCTTCCGTCCCGCTTGAGCACGACGTACACGGACTGCTGCCAAGCGGGTCGAGATCTGGAGTCGACCGGTCGCTGCTTATGTCGGTCGACGCTCACTAGGAGCGCGTTGGCCAGGTATGGGTGGAGGGGACTCCTGACTCCACCGGTCCAGAAGAAACTGTGCAAGGAAGGTGATGTCAGACCAGAGATGTGGGAGATGGCACCTCGCAGAAAAAATGGGATGTGCTGAGTTTGACGGAGTAACTCGCCGAGAAACCCACTTTCGTCGTGGTCGTGTGGTTCGGTCACCGCAGTGCGAATCTCGGGTGGCGGTATGTTCGGCACGAGAGGGGACGGTAGCGGCTCCTTGCCCGCCTTTTCTGATAGAAGGCCCACACTGTCTAGAAAAGTGCGGAAGGACACGGCATAGAGCAAACACATGGTGACGACTTTTTGAAACTGCCGAGGAGGCGTGTCGCGCGCCTCGTAGTCGGAAAGCGAGCTTGCAGACATGAAGTAGCGCTCATCGTTGAGCATAATTGCGATTTGGCGGCTCAATGCCGATGCGTCTCGCAACGACAGTGCTGTTTTCACACGTGCCGCCTGGAGGAGTTTGCTCAGCCTCATTTTTCCTTCTACTAGCGGTGCTGGCTTCCAACGCCTTGCCAGGTCTCTGGGAACCTGAGGTTGCTGAACGCGAGACATAGGCCGTATTTCGATGTCTACGGCGCCAAGAACCCTCGCCTCGCGGTGAAGTCGGAATTCGACCTGCACGTACGGAAGATGTGCGCTCGCGAGCAGGATCCGGTTCCGACCCGTAGTTAACGGGCGGCAACAGCACAGCCCTCTATTGTGTTGCACGAGGAAGATCTGATTGTGAGATGTGTGATTCGTTTCGGGGAAACCGTCGGCGAGGCCCGGATTCACGCGCACGATGCTTCCAGGCACTAGATCTGGAAAGGCAAGCGCGTCCTCGAAACCGATCTTTGCGTACAAGAAATTCTGCTTGTCCATGCCCTCGAAGAAACTCTGGCGCGCGGGTGGTCCAAGCGCCAACAACTGACTCAGCGGTGCTATAGGCGGGATGGGACTGCCGTCCGATCTGTCGCGGAACCATGGAAACCAGCCGTCTGGATCACTGGTCGAAGAGTCCAGGAGGATCGTGCGACTCGTCGGGAGCAAGACTTGCAGGCGTGGAATTTCTTCAAGATCGAGTCCGAAAACGCGAATCCAGTCGGCCAGTCGGTAATCAGAAATGCGGCTGAGAGCAAATAACTGATAGAGACTTGGGCTGAACGTTCCAAGGTTGAGATCGTAGTAGAGATTGTGAGGAAGAAAGTAGGGTGAAGCGTGCCCGTAAATGGCCTCGGACCTTTGCGAGACCTGATAGAGAGTGAGATGCCGAGTTTCGAGAATGGACTTGACCCGCTCCGCGAGGTCCGCACCCGCTCGTCGCTTTGGCTGGAGGGGCACCGTTCGGCTCCCGGTCCTGCTTTCTGCGGGCACCGCACGATGCCTGGCGCGGGGTAGCCATGCGCGTTCGGATTCGCTAAAACTGGTTCTGGGGCCCCTCCCCCCTCAAGAGGGCCCGCAAGATACCTGTTTACAGAAACAAGTCTTGTTTATCGTGACGGGGACATGGAAGTCACAAGAAACTGCAGGTTGGTCGGTGTTCTTACCACACAAGCTGTATAACGAAGCCAAAACCTAGCTCGGTTAGTGCGTGCAAAGACGAGTGGAAAGCGCGCGAGGTGGTCAGAATTCTAACCGCGTAACAGATTTTTCACCGGAAACGCACAGCAAAGCGCTACTCTAACCCGCATGATTTCGTTCGGGTTTTACGACGGGTGACGAGATCGGATGGACAGAAAACCGCTTTGGGCGTACCATTTCGCATCTAACCTACGGGCCATTCGATGTTGGCCTCGAGACCGAGTCCGGAAGCTGGTAGGCGACTCAGAGCAGCGCGGCTTCGCGCCCGTTTGTCCACCCGCGAAGTAGAGCAACTAAGCCACGAGATAGCAAAGAAAGAAAACAATCGTGACTGTTGCATATCCCATGGATGGCTAACGCAGGTCGAAAACGGTGTATTCCGTCCTGGAATCTACAAGCTGTACACGCTGGCCCGCATTTACAAACTCAAGCCGGACGAGGTTCTTGCGTTCTTTGGGCTTGGCTTGCACGATCAGGACGGAGGGTTGATGTCGCTGAATCTTCCACGGACGCACCTGGTGGGGCCGGTAAGCGAGAAACCCGGACAGACGGTGTTGGCTCCGCTCGGCGTGCGCGGTACGGTCAATATGGAGCAGACCAACCTGCTGGCGCGGATGTTCGACAAATGGGGAGAAATTCCAGTTGCAATGCTGCAACAGGTCAATCTGCGAAGCTCCCTATTCGCCTACATCGGACGTGAAGACCATACCATGTACCCATGGGTTCGCCCCGGCTCTTTGGTGCAGATCGATTCCCGCCAGAGAACAATACAAGCGGGTGGCTGGCAGACTGAGATCGAACGTCCAATCTACTTTGTCGAACTGCGAGACAGCTGTGTTTGCTCCTGGTGTGATCTCGATGGAAACCAGTTGTTCCTTATCCCCACTTCGCAATCCGGCCAGCAGATCCGGAGAGTCCGCTACCCAACAGACGCCGAAATCGTTGGCCGTGTCACTGTCATCGTCATGCCGATGGTGGAGAGGCAGGGACCATGACCACCAGGCGTGCAGCAGTTCTATCGAAAGTGGACACTGGCCGTTGTCCGCATCAACGAGTTTTCCTTCAAGTTCGCCCCTTCGTCGTAATCCAACTGAGTCTTTGCTACGTGTGAATGCATGAACGATTAGTGTAGCCGCCCAGCAATATCAATTCTCAATAAGGATCAAGCCTGCCTTATTAGGTGAACGTGTTCGTGTATTCGTAGCAAGGGACAGTCGGCATCTGCACGTTTAGATGCTGGGCAACACATTACTAAAAAGCTGTCGCCGCACTTTGACTCGGAGGGCCGCCCGCGAGCGGTGAAGGACGCCATCGGCGTGGGCGTAGTCAAGGCAGACGATGTGCACTGGGGTCTGCTCATGGAACGCGCTCGCGGAGCCAACACCAATGGCAAGAGATCGTCCCCTTGGTTACCAGAAATCGATCAGATTTTGCTTGTGGGGATGAAGCATGGGCCACCGGGAATTCGCGAAGCGACAAACAAGGTCATCGAATTGCGGTCCGGGCTGACCCGTGCAGATTGCTGGAAGCGACTCCGATTCTTGCGAGAGAACAGGAACGGAAATCATCCTGCGCCGCGCGATTGGCCAACTGAGATCAAAGAGCTGTTACGCGAGGGATACCAGGAAGGAGGCGTAAAGAAGCGGCAAGCAATCAAGGCGGTTCGGGAACTGTACCCTGGGCTGCCGAGTCACAGCCCTTCCCGATTCGCCCGTCGGCAAGGCTGGCTGTCAAAGACGGTTGCAAAACGCAGTGCGCGCCCGTGGACAGAGCACGAAGAGCGCAAATTGTGGGAATTGGCAGGATATGAACCGGCAGCCAGGATTGGCGAACGGCTAGGCCGTTCCGAAGGTGCTGTGCGCTTCCGCTTGAAATCCCTCGGCCTCAGCGTGAAGGTCAAGGATGGTTGGTCTTTTCGCGCCCTCCAGGCGATGTTGCATGTTGGGCCCTCGAAACTCCGCCGATTCATTGCTGATGGCTCGCTGAGAGTGCGGGATCCGCGGCTTTCAACGAGTTCTATCGCGGCACTATGGGAGAGACGCATCGGAGGAACTGTTCCACCACCGGACAACTCGGTCGTCGAGGCGATGCGACGGAGACTTCAGAAGGGCCCGAAAGCGTATTCGTGGGGAAGCGCCGCGAAATTCTTGGGCGAGAACGTTGAAGAAGTGCGGGTATGGATCGCAAAGGGAGAACTCAAAATCGTCGATGGGTTTGTGACCGAGAGAGCATTCCAGGACTTTTGCAAAGCCGGCGCGGCCCAACTGAATAGCAACCTGCTGGGTGAAGAAGTCCTTGATTGGCTCGCCGAGGGTTATGCGCTGCGCATGCCCGGCGAGAAGAGCCTGACCTCAGTGCCTCCTACCGAAAAGCATGCCCTGGTCACGAGGCGCTGCCCTACGTGCAGAAGGAAGATGCGGGGCAATATCTTCTTCAGGCATATCAAGAACTGCAAGGGCCCCTTTTCTAGTGGAGTGGTATCGCGAACCACGAACAGCAGACCGGATGAGACCTCGCGCGCTACGCCACGATAGTGTAGATAACTTCTGAGCAGCCGGTTAATCGGTAAGAGTCGATCACTTCCGATACGCCGACTTAACAGGACCAATGTTCTTCGAAGCTCGTTTTGTCGCCAGTCTCCGGATTGCCGACTACTCGCTAGCGGCCCCTCGAAGGCGGAATCCGCGCGATGATACGATAACCCGATGTCCGAGCCACTCCTTGCCATTCACGACTACTACAACGCATTCAGCAGTTTAGAGTTGGACGCCTGTCTGCCTTTTTTCACTCTGCCGTGTATGTTCATCGGGCTTCGAGGCACATTTGCGGTTACAAGTAGAGAGGATCTGGCGAAAGTGTTAGGTCCGACCCTTGAGACGCTAAAAACCAAGGACTATCAACGCAGTGAGTTCATCGAAATTCAACTTACGACCCTTACAGACAACACGGCCCTAGCGCGTGGAGTCGCAGTACGGTATCGAGCATCCGGGGCTGAGCTTGAGCGAGTACCCATCAGCTACCTGGTACATCGGTCTGGCGGCGCGTGGAAGATCGCTGTAGTCGCTTCCCCACAATGAGCATTATCGATTCGACTTTTTCCACTGTGTTCCGCGCCTCAGACTCGACCAATTCAAACTGCCTCTGCCCTGCAAACTGAGAGGCCCACCCTTAAGTTCCACTTTCCAGACTGTTTATCCGGCATCCGCTGCTCGGCACAGCTCTATCAATCGCTCCTGCGTGCCTTCTGGATCAGGTGCCTTTTCCGGCGGCAGCCATTCACGCTGAGACCCTGCGGCGAGCAGCAGACGTGCGGCCGCGACATGGTCCATGCCGGCCTGCCGCGGATCATGGCTCCAACCTTCGCACGCCCACAGCAGTGGCGTCCCCGCAAACATACCGTCCAGAGCGTTCACAAATGCGCCATGCTCGAGAAGCACGCGTACCGCGTCGGCGCGGCCCGCCATGGCAGCACGGTGCAGCGTGGTTACACCGTTCGAATCTTTCATATTTGGATCGAAACCGCATTCAAGCATGGTTGCGAGGACCTTCGAATCGCCGCGTTCAGCAGGAACATGCATCAGGAGGTGATGTTCCGTACGAAGCTGATTGCGGAGTGCCGGATTCTTGGCGAGCATTGCTACGGCCCGCGCGTGGTCACCTGAAGTACAGGCCGCGATGAAACGGTCCAACGCTGACAGCTCGTCTTTTGCGCCGCGTCGCAAAAGCCACGCCGCGATTTCGCTATTGCCATGCAGGGTGGCCATAGCATAGGCAGTGCGTCCATCAGATCGGCGCTGATGAATATCGGCCCCGTAAGAGACAAGCAGCTCAATTATGGCGACGTCCCAGCGTTCGGCTGCAATGTGGAGAGGGGCGGCACCGGATTGCGACCAGGCAAGATTCGGGTCGGCGCCGTGCTCAAGCAGCCAGCGTATGCCCGGAATCCCTTGCGGTCTCGCCCACCCCAAGATGTAGGGCAGCGGCGGAACACCTCCGGGAATTCCGTTGACGTTCGCTCCAAAGCGGTGAAGCAATTCAAGTGCAGGAATGTTGCCCGAGCCGGACGCGATGTGCATCGAGACACCGTCGGTCGGATTCGCGCTGCTTTTGAGCAGGACCTCTGCCATCGGTAGGTGTTCCATGGCAATGAGAGCTCCCCAAAGCACTGTGCGCGGAAGCTCGGGATGCCAATCCCAGTGGTATTCGGCGTTGGGGTTCGCACCGTGGCGGATCAGCTCACGAGCAATCTTGACGAGTCCATCGGCTCGTTCTGAAGAACCGCGATGCAGGCAGGTGTGGCACACATACAGCAGCGGCTCCCAATTCTGAACTCCACCCGGTCGAACTGCTAGCTCCGCAGGCGCTTTCAAACGACCCTCGACCGCAGCCGCATCGCCGAGCACGAGTTCGGTGAATAGATTCGCATGCGCGATGGCTCCATGGCGAGCCAGCAGTCAACGCACGAATTCATCAACAGCAGCGGAAAACGAGAGCGACCGTTCTCCGATTTCGTCGCGCAGATCGTTCCAGGATTTGAAGCCATACTCGCGCGCGATCACAAACTGTGCGTCGTGCAAAGCGACCGTGTCCCGGGTGAGTGAGCGGTTTGCAAAGACCGCGTGGAACCGTTCAAGTGCAGTTGGATCCTGGTTTTGTGCTGCGTGAAGTAAAGACTTGGCTTGTTTCTTGAGCTGCTCCAGATTGGGGCGCTCAGGTAGTTGCTGCAACGTCATAAAGACCTCCATGCTTG
>Ga0210410_10001040_pt1 | contig 26928 bp, 23 predicted proteins | sample IncBWC4MmetaG_FD_161058 | JGI IMG/M metagenome (GOLD analysis project Ga0210410, IMG submission 161058) | Forest soil microbial communities from Barre Woods Harvard Forest LTER site, Petersham, Massachusetts, United States - Inc-BW-C-4-M | ecosystem: Environmental > Terrestrial > Soil >... | reverse complement strand
ATCCCTGCGCGGCGCTCCGGTTTGCTCACGCCGTCTTGGGTTTAGGCTCCTGCTGCTGCACCGATGCCCATTTCGCGTGCTCCTGCGAGACGAGGGACTCAATCCTTTCCGCCAGCAGTGCATGCGGATCTGTGGTACCTGCATAGGGCGAAGCTTTCCCGAGGTAAACGTATTTCTCATGCTTGAGCGATTCGCAGGTAGAGCGGTAGGCAATCCAATTCTGCTGGTACTGGTTGAGGTGCAACATTCCTTCCAGTACGGTAATGAGAACACCGAGTGCACCCGTCACCCACATCATTCGTGAAAAAGGGAACGCCGACAAGAACGGGATTGTTGCGGCGGCGGCAATCTCAACGATCTTTATTCGCTTAAAGTATCGGTGGTTGGTCATGCTCTTTCGGTCATACCAACCTATTTGATCTTCGAGTCGCTCCATAATGGGATCGATTTCGGGTCCGTGCGTGGCGTCAATGCTCATGGATTCACGATTCTAACGCTTGCTTCCCACTTAAGCGTAGATAATTTCGCCGAATCTAGCCCTCTGGTTGGCGCTGGCGCACGTTATCGAACTCTACGACTGGGATTGGCAAGGCGCCGAAAAGGAATACGGGAAGGCCCTGGAACTCAACCCAAATGACGCCATGGCCCACTTTTGGTATGGTGAATATCTGCAATCAATGAGGCGAAATGAGGAGGGTTTTGCACAGATGCGACAAACAATGGCGCTCGATCCGCTGAACGCCATTCCTGCGGCCGAACTTGGCTCTCAATTCTATATGGCACGCCAGTATGATCGGGCGATTAGTGCATTTCAGAATGTATTCGACGTGGAACCGGACAATAACTGGGCGCATGCAGGTCTTGGCTGGGTTTATGGAGAGAAGAAAATGTACCGGGAGGCCATCGCCGAGCTGGAAAAGGCAGTGAACTTCTCGAACAGAACTGATGAGGTCTCCATGGCAAGTCTGGGGAAGGTTCTAGGTGATTCTGGAAGAAAACAGGAAGCGAGAAAAGTACTCGAAGAATTAGAGGAGCGGTCGAAGCACCGCTACATGTCTCCGTACCTTATCGCCCTTGTCCAGATAGGACTCGGTGAAAGGGATCAAGCGATCGCGTCTCTGGAGCAGGGATACCTCAACCGCGATCAATGGATGATGTACCTCAAAGTGGACCCGCAGATGGATGATCTGCGCTCGGACCTCCGTTTCCAACATTTGCTTCGACGTGTCGGCTTTCCGCAATGAGTTCGCTTCGGCAAACGGCGAATCAGAATCCAGTCCGGTAAACACGCATCATAAAAGTGCCTGGGAACGCCATCATAAGGCCACCAGCGCAGATGGCGCGTCAGTCTCCGGGTGGTACGGTCTCGCTCGTGCGAGTAAAATTCGCACTGTTCCGGAGGGTCTGATGCGAACCAAGCTTTGTCTGTCGCTTGCCGCGTTCGGTTAACGGTGCGCAGTTTCGATGGCACAAGAGAAGCCAGCGACCGTCATTACACCAAGTAGCGCAAGCAGTGCAGCGTACAGTACCCATGTGACGGCAATCGACACGGAAAACGGCAAAGAGATTCAAGACCCGCAACAGTGACTTCACTTCTTACATGGAACTTGAGCTGGCTTATTGGGGGCAGGTCAAGCTTTCGGTTGGAGAGAAGGCCGAGCCTGTCGCCCCGTGTCGCGATTCTAGGTTCGCGTCCGGGCTGAAACCGCCCAAACCTGAACCCAGCAAATCCAGGCTTTGCAAGCCGAAGCCGGTCAATCCGGAACCCAGCAAACTCAAACCGCGCAAGCCGAATCCTCCCAAATCCAACGCCAAGCCAAATAAGCCTGGGACAAATGAAAATTCGTCTCCGCCGAACGAGGGTGCTCCATTAAAGGAACTTGCGCCCAAGTCAAACGGATGGGCATCCCCGAATCTCGAGGGAGCAAAGCGGGAGACGCTCGACCGGGCTCGTGAATCGGATCGTGAACGTGAATTGGATAGAGAGGAATGGCCGAATGCGGAATTACCGAATCGGGAGTTTCCGAAATTCGACAGCCCGTGATGAGGGTCCAAGGAGGATGGCAGTCTCGTCGTACTTGCCCACGGGGACTGCCCTCGGCCAGGCCAATTCCTCGAAGCCGATGTGGCATTCGGAGGCCGATTCGAGTTGAACGAGGACGACGACCTCGGCATACTCGCCCATGAGGATTGACCTTGACCAGGCGAACTCCTCGAAGACGATGGAGCGTTTGGAGGCCGATTCGAGTTGAACGAGGACGGCGACCTCGGCATGCTCGCCCATGAGGATTGACCTCGGCCGGACCAACTCTTAGAAGTCGATGTAGCATTCGGCGGCCGATTCGGGTTGAAGCTCATACCAGCCGCGGGCGTTCTCGGTGCGACGGCTCTGGCAAAAGGGGCACCCCACCTTTGTCCGGTCATGAGATTCATGCTACGGGAGCCACTCGATCCGACACTGCGACTTCCGGCAAAAGCGAAATTGCTGTTCGTACGAGGCGCCGACCCTCCAAATTGTTTATACGAGCTCCCGCTCATTTGCCGTGGGGCGACTGCCCCCCCGCGAGCAAAACTCTTGCCGCCGTTGTGTCCACCGCCGCCGCGATGGAATCCGCCGCCTCCGCCGAAATGGGAATGACCACCACCTCGAGAACCGCGGCTATGGGAGCCACCACCCCCGCGAGAACCTCGTCCGTGACGTTGAGCGAACGCGAGGCTCGGTGCGCAAGCAAGAGCTATCGTTGCGATGGCTGTAACGAGGAGATTTGAAATCCGAGGTGTCATCATTCAGTCTCCTCCGTCGGACGCGAGCGCTTACGGGATGAAATCGCGATCAATGGAATCGCAGACCCAAACGGCGCAGATTTTCACCATGTTTCACCTACCCTGCATTTCAGTAGGCCGATTTCCCATGATCCTTAGTTGACTTGGGAAGTAGCAAATCGGTGGCCGAGAGGTCAAAAGGAAAGTTACTGAAATCACGACAGTTACAATTGAGAAGAGTTCCTAAACCCTCTTCTACCTGCAAGATCCTCCTTACACTGACGCACGTTGCTGACACTGCTTTAGGATTCTCTCAGCGGGGCGGCCAAGTCTTCAGAGCGAAACTACAGAGGAAGGTGTCTGCTACGAGGAAATGCGTGTTTTCACGCTGGCTTGCTCTTGACCAGCACACACCGCTGGGACGAGTGCGAGTTCCTGGTTCCTGAATTGGAACGGTCTGCGTAGTTGGCACTTCCTGGATTTCCTGCTGAGGGGCCTGAAGAGTGGACGGTAGATTCGGGATCGACTCGTCGGGTCTTTTAAAATCAAGCGCGCTGGTCAAAATCCGACCGCCACGCGGCGCCAGGCGCTCAAATTGGGCACTTCCGCGCCGCACCGAGTCTCCAGGAATCGCAACATGGAAGTACGATCGAAGAGGTCCGAGGACCCGAACCCACCTCGACTGAATGGCGAGAGGATCAGCATAGGGACGCGAAACCCAATCCGTATGTGGTTCATTTCAAAGGGGCTCTTAATTCTGCCGAGAGGGCATTCCCTCTCCTGATGGGTGACGTACGTTCTACTCATATCGCAATGCAACCAGCGGTTCTACCTTGCTCGCACGGAACGCGGGGACAAATGCCGCCGCCAAAGCGACTAGCGCGAGGATGACAGGGGTCAGCAGAAAAACACGTGCGTCGTGCGCGCTAATGTTGTAGAGCAAGCTGCCGACCAGCTGTGCCAATCCCAGTCCCAGTATCGTTCCCGTCGCAATACCCGCCGCGGCAAACCGGAGGGCTTGCAGCAGCACAAGGCGCAACACATCGGCGCGTCTGGCACCCAGCGCCATTCGGATTCCTAACTCGTGGGTGCGCTGTGCCACTGAGAACGACAACACGCCATAAAGCCCGATAGCAGCCAGCACCAGTGCCATCACGCCAAAGGTGGCCCCAAGGTACGCCTCGGTTTCAGCCAGATTAAGTGCGCGTTTCAGGAAGCCGCTCATTGTCTGCGCCCCGAAGACCGCAACGTTGGGATCCATCCGCTGTATTTCCCGTTGCGCGACTTCGAGTTCTGCGGCTGGATCGCCCACGGACTCAACTACGGTCTCGACCCACGGAGTATAGCTTTGTCTCAGGGGCATCCAGAGTGCAGGCGTCGGCCCTTCGCCCAGCAATACGTATTTTCCGTCCTGCGCGACGCCCACCACGCGCGCCGACTTCCCGGTGCGGCTGCCAAGGCGCACTTCGCGCCCGAGCGCATCTTCACCAGGCCAGTAGCGCTTCGCCATGGTTTGATTCACGATCACAACCAACGGAGCGCCGGCGTCGTCGTAGTCTGCAAATTCGCGACCTCCCACGATGGCTGTGCCCATCGTCGAGAAATAGCCGGGATCAACGCGGGCACTCCAGACGGAATCGGTTTCGCGGTTCGGCTCTTCAGTTTTTCCTGCGACGAAAACATTGGAGGAGGCCGACTCGTAGTCCAAGGGCAGTGGAAAGGCCATGCTCGCCGACCGTACGCCGGTTAGGTCGCGGACTCTCCGCAGCACTTCGCGCTGAAAGCGGTCTCCGCGCTGCTGGTCATATCCGGAGACACTCAGATCAAACGACATGATGAAGCGATTGGTTCGCAGAAGGCCAAGGTTCAGGTTGCGGGCGCTGGTCAGACTGCGAGCGAACAGGCCACCACAAATAAGCAGCGCGGCCGCCAGCGTGATTTGTGCCATCACCCCAAATGAGCGGAGGTCGAAGCGTCGTCCACCGATGCGGCCGGTCGACAGCTCATTTTTTAACTCCGGAATTAGGTCCACGCGAGAAGCGCGCAGAGCTGGGGTGAGCCCGAACACGATGGCGGTGGCCAGCGAGGCCCCTACCGCAAACCACGCCACGTTGGAGTCCACGGTTTCGCCGAAGCCCAGCCGAAACGGTCCAGGTGGCACGAGCTTCGCGCTGTATATCTGACTCAGACGCGCCAGCGCGATTCCTAGCGGACATGCGAGGGCAGCGAGCGCCATACCTTCGGTGAGCATCTGGCGCACCAGCCGTTCGCGCGTGGCCCCCAGTGCAAGCCGAGTGGCGATTTCTTTCCGGCGCGTGGAAGCCCTTGCCAGTAGAAGGTTCGCGACATTCGAGCAGGCGATAAGCAACACCAGAAGTGTGGCCCCCATACCTAAAGCGGCACCAAATGTAAGCACGCTTCGCGGCACCCAGGAAGGATTATCGAACTGCGTGCCCGCTGGAATTACTGTGGCGCTCGCCAGCCGGTCCGAGGTAGCCTGCTTTTCGCCAAGATGAAGAGCGAAAGCGGATGTGCGCTGCTGCGCCTCGGCGAGATTCATGCTTGGGAGCATGCGTCCCATCAGCAACAGCCAATGATTGTTCTGTTGCTCCAAGAGGCCCTCGCTACCTGGCATGACTTGCGCGTACGTCATCAGCGGAACCCACATTTCGGCCCAGTAGCCCATCAGGCGTGCGCCGTGAAAAGCGCGTGGCGCAACTCCAACGACGACGAACGGATTGCCGTTGATCAGCAGCTTGCGCCCGATTGCGTTTGGGTCACCAGCAAATCGGCGCTGCCAGCAGTCGTAGCTGAGCACCACGATCGCATCGGAACCGCGGCCGCGATCGTCATTCTCCTCAAACAGCCGGCCGAGCACGGGCTTCATACTCAGAACGCTGAAATAGTTTTCGCTGACGATGTTCGCCCAGAGAAGTTCGGCGCGCGTGCCAATTGTGACGCTTAGGTCGAGGCCGGACTGCGCAGCAACGCCCTGATAGATTCCGCTCTCACGAAGTTGACGATACTGCGGGTAGCTCCAGTCATTGGCCTCCCTTCCGGCGACACGGCTATACATAGCCACAAGTTGCTCGGGATGCGAGGCCGGCAGAGGCCGCAAAAGCATCGCACTCACAACACTGAAAATCGCCGTGGTAGCACCGATGCCAAGCGCCAAAGTGAGGACTGCCACTGCTGTAAAAGTGGGATTCTTGCGCAGCATGCGCATGCCAAAACGCAGGTCTTGCAGAAAGGATTCCATGAGCATTCCCCGTCGGCCTTAACCTAAAATCCGCAGTGACAAGAGGTACGATCCGGCACCGATATTTGTTCCAGGTTCCTATCCATGTCCTATGCCGTGTAACAGCTCAAGCAGCAACTTTCCGAAATCGCAACACGAGGAAGTTTCAACGGACCCAAGTTTTCGCGCTTGCCGATCCCACCCGAGTCACCGGCACCCCTGGAGTAATCCGCCGGGTCCATGCGTCTCCGGGTAGGTTCCGACTACCCCGTTACTCGCTCGGAATAGCTGGAGGATCCCGGTAAGTAATCGGAAACTTGAAATCCACGCATGGACGGTAACGCCGTTTGAACGAAGCTGCCCGCGCGGCGGTGCGACCTTCTGTCACAGCAACTATTCCTGCACGACTGCAATGGCTTCAACTTCAAGCAACCACTCTTCGCGGACCAGGCGGCGCACCTCCACGGCGGTGCTCACGGGAGGATGGGTTACGTCGATGTACTTATCGCGGACCTCGCGAAAGACGGGCGCTTGCTTGATGTCGACGAAATAGCTGTTCAGTTTGACGACGTTGTCGAAGCTCGCCCCGCCTGCCGCGAGTGCCGCCTTCAGATTTTCGAAGATCTGCTCCGCCTGAGCGCGGAAATCTCCTGGCCCTACGAGTTTGCCGGAGGGATCCATGGCGACTTGCCCGGCAACGTAGACCAGGTGCCCACTCCTAAAAGTCACTGCATGCGAGTAGCCAACCGAGGGCGGCAACTTATCGGATTTGATGAATTTCACAGCTGTTTCGGTGCAGTTCATCTTGTGATTCTCCTTTGCTGATCGAATTTCAAACACTATAGGCATTACTCCAACCAACGCGAAACACACTACCGCTGACAAGGTCTTCACCGAGAAACCTCCTTGTACCATTCTGCGTTGTGCGAACGCTGCCAAACGGGGCTACAGACCTGATCTCAACTAGGATGCCTTCTGCTGCGCTCTGTGTGCCACGCCACGCAACCGTGTAACTGGGAATTGAATTTCAGTTAGCGGGCTAGTTTCGCCTTTACTTTCCGGCGCCGGCCAGTAAATCTCCCGTTTTGCCGCGGAGAGTTGATAGCCCTGGGCCGCAATCCAAACGGTCATCGATTGGTATGTTGTGCAGATGGAATCATCAGAGCCATAGTGGTAGGTAAAAGCGACGCGAGTGCGCTGGGACTCATATACCTTCAAGCCCCGAATCGCGGCAACGGGATGTTTGAGGAATCGAACGGCTTCGCAATCGATCTCGCCGTGTCCTTCGAGGCAGCGGTGAAAGATAGCTCCACGTTGATCGTAAAGGACTCGCGGATCCACGCGCCGTTCGAGTGTTTTGAATAGCTCATCCGCCTGATCGTAGCTTTGCAATTTCTCACGAAGCGAAACCACCGATTGGCCCGGCGTGCTCCGCAACATGATGGTCGGGTGCGATTGTGGACCACCAGCGGAGATGCTATTCAACCGAGCCTCAATTCTTTCGAGCCGGCCGGCGTCGTCGCGTACGCGCTTCCTGAGAACTTCGCGGCGGGCCTCCAAGACTGCGCGTAATTCTTGAGGTGCAAGACGCCGTTCGAGGAGTTCACGAATCTCCTGAAGCGAAAAGCCCATGTCCTTGAAAGCCTGAATCTGATTCAACTGGGAGAATTGTGCCGGGGAATACCGCCGGTAACCGTTCTCGGGAACAACGTGAGCAGGGGACAGCAACCCAAGCTCATCATAGAATCGAAGTGTCCGGACGGTGACATTTCCCGCTCGCGCAAACTCGCTGATTGGAAGCATCGCGCCCTCCCAACTTTCTGGCGAGATACAGGGTAAAGTCTGACGTTACGTGAGAGTCAAGCACTAAATACGGATATTTCTCGGATTCGTGGCGAGATGGGTCTTGGCCAAGAACTAGGATCAGACCACTTGTCCGCGTTAGTCGGGACTTAACCCAGGATGCGGCTCGTCAGAGCGATGTCGATTCCCCGATCATTGCCTGAGCCACGGAAGAGAAAGAAGAGTAGACTTGCGACATTGTCCTCGGGGGAGAATCCCAATTTAGGAGAAACGAGTATGGCGCGACGCACATTCTTGGCTCAGCTGGCGGGCTTATCTTTTCTGGCATGTGGCACGAAGACGGAGGATTCGAAGAAACGGCTAAAGATCATGATGAAAAGTGCGTGGGGACCCGATGACCCAACAAGGGCGGCATTTCCTTTCGCACATGGACTCGCGCTCGCAGAAGCCGGGCACGATGTGCAGATTTTCCTTCTCGCGGAAGCCACCTCTTTGATGCGAAAGTCCATGGCGAATGCCATCCTGCCAGTTGGTTGGCCACCGCTGAGCGAAACTCTAGACAAAGTTGTGGCAAAACATATTCCGATTTTTTCTTGAGGAGCCTGCTCCCGGGCCCGTGGGGTCACGGAAACGGACTTAAATCAATGGGGAGCAAAATTCGGCAATCCGGCGATCTTTGTCTCGCTCGTGGAATGGGCAGACCGGATTATCGTGGAGTGAAATCCGGCAGAGATACCGGCGTGCATAATCATCCTGATGTTTAACACTCCTGGTATGCCGGGTAACCCGACCCTACGGCGGGCAGTATCGCCGTCAAATCCACTTCTTCGATAACGGCGCTCCTCCCACTGCCGAGACTTCGTTGCAAGCAGTCGTCCGTAGTGAAAGAAAGAAAGAAAAAGAATAGGTGGCGCGCCCGGACAGACTCGGACTCCCGACCCCCTGGTTCGTAGGTATGCGGTACAAAATTCTAAGTGCCGCTTCTGGTGTCGCTTACAGGGAACGCGCCATTTGTCTGGTTCTTGAGTTGGACCGAAGTTGGACTGAAACTGCTGGGGTGAACCCCTAAGATGGCGCAGTTTCTGCGAAGCCGGGTCATGGGGGCCTCCTCCCCAGACAACTTACTTCAGCCGTTAGCCATAGGGTGCTCCGTTCGCCTCACCCGCAGCGTCCGCCGCCGGGCGGTTTCGTTCTGACGCGGAACCCTGACGTACCGCGATTAGGTAAGGGTTGCCAACAACACCCGGAAACTGCCGCGCCGAGCAGCAGGTCGGAGAGAAGGGCACTTTGGCTGCTGATCACTCGCTCTGGTCTCTTGTCAACAAGCGATTTCTCGGTATAAGTTCAATCGAACGCTGAGCGCGGGTTCAAAGCTCGTCGACAGCGGGCAAATCCAGACCAGGAGTCCGCCATGCAGAATCGCATCCTCGGCACCACCATGCCGGTACTTGAATTCGCGCTTGACCCCAACGAGTCCGTCATTTCTGAAGCCGGTGAGCTTTCTTGGATGACGAGTTCCATCCAGATGACGACGCACACCCAGTTTGGTGGGGGCGGAGGAATCTTCGGCGTGCTGAAGCGCGTGGCGGGTGGCGGATCGCTATTCATGACGGAGTACCGGGCCATCGGCGCCCCTGGAGGGGTTTCCTTCGCCACAAAACTGCCGGGGCATATTGTGCCGATCGAAGTTGGCGCGGGACACGAATACATGATTCACCGGCACGGATTTTTGTGCGCGACGCCGCAGATTCAGATCAGCGTCGGCTTCCAGCAATCGCTGGGGGCAGGAATTTTCGGCGGCGACGGCTTCCTGCTGCAGCACGTCAGCGGAACGGGGACCGCATGGATCGAGCTTTCAGGTGAGCTGATCATGAAGGATCTGCAGCCGGGCGAAACTTTGCGGGTGCATCCGGGACACGTCGGCGCGTTCCAGGCGAGCGTTTCCTTTCAGATTACGACCGTGCCGGGAATCAAGAACATGATTTTTGGCGGTGACGGCATCTTCCTCGCATCTCTTAGCGGGCCGGGGAGAATCTGGCTGCAAACGCTGCCCATTTCCAAACTGGCGCACAAGCTCATGGAGTACATGCCCACGCAGCGCAAGGAAGCAATGCAGGGAGGCGTCGTCGGAGGCATCGTGGGCTCAATTCTGGACGGGATGAAATAAGAAGGGCACACTGCTGCTGGGCGCCGTCCGCCAGAAGGGGCGGTCGGGTGCTACTGCCCGTTCCCCTGCTTTCTCAACCACGCAGTATCCCCGGCCAGCTCCGCTCACGTGAGATCGTCGCTGAAAGAGGCCTCCCGGGGTGACGGAGCCCCCCCCTGCCATAATCCGGGAGTTGATCTGTTCGGTCAGCACGATGGCCTTACAGAGGACTTGGCAAGAGCAGCCAGCGACACAAATGCCAGCATCAGAAGCGGTAGTAATGCCTGTCCGGAGCGGCCTTCCAGAGAGAAGAATTTTGTGCTCGTGGCGAAGCGCACGCATCGGATCAATCCGCAAAGCGCGACTGGCTGGCACCAATGCCGCAATGGCAGCGATTGCCACCAACAGACCGATTGCGGCCGAATAACTCAGCGGATCGAGGTTACTTACGCCGTACAGCACGTGGCGCAGCAACTGCGACAAGGCCGCGGCCGCCGTTGCTCGAAGCAGTACACCTAGTGCCACCCGGCCCCAGGAATTGGCCCAGAATCGTTTTCAGAACAGGTGACAATCTTGCGCCTAGCGCGATCCGGATTCCAATCTCCTTCGAGCGGAAGTCCACATCTTCGGAAGGATATTGCCCGGCACTGCATTCCTCATTTCGCGAGCGCGTGTTAGACTCACCGGCGTTTCTCAACTCCCGCAATCTCTTGAGGTTTTCATGCGAATCAGGTTCCTTTCTGTGCTAGCAAGCTTGCTGTTCTGCTCACTTCTAATGGCCGCCGAGGACGTGAAGGTAGTACGTTTTGGACACTTGATCGACGGCAAGGGCAAGGTATGGACGAACGCCGTGGTTATCGTGCGGGGCGGTAAGATCGCAAAGGTCGGTGGAGCGGACACGGCAATACCGGAACATGCGGAACTGATTGATCTCTCTTCGTACACAGGAATTCCGGGCCTGATCGACGTCCATACGCATATGACCTTCTGGTGGGACAGCACCAAGGGAAATCCTCCTTTTGCACAGTTGGACTCTCAGCCGCCCGCGTTCTTGGTTTACATGGCTCAGGAGAACGCTCGCAAGACGCTTGAGGCCGGCGTTACGACGGTCCGCGATTTGGGCGCTCCCGGCTATGCAGATATCGCCATGCGCGACCTCATCAATCGCGGTGCCATGGTTGGCCCCCGGATGTTTGTAGCAACCTGTGGCCTTTCGATCACGGCTGAGCCATTCCGCCCCGGCTTCGTGATTCCCTCTTGTGGCACTGTGGATGGTGTTGCCGAGGTTTTACGTGCCGTGCGTCGACAAGTCGCCGCTGGAGCCGACGTCGTCAAAATGTATGGTTCGACCGGGAGCGACCACGACCTTACGGGTTACCAGACTTTTACCTATGACGAAATCAAAGCGGCTGTTGATTCCGCTCACCAGTTCGGTAAGCGCATCGCTGTTCATTCCTACGGTCCTGATGCCGTGCGCGATGCTGTCCGGGCAGGCGCCGATTCTGTGGAGCACGCAATCGGCATTGACGATGCAACGCTCGCCGAAATGTCCAAACGCGGAATCTTTTACGTCCCAACGATTGACCACAACCGCTACTATCTTGAGAATCGAACCCAATACGGTTGGGACGAACAGGTAGCGCCGCGGTTTACGGAGTTCATCCAAAAAAATCTGGAGACCGCACGTCGCGCACACAACGCACGAGTTCCTCTCGCCATGGGCTCGGATGCCGTTTTTACCATGTTCGGCCAAAACACCCGCGAACTGTCTTGGTTTGTCAAAGCGGGTTTAACTCCCGCCCAGGCTCTTGAAACTGCGACCTCCAATGCCGCCGTCTTGTTAGGCATGCCAGACCAACTTGGTGCGGTTGCGCCCGGCTATTTAGCTGATTTGGTTGCCGTCGATGGCGATCCTCTCACCGACATCAACGCGGTGATTCAACATGTTCGCTGGGTAATGAGAGATGGACAAGTTGTGGTCGATCACCGATCCCAGTGAGTTTTGATCCTCCACGATCCATCGCATCGGTTGTAATGCTTTATCCCGTGCCTAGCCCATGTTCGTCACTGAGAGGGCCAAAACAGGGTTAAGTCCTATTGAATCAGTTTAGGCAATGGCCGAATTTTCACTACATTTTAGGTCCTAGCTAGATAGCAGTCGCCGAAGCACCCCCATGGCATCTCGCCGGACATAACGTAGGGCCTCTCCTTCTCGAGCCCTAATACCATTGAGGCGAGCTTTTGCATTACGTTGGCGCAAGGGGGCGCAACGGTCACACGGGAAGAGAGCGAACTTACCAGGAGCTGGCAAAGGGCTACCCTCGATGTTTTACTACGATGCTAATTACAGAAGTGCTATGCTCTGGACCGCATGGGCCGTCAAGAGGCGGTCAAATCAAGAAGGGCGTTCCCGGTCTAAAGCTGATGGAGAGCTAGAAGAGTGGCCCCTCACAAACCGATCCGCCTGCTTATTTTATCGCTGAACGCTTTGCTGGACCAAGCGTGGGTCATTTTGGGCGGAATTGTCATAGCGCCACTCGTGCCGGTAACTATCACTCCGGCTCCCCAAGCCAAACCAGCACTCCAAATCACCGAGCCGCGGGAAGCATTGATGCGTCGTTAATCGCCGCAGTTTACTGCAGCGAGGCCAACGTCGCGCGCACCTTTTTCACAACCGACGGCGGCAGCGGGATGTAGCCTTGCGCTTGCGCGATTTCTTGCCCGGACGCGTACACCCAGCTTAGATATTCCTTGACCGCATGGCTCCGCTGCAAGTCCTGCGGATGCACCGGCACATAAAACCAGGTGAAACTTACAATTGGATAGCTTTCCTTGCCTGGCGCGTTCGTCAGCGAAGCGCGAAAGTCGTTCGTCATTTTGGACTCCATAGCCAATGCCACATCACTGATGCTCTTCGTCGATGGCTTCACAAACTCGCCCGCAGCGTTGCGAATTCGCGCGATCGATAACCCGGAGCCCTCCCCACAGCGGAGCTCGGCATAACCGATGGCCCCCGACATCTTGGCGGCGCTGGCCAGCAAATCCTGACATCGGCTAAAGGCAGCGCCCACCGGCCACTTTGGCGAAACATCTTTTCCGACCTTGGCTCGGAATTCTGGGCTGAGTTTAGAAAGGAAATCGGAAAAAATGTAGTTTGATCCTTTTCCGTCTGTGCGGTGAAGCACCTTGATCGGTAAATCAGGAAGCTTACCGTCAGGATTCAGCCTGGCGATCTCCGGGTCGCTCCAGGAGGTTGTTTTTCCGAGGTAGATATTCGCAAGCACTGGCCCCGAAAGACGGATGCTTGTTGCGCTACCTGGTACATTATAGAAGACCGCAATGCCAACCAGCACCGTGGGCAATTCCACGGCCGCGTACGCTGCCTCTTTCAACTGCTTCTCGGGAATGGGTGCATCACCGCCGCCAAGATCTCCGGCTCCTGAAAGAACATTCTTGGCACTTTCGCTGGTTCCCACCGCGAGGTACCGAAGCTGCGTTTCAGGATGCAACTTGTGATACTCGTCTCCCCATAACACGTACAGCGGCTGCGGCATCGTCGATCCAGTGGTAACCAGCACCATCTGCGTTTGCGCAAGGCCGTCCGCGGATAAAATTGGTAAAGAGATGACCAGCAGTATGGCGGTCAGCCATAAAACAAACTCGGCGCAATTTTTCAATGAAGCTTACTCCTTTATCGTTGACAAGCATCATCCGCGACTTGTCAGCCATTGTCATGTCCCAAAATGTGTTACGCCCAGAGTCAAATTTGTAGACTCCAACCAAAGGTCACATAACTTAGCGGAGATAACTACCAAGCGCAATTTCTAAAATTCGATGGGTGGCGAGTCTAGCAGACTAGGGGGCTATCCGATCACATTCCGGCCCAATCTGATTAACGCCAGCATGGTCGCAAAGCCACACGCCCGCCGACAACAACCTCTGATCCCGGCTCGCCTCTGCCAACGACGCGGAGACAGACTCAATTATTACTGAGCTTCTGGTTGACCACAACGCGTTCGGAGAGGATAACAATTCTACAATCCGGCGCACGGCGCGGACATACCCGCCGAGCAAGTCCACAGGGACTAGTGACCCTTGTTCTCGGCTCTGGTGCACTAGCCATCGGCCCAAGCGGTGAGACCCATGCCTGATCGCAGAAGAACCCGGCAGCTGCTTCTCTTTCTTGGCAACGTGGCGTCTGGTGTCGTGACAGTTGTCGTGATCTTTTTCGGCGTCGTCTGGGCCGAGGACATCAGATCGTTCGTGCCCCTGCTGCTCATACTCGTCGCTGTCCCCGCCCTCGCCACTCGTGGATGGCGCACCGAGCTCGAACGGCGGGATCGCGAGCGCGACCAGGCAACGCTCGTGGCGTGGCAGGCGTTCCGGGTCCTCATCGCCTGGGAGGCAATCGGCATCGTTCTTGCGGAAACCTTAATGTACTTCGCTTACTCCGCCATGGCGCCTGTACCTCATTTTCACAAAACCAGCACGCCAATCGACCTCATGGTGATTTCCGCCGTTGTTGGCTTGCCCCTCTGGTTCACCTGGGTGAGGTCGCGCCGGATGCTCGACCTGCTGTGGCCGACAGCTGAAGGCGCGCGGCGTTCTTCCCAGGTCCCGTACCTGCAGTTGAAGTTGTAGGGTGAGTTTGTTCAGGAGTAGTCGCCCTTATGGGGCGTGTATCTTCTGGCCTCGCCCCGGTGCTGAACATCCTTCTGCCCGATAACTCCCGGGTTACCTGAGAATCTTCAATCACCCAAAGACAAGCCTGAGTGTTGCATACAGTAGTACCAGGACGGCGACACCGACCGCAAGTGCGATAAGAAATCCCGCTGATCGTGCTGGAAATTGACCACAAACAACTCTATATGTTTATCAGTTCACGGAATAACGCCGGTTGGGCGGGTAGAAATGCCTTCTTGGGAACTATTATGTAGCCTGGAACATAGGACAAAACGTATAGATTCGGCGTTTCGATGCTCTTGAAGAACTCCCAAGACGTGTTGCTGGATGCGAGCGGGCCGCGAATTTTAAGTCCGGCCTCGGTGAACTCCACCTCCCAATGCCCGTGAAGCGATTTGAGCCTATTGAATCCTCGTCGAATCCCAAAACTATAGCGCCAGACCTATACTAGCATCGCGTAGATATACCAGATCCCTAGACCAAGTACCCTACTTCCAAGGACCATAGCAGAGCGGTCACCATGCGTTAGTTGCTTTGAGCACTGGCGGTGGAATCGATTCTATTCACTCCCGAGAGTCGATGTTTGCGGGCAGCTCTCTCCTTACCACACCTCACACCGCTCCCCAGGCGCCCGCACCATCGTCGAATCTTTCTTGCAACCAAAAGCCTCTGCAAAAGCCGGCAAGTTCGACAACGGCCCGATCACCCGGTACTTCGCAATCGGGTGAGGATCTCCCTGCACCATCTTTCTCTGCGTCTCCGGCCGAATCGCATCCCCACGCCACTGTCCCCAGGCAATGAAAAACTGTTGGTCCGGCGTGAATCCATCCAAAGTCGGAGCCGGACGCTTTACTTTGGCCTTCTGGAAAGCCAGAAAAGCAATCTTCGCGCCCGCCAAGTCACCGATGCTCTCGCCCAAGACCAGCTTCCCGTTGTGATGGATGTTCGGCTCGATAAAATAGCCGTCAAATTGCCGCGCCACACACGCGGTCTTTTCCCCAAAGCGTTTTTCGTCTTCGGGAGTCCACCAGTTTTTCAGACGTCCTTGCGCGTCGAACTTCGCACCCTGATCGTCGAAACCGTGGCTGATCTCGTGCCCGATCACCACGCCGATGGAGCCATAGTTGACCGCGTCCACGGCGGTCACATCGAACGCCGGTGGCTGCAAAATCGCCGCGGGGAAAACGATTTCGTTCAGCAGCGGCGTGTAATATGCATTCGACGTGGGCGGTGTCATGCCCCATCGCCCGCGGTCCGTCGGTTTCCCAATCAAATTCCAGTCGTCATCGATCACATTCCAGCGCACTGCGGCGGCCTGATTGTTCCAGAAGGATTCGCGGCTCAATGCGATGCTGCTATAGTCCTTCCATTTGTCCGGATAGCCAATCTTGGTATTCAGCGCGGCCAGCTTCTCCAGCGCCTTTTTCTTCGTCTGCGGCCCCATCCAGCCCAGCCCTTCGATGGTGTCGTGCATCGCAGCAAGGATATTCGCCACCATCTCCTGAGCCCGCGCCTTCGCCTCCGGAGGAAAATACTTCTCCACATATTTCTTCCCCAGCGCCTCTCCCAAAAGCTGGTCTGTCGACTCTGTGCACCGCTTCCAACGCGGCTTGATTTCCGTTGCCCCGCTCAAATACTTCCCCTGAAACTCGAAATTCTCATTTACAAACGGCTCAGACAACTCATTGGCCTTCGCGTTTAGAAACTGCCACGTCAGATACGTCTTCCAGTCCGACAAAGCCGTCTCGCGGAGTTGCCGGTCCACCTCCTTGATGAATTTCGGTTCGGACACGTTCAGGTCCGCCCGTGAAAGCTTTGCCGACGCAAAATATCCGTCCCAGTCCATCGCCGGTGCCAATTTTGTGAAAGAGGCATAGTTCATCACATGGTCGGTATTCGCGGGATCGCGCAGGGCCACATTATCCAGCGAGTTCTCCGCCAGCTTCTCCTCTATGCGAAACACCGTCTCCGCCGCGGTTTTTGCGCTCTTCTCGTCGTACCCCGCCAGCTGGAACATCTTAGCCACGTGCACGCGATACCTCTCCCGAGCTTCCTGGAATCGCGGTTCCGGCTTCAAGTAATAATCGCGATCCGGCAGAGCCAACCCATTGGCAAAAACGTTGGCGATCGTCTGCGTTGGATTGTGCACGTCCGGCAGCGAAGTCAACCCGAATAGCGCGAAGATCGCCTGCTCGTGAAAAATCAGAATCATCCGCTGCAGATCCGCGGAGCTCTTCATCTCGCGAATCTGTTTCAATATCGGTTCCGCCGGCGCCAGCCCCAGCTTGTCGATGCGTCCCTCATCCATGCAGGAGCTATAGTAGTCCCCAATTAACTGCTCCGGGCTTCCTTTTGGCCAATCCGTGCGGCTAGAAACCTCCTCGAGAATCACTTTCAAATGGTCTTTCGCCTCCTCCCCTGCCTGCCATCTCCTGCTCCACCGATCCATATACGTTGGAATCGGATTCTGCGCGTGCCAACTCCCGTTCGCGTACTGCGCAAAGTCCGTGCAAGGATCACACTTCTTATCCAAATCATCCGTCTGAATCCCATGCTGAGCACTAGTTTGAGCAGCCGAAGGCGAACCACAAACCAGCACAATCAGCAACAATCGAATCATCCGCATTTTTTCCTCCATCCGTGGGATGGCTATCTTAACTCATCCGATTACAGCGCTGCATTGCCACGCTTTACTCGACAGGATGCGTGTGTGTTCGAGCGCGACGGGATTTCGTTTCTGCGGCATGATGCTGCTGGCCTGCACATACGCGTTGCTCAATCGCAAAAAGTGAAATTCCTCCATACACCAGAGGAGCAGGTCCTGCACCAGTTTGCCAGGTTCACGGTCAGCACGGCGATCGCGCCGGCCGCTTCACACACGTAATCAATCGCCGCGATCGCTCCGTAGGAATTCTCCTGCAAGCTGTCTCTGGCGAATTGTTATTCCGACACCAACCAGCCTGAATGTAGCAATTTTACATTGAGCTAAAAACCGCCGGATGGAGTGTTAGCGGACCACACCCGATAAGCATTGCGAGCGCACAGATAGTAGGCAGAGATGGGTTGTCGACGATGGCCACCCCCTCCACTACGGGCTAAGCGCACCGCCTACGGCAGCGCCGGCCTTGTTTTTCATCTCTGAATAAATAGTCTCCAATGCCTTTCGCGTTCCCTCGATGAAGCGCACCACGGGGCGGCCCTTGAATTCGGGTTGAGGCGGCGCATCTGTCCAGATTTGTTCTGGCTTATAAACCGCGATGTAATCCCACACGACGCTTGGACGATCATGCTCTCCCATCGCATGGGAAAGAACTCGATTGGGGTCCCAGTATTGCGACACTCGTGGATCATGTATCCTCCGAAGAGTGATGGTCGATGGTGCGCTCAAGTCCGTTGCCAATACCGGCTCCCAAATTACGAACACGCGAAGTTGAGGGTCTCTTTCTGCTTCCAGTAATGATTCGAGTGCGGAGGCCCCCCGCACGCAGACTGGTCAAGTAGGCGAAAGGAGCACCAACACGCGAACCTGCGATTGGCTATTGTTGAATTCATTCTTGAGGTCAGCCAGACTTGCCGAATTTAGATCAGCGAGAGGACGCTGGCCGTTCGGAGCCTGGTGGCCGCCGTAGAAGTAGAACAGTGCGGCGAGAATCGCGAGTGCCACGAGACCGAAAAGAATACTCCTGCGCTTCATAGGAGCCTCTCCACGAGATCCGCGAAAGCTTGCGGAAGCAGAATCGAGATGGCGACAATCAAGGCCGACAGCCACAGAACCACTTGGCTCAGAACACTCGGTTTGCGATTGCATTGACTAGCGCGTCTGCTTTGATAAAACCCAAGGACGATGAAGAGAACGGAAACCCCCAAAAGGTATGGCCGAAGAGCGCCGATGAAGGATGAGAGAAACGTAGCAGTCCCTGCCGTTCCAGCAGCGAGTACAAACGGAAGCACGGGTAGGCAACACGTCGCCGCAGCCAGGACGCTTCCGACTGCTGAGATCGCTGCGGCGAACGTCCCCTTCGAAGGGGGTTTCGGGGTCGTGCTAATCGTTTCCATATTCATGTTTGTTGGTGTCCCCTCCTTAAGCGCGCGTCGCATCACCAGGAATGCACAATCGCAACCTCAAAGAGACCTTTGTGCTCTGTCATAACTTAGACTCTCCTTTCCGACTTAATCTGTCCTTCACGGTCCGCGTCACGTCCCCGAGACAGCATTTGCCAGATGGATTCCTCACTTCGCAGGCGCAGTTGCCGGCGTTTACTTCCGTCTTAATCCGATCTGCGACAGTTGAGCGGCCTGTCTCAGCGATTTCGTTCTCGATGTCTTTTCTTGTGAACCCAAAGCAGTAGCAAACCGGAATAGGGTCCCCAGTCTCCTTAGCGCCGACCCGCACGACCAAGTCTTCGCGGCGGAACATTGGTGCTTCCGCTTCTAGGGCGAAGTAGACCACATCGCAGTCCGATGCGTCGCAAAAGTAGTACTGCGTATTCGGCATTCCCAGCGGCAGCGCGCGGACTAGACTCCTTACCGTGAGCATGTCCACTGGCTTAGAGCGCGTGCCGTTGACCGGACAAGGCAGTATCGCCGGCATCGTGCCAATCTTCGCATTTACAGAACAACAGTCAGACATTCACTTCTCCTCGCCACATGCCATGTCGTTGCACATACCAGCAGAAACTCTTACTTGGCGGCCTTCTCAGGTTGCGAGGGAAAACCAGCATTCGTTGTGGCCACGAGTGCATCCGTGTTGGTTTTTGCATCGTCGAAGGTCACCAGAACTTGTTTCTTTTCGAATCGCACGTCCACCTTTGAAACGCCCTCAACTTTTTCGAGGGCTTTCTTTACGGTTATTGCGCACACCAGACAGGTCATACCGGCGACATTCAAGGTTACGGTCTGCGGAGACGCCCAAGCTGGAGCGGTCAGTACAAGCGCAGTGACAACGCCAGCAAGCAAGGTTTTCACGTTTTTCATAACAGCTCCTCTCAAAGTCGAGATTTAGTAAAAAAACTTGGCATATACAAGCGCAATGAGAACGAGCGCTGAAACTATCCCGAATGCGATTTTGTACACCCGGCGAGTCCGAGGCACTGCGCACACTTCACCCGGCTTGCATACAGGTGGTGGCCGAAAGATGCGCCGACCTGAAAAGAACAGCGCCACAAAAGCACCCGCGATAAAAAACAGCCGATATGGTTCGAGTAGCGTAAGGTTTCCAACCCACGCGCCACTCAAGCCGAGAATAACCAACACCAGAGGCCCCAGGCAGCAGGTCGAAGCCAAAATCGCGGCTAAACCTCCGACAGCGAGCGCGCCTGAGCCAGTCCGGTTGGAAGCGCTTTCGCCGGTTTCAACTCTCACTTGGCACTCTCCGGTTTATTATTGTTTGTTTCTCTCAAAATTGGGCAATGAGCGGATCGTTTGCGCAGTTCCTTGTTGCAACTACGTAGAGCCAAACGCAGCTCGTGCTCTAGCTTCTGAAGGTCGGCAAGTTTCCGTTGTACATCGACCAGCTTTTCTTCCAATCGGCGGCGCACCGGCGCACAAGGCTGCAAGCGATTCCCTCGCAAATTCAAGAGACCTCGAATCTCGCTGAGTTTGAATCCCAGACCCTGTACGCGGCGGATAAAAGCCAGCGTCTCGACGTCGCTCTCGCCGTACTGGCGGAAGCCCCCTTGCGATCTAGGAGGTCGCCGCAACAGGGCATTGCGCTCGTAAAACCGAATTGCATCAACGCTGAGGCCGATCTTCTTCGCGACGATGCCAATTTGCATGGCCTTGGCTCCTTCTTAGACGCTACACCCTGGAGTATAGTCCAGAGTCAAGCTCTTCTTTCCGTCCGCGTCCTGCTTCTTACTCCATTCGTAGAGCGACAATTGGGTCGATAGTGGAGGCGCGGCGGGCTGGGAGATATTCCTATGGGTATCGGCTGGGGAAATCGGCACTGGATGCAGTGGGCCCGGTGAATGGCAACACTCGCTACCGGCCTGCGCGCCCGCTTTGGCCGTACGGGACTTGCACCGTCAGTCGGGAACAATCGGCAGGAATGACCAAGAATCAGACTTGGCGCATCGTCCGTCCGCGTACGCGGGATGGGCTAAACAAGCCAAGACGTTATCACAGGTTGCTCTAAGGAAGCGCTGCCGGTCACATGACCGGAGGACTATTCGTATTTCAATGCGACCATTGGATCGACGCGCATGGCGCGCCGCGCGGGGATGTAGCACGCCAGCACCCCGACGGTTGCCAGCACAAGAGAGATCGCAGCGTAGGTGAGCGGATCGCTAGGACGGACGCCGAAAAGCAGCCCCGATAGCAAAGGCGCTACAGCCGCAGCCAGCGGCAAACCGGCTACCACGCCGAGGGCCACGGGCAGCGCGCTTTGGCGCAGGACCAGCCCGCGAATATCAGTAGAGTGCGCGCCCAGAGCCAGTCGAATGGCGATCTCGCTGGTGCGCTGGGCTACTGAATAGGATGTCACACCGTAGATGCCGATGCATGCTAGGAAAAGCGCTAGCGCAGCGAGCGCTTCGGCAAGCACGGTGACGAATCGCGTTTGCGCCCGGGCCATTTCGACGTAGTCCATCTGGGGGCGGAGATTCGAGACGGGCATCTCCTTGTCCAATTTTTTTACTTCTTGCTGCACGTAGGCAGCAAAGGTCTGCATCGGCGCAGTGGTTCGAACGATGAGTGAATACACCGGCCGTGGCGCGAGTGGTACAGGCAAATAGATCTGTCCGCGCCCTTTGCTCGTCAAAGAATGCGATTGGAGGTGCTTCACTACTCCAATCACGACAACAGACTCGCGAACAAACTGGAAGGGACCCGTCGGCGAATCCTCAACGCTCAGCTTTTTGCCGATCACATCCTGCCCGTGCCAAATCGCATCGGCCACGGTATCGTCCACGACGCAAACGTGCATGTGAGCACCGTCATCTGTGTCCTCAAATTCGCGGCCCGTAAGCATCGTCGCGCCGAGGGTTCGGAAATATCCCGGGAGCGTAGATCTATGATCTGCCATTACTGTGTTTTGTTGCTGTATGGGCGCGCCTTCTGCCCAATAGTAGCTGTACCAATTTCCCTTCCCTTCATCCAGCGGCAGATGGGAAACCCCGCTAACCGATTGCGCGCCAGGCATGGCGGCAAGATTGGTCCGCAATTCCTTGAGAAAATTAGTTACGGACTCAACGGTTCGGTATCGCGGGCCGGAAAATGCCAATTGAAACGTTAAGACATCCTCCGGATGAAAACCTGGATCTACGCGCAACAGACTCGAAAACGTTCGAATCATCAAACCCGTGCCCACCAAAATGACACAACCGAGTGCAACTTCACTCACGATCAGGAGTTGCCGGAGCCATGGTTTTCCTGGTGTCCCGGTTTTCCCGCTTTTCTTCAAAATGTCAATTAAATCCCCTCGGGCAACCGACAACGCAGGCGCCAAACCAAACAGAATACCCGTCAGGATCGAGAGCACGAGCGTGAACGCTAAGACCCAACCGTCCAACTTCACCGCTATCAGCGGGGAGATTCCTTCTGGCTGCAGCGAGAGAATCCATTTCAGGGCCGCCCACCCAATCCCCAGCGCGACCGCTCCGCCCAGACACCCGAGCAGTAAGTTTTCCGTCAGGAGCTGGCGGACTATGCGCCTTCTCTCAGCACCCATCGCCGTGCGAAGGGCAGCTTCGTGCCTTCTGCCTCCGGCACGCGACAGCAGCAAATTGGCGACATTCGCGCAAGTAACCAGCAACACCAATCCAACCGCGGCGAACAGCGAAAGCAGCGCGGGCTGTACCAACCTTACGTCGTCGGCTTGAAGCGAAGCTACAGTCAGGTGGAGCGACTGCTCTGCGTATTCCTTCGCCTCGCCTCGAAGCTGTGCAGCAATCGATTCCGCTTCGCTTTGCGCCTGCGCCACCGTCACGCCTCGGCGCAGCCTGCCAATCATTCTTATGTAGCCCGTGTCTCGGTTCGTTTTCTCCAGGTCGTTCAAGAATGGAATGAATACTTGCACATCTGCCATCACACCGCTGCCATCGGGAAATAGCAGCTTGAAATCTCGCGGTAGAACGCCAACAACCGTGAAGTCATTTCCGTTCAGGCGCGCAGTTTGCCCAATGATGCCTGGATTCGCACCGAATTGGCGCCGCCACAGGCCGTCCGTCAAAATCATGAGCGGAGCTGCGCCTCCGCGGTCTTCACCCGGCGCAAAGAAGCGCCCTAGTTGAGGCTTGTCAGCGAGCAACGGCAGAAAATTTGCAGTCGTGAAGGCCAGTCGTACTTGCTCCGGTTCGGCAGTTCCGGTAATTGTGCCGCTGGTTGCCCATATTCCGCCGATTTCATCGAGCACGCGGCTGCGATTGCGCAGCTCAATCATCTCTGGTCCGGAGGCTGGTCCGCGTGTCTCATTGCCCCACTGCGACCAGATGATGGCTAGACGGTTTGCATTTGGATAAGGAAGGGGTTGCAGCAGCACCGCGTTCACGACACTGAAGATTGCCGTGTTGGCGCCAATGCCGAGAGCCAGGGTAAGGATCGCCACGACCGCAAAGCCAGGAGACTTGCGCAGCACGCGCAGGCCGAAGCGGATGTCTTGCAGCGACTGCTCGAGCCAAACGACACTCCACACGTCGCGTGTATCTTCCTTGATCCGCGTCACGTTGCCGAACTTGCGCACAGCCGCATAGCGCGCTTCCTCCGGCGACATCCCCCGCTCAATGTTGTCCTGCGTCTCCATCGCAATGTGCTCGCGAATGTCCTGGTCGAGACTCTCTAGCATGCGTTTGCGGCGCTTCATGACTCGCCCTCCTATTCCGCTGGCCGTAGAATTCGTGCGATCGCTCCCGCCAGCTTGTCCCACTTGCTGGTCTCAACCGCCAGTTGCCGCCGGCCCTTGGCGGTCAGCCGGTAGAACTTGGCACAGCGATGGTTCTCCGAAGTCCCTTCTTCCGCCGAAATCCATGCTCGCTTGATGAATCGGCGCAATGCCGGGTACAGCGACCCCTGTTCGACCTGCAACACCTCGTCGGAGTGAATTCAATTGCCTTGGCGATGGCGTGGCCGTGCGCCGGCCCCAGGAGCAACGTGCGCGGAATCAGCAGGTCCAGTGTGCCCTGCAGTTCGATACGCTCTTTCTGTTCTGTGGTAGACATTCTAGGTGAGGATACTGAGCTTCCAGTAGAATGTCAAGGTGAGCAAATTCCACGCTGGGGAACGGCTCTGCACTCAAAAAATGTGCTGACAGAGGATTGCGGGCTCGCGAGACCGGATGTAAATTATCGGCCGTCCGGAAAGTCAAAAAGGAAATTCCGGCTTGTGAGCGAAGCCTGCCGCGGGGCGAGACAATCCGCTGCGCACGAACCGTGACAGCAGCTCTCGCTGCGGAAGTATGCCAGCGAAGAGAGGCACCGCCTTGGAAGCCTGAACTCGGCATTTCGATTCGAACCACTCCACGATAACTCCCGGGTGGCCAACCGGAAGTAATGGCGCGAATCGGGTCTGCTGAGATTACTTCCGGCTTATGCCCGTCATCCGACCACAACGCGCGAACTACGTTGGAAGCCACACCTAGAACAGTTGGCGCAGGAGAATCAGCGCATTTCCCCAAAGCACCTAACGCTGTGCGCTTTAGGACCGTTTATTGGCGACAACCCATTTTAGTGAACGTGGCAGCCTTGGCACTCATGCTTCACGACAGGGATTGGTTTCTGCTCCAGGTTGGTACGCGCTTCTTGTTCATAGCTGGAGCCTCGGCAATCTACGGTAATCCGGTTTAGATAGGATCGGGTCTTGGCTTGGTCACCCAACATGCTCCAAGCGCTGCCCAATCCGAACAGCAACTCGCCCCGGTTATGCATAGCCAAGTTGGGGAAACGAGGCTGCTGCCTGGCTAGCACTTGCTCGCAGTCGCTCGCCGCGCTCTCCAGTAATTGGCGCCCTGGTTGATCTGCCGGGCCGTAACCGCACTGTGATATGCCGATTAGCGTGGGCGCCCGGCCGATCCTCACACCGATGTTTTCCGGCTCGAAGCGTTTCGCGTCGTCCATTTCCTTGAGTCCGCGCTGGAAAGAGTTGGCCCCCGAGAGCAGAGTCTCCTTTCTCATACGCCAGCGCCGCCCTTGATAGCAAGCCCCCGCCATGCCAAACCAGAGCTTCGGGATGTTGCGGGTGCTTGGCCAGAACCTTCTCGCAGAATTGCATGCCTCGTTCCATACGCGCCTTGTGCCCGAACATTCCGGCGAAGTAGTCCGCGCGCACGAGCATGTCAAAGCGGACTCCTGGCTTCTCGTACTCTTGTAGCCGAGGGTCGTCATCGCCGTTTTGGCTAACTCCCGCGGCACCTAGGTTGCCCCGGCTGTCCTGAGTGGATGCCATGTAGGAAAATGCGCCGAGCGGCGATCAACGAGCAGTCCTCGATTCCAACGCTTGTCTGTGCTCATGATCGCTCCTTTCCCGAGGCGGGGGTCGCCCTATTGGGCCTTTTCCTGCTTTTCTTTCGCGGTCAGCTGCTTGTTCACGGACTGGGCAAAGCCCCGCTGCGGATTCAGCCGCAGCGCTTCATTGATCTCTCCACGCGCCTCGTTTCTCTTGTTGTCCTTGAGGTAGACCCGCGCGAGCCAAATGTGAGCCGTATCGGACGCGGAATCCAGGCTGACTGCCTTCTTCAACATCTCGACTGCCTTTTCATGGCTCCCACCGAAGGCGCTCGGTGTGTAGAAGTAACTGACGGCCCGGGCGATGTAGGCATCCACATTGTTGGGATTGAGCTCGATGGCCTTCTCGAGTTCGCTGGTGGACTCGCGGCCATAACGCATTCCCCCCGCAAAAACATGTGGAATCAATTGGCCCAGCAGGTCGCCTTCCAGGCGGTGCGCCTCCGAAGACTTCGGATCTAGTTCTGTTGCCTTCTTGGCCGCTTCTACGCCGTCTTCGGCCGCTTGCTTTATGACCTTGTCGTCATTCTGTCCGTGACCTGCTTCGCAAAGCCAGGAGTTCAGTAGTGCCAGTTGTTCATAGGCACTTGCAGTATTCTTCTGCTGTGCCTGTTGGTGTGCCGCATCGATAGCCTTGCGCAGGGTAGGGACGTCGGCGCTGTCCCGCGACTTGCGCATGGCCAGTAAGTCAGAATCATTGTTTCCGGTCTGGGCCTCAGCTAGCGCAACCGCGAAGGGGCCCAAACCGCAAAGGACGATAGCTACAAACCCCAGTCTCATAGGAGACCTCCTTTGTTAGTTACTACGAGCAGGAGGCCTCCCGTATTTCACTCGCTCCGCAGAACAGCGCTCGGTTGCGCGCCTTTCGGGCGAATCGTCGGGCAAGCCGGAAGTAATTCGGTTACTTCCGCATCGTCTACCGGAGGCTATCCGGCTTCCGCGGCGGGATTACTCCTGTGAAGTCGGCAGGTCGCCAGGAAATCAGGCACTGACGAAATGCGCGTTAGCGGTATCTATCCGGTGGAACTTCTACAACCGGATTTCTGAACAGCGAGGAAGGATTGCAATTGTTTTGAATAAGCCGTAAATGCGCCCAACTGAACCTTCTAAACTTCGCGACTTTCGGCAACCTATCACTGTTTAGCAGCCTAGCCCGAGTTTACCGCGCTCGATCGATTTGATGTAGTCCCCCGCCACAGCCTAGATCTTCCGCGCCCCATTTGGAGCGGTCCGCATGCCCACCTTGCCTCAGCACATGTAATAGATTATGTATGATCTAATTTATTGGTCTACCATATCGACGGACTTCTGAGGCGTCTTGTCCGAGCAGGGATGGCGGCGAGACTGCAACTAAACGCGCATGGTGCCGGTCAAGCAGGTTGTTGGCGAGCCGTTTCAACAGCGGATTTAGACGAATCTTCAGCAGGGTTCGAGAACTCCAAAGCCTCGTTCTTTATAGGGCTCCACTTCAGGCTCAAAATGTCGCGGATATAGTTCTGATACACTCGCCAGGGTGCCTTCGAGCCTTGCTTCGGCCAACTAGCGACGGCTCGCTGGATGTATCCCGGCGTGAATTTCTCCACGAAGAGCGCGACCGCCGTTTCATGGCGGTTCATGGGCGTGACCTGGCGCACACCTTTCCTCTCCATATAGTTCAATAGCCGGCATACATAGCTGCAGATTAAGTCGGCCTTAAGTGTCCATGACGCGTTGATGTAACCGAAAACCGCGGCTAGATTGGGGACGCCGGACAACATCACGCCTTTGTAAGCCAGCCTTTCGCTAAGATCCACGCGGCATCTGTCGACTTCCATGTCCGCTCCGCCGAACGCCTGCAGCACAAGTCCGGTGGCGGTCACGAC
>Ga0210410_10001039_pt1 | contig 26929 bp, 31 predicted proteins | sample IncBWC4MmetaG_FD_161058 | JGI IMG/M metagenome (GOLD analysis project Ga0210410, IMG submission 161058) | Forest soil microbial communities from Barre Woods Harvard Forest LTER site, Petersham, Massachusetts, United States - Inc-BW-C-4-M | ecosystem: Environmental > Terrestrial > Soil >... | reverse complement strand
GAGCGATGAGTGAAAGTTTTTCGCCGATTTTCGGGTCGTCCTTAATGCTGCCGAGCGCTGCCGCAATGTGATTGCGAACATAGGGCAGATCGTTGGCGCTCCACCCGTCGAGCAACTGTTTGCCTGCCGCGGCGTTGCCGATACGTCCGAGGGCGTCGGCGGCGATATCGCGAACTCCCCATGCTTTATCCGAGGCCAAGGCGGTGCCGACAGCGGTGACGGCTTCGTCATCGTTTTTCAGCTTCGCTAATGCCTGAATTGCCTCGCCGCGGTCCATAAGCTCGGTGGCGTTCTTCAATTGATACAGCCACTCCTTCTTTTCCTTGTGGAACTCCGTGAATTTGAGAATTTGCTGGCCTTTATCGAAGAGCACCATAAGGGGGGCGCTATCGGAAGGAAGCTGGAAGGTTTCGTTTTCTTTTGAAACCGCGATGCGGTGCAACTTCGCGCCGGACGCGGTTGTAATTTCGACATCCACGGGCACCTGGAAAATGCCGACGTGGCCTTCAACTTTTTGCGTTTGCTTCACGGTCAGCGCAATCTGATGCTTGGCGTCGTCATAGGTATAGCCAACGTCGAACTTGGGCGCGCCCGCTCCGTATATCCACTGATCGAAAAATTGTTGCAGATTAATATGATTCGCTTCGTCGATGGCCCGGATCAGATCCGCGGTGACTACGTTTTTGCCGCGATTGGTTTCGAGGTAATGGTGCAAGCCGCGATAGAAAGCATCTTCGCCAATTTGCTGGCGAAGCATGTAGAGCACGAGCCCGCCCTTACCGTAAGAATTGTCGTCAAATTCGCTGGAATCATCGAAATCGTGGCGTACAACGGGCTTGCTGTACAAATTCGGCTGGCTCACCCACTCTTGAACGGCTAGCCATCGTTCGTAGTCAGCCTGGTCTTTGGGATAATGCGCTTCTGTCCAGACCATCTCGAAGAACGTCGCGAAGCCCTCGTTCAGCCAGATGTCTCCCCAGTCGTTGCAGGTGACCAGGTCGCCGAACCATTGATGGGCCAGTTCGTGGGAAATCAACGGGTCTTCGTCACCCGGAAATTCCGGTATCAATTTGGGGCTGCGCAGCGAACTGCTGGTATTCGTTGTAGCGCTGGAGTTTTCCATTCCGCCGGCAACGAAATCGTCGACCATCGATTGCGAATATTTTTCCCATTGATAATCCACGCCGAGCTTCTTGCTGAACAACTCCATCATCGCTGGCGTGCGCTCGTAGTTCGGGAGCAGGCGGTCACCGCGGCCTTTGGGCGCATAGTAGGTTACCGGCTGTCCGTGCCAAGCCTGCTTCACTTCGTCAAACTCTCCCGCGACTATGGTGATGAGATAGGTGGAACTGGGCAGTGACTCGCGCCAGGTCCACGTCTTCATGTCGTCCGCTGCTTTGCTGACGTTAACGAGCTTGCCGTTGGCCACGGTGGTCCAGGAAGCCGGAACGGTGAGAATCGTTTCCGTGGTCAACCGGTCATTGGGGTAATCGTAGGTGGGCAGGTAGTAGCGCGTGTCTTCGGACTCGCCTTGCGTCCATATCTGCTTGGGGCGATTGGGATAATCCTTGTCCGGCAAGATGAAATAGAGACCCTTCGCGGGTTTTCCTTCGTAGCGAATTTCCACTTCGAACTTGTCTCCGCTGTGCGCAGGGGCAGGGAGGGGAACGATGAGCTTTGAAGCGGTGCTTTCAAATTTTGCAGGGGCTGTGTTGACCGTGACGCTCTGAATGGTCAGCCCGACTGAATCGAACGCGACCTTCGGGGTGGCGTCGTGCAAAATCGCCAAAGTGTGCGTCACGTCACCGATGACTTTCTTTTGCTCCACATCGAAGCGCAGCGCGATTTTCGAGTGCTGCAAGTCGTAGTCGCGGTTGCGCGCGTAGGGCTCGTCGGCGCGCAGGTGCGCAGCGGCAGCGGCCATTGCGGCAACGGCAGCCAAAAAGAGAATTGTCGAGCGGATTTGATTCGCGCTTCGCTTCGTGTTCTGTTTCCGTGCAATCAGCATGCTTCTTTTCTCCCTGGGAATCCTGTTAACAAACAGTGTTGCTGTGCTCGACGCGGTGCCCAGCGCTGCGGAGCGCGGCGATTGCAACCTGTAGCTGTTTTTCGCTAACGAGCAAATAATCCGTGTCGAACGTAGAAACAGCGAACAAACTCACTTTCGCTATGGCCAGAGGCGCCGAGAGGGCGGCCAGTACACCGATCTCCGACAAGGCAAACGGACCTTCTACCTTCAGCACGCGCCATCCGATTTCCGCGGCAATCCCGCTCGGAACGCGACCTGCGGGGCAAACGATCGAAAGCTCATCGCTAGTGCGGGTGACTGAGAAAAACTCACGCTCTATCGCCCAGAGCGGAAGAGGTGAATCCGCGGGCAGGCGCACCATGGCAAAAGCTCCGGTCAATACAGTTAACTCAAATCGCCGATTGGATTCGCTCATGCGCTAGAGAAGGCTCCGCACGAGTCCGCCATCCACTGCAATGGACGTCCCGTTTACGTAGCTGGCGCGCTGTGAAGCCAGAAATGCAACTACCGCGGCAAACTCCTCGGGCGTTCCGATACGCCCCGCGGGAATCTCACTAGCCCAGCCGGCGAACACCTCTTCTGGTTTGACGTTCGCGCGGGCGGAAATCCTTGTGGCGAGCGTGTCGAGGCGTGCCGTACGCGTATATCCCGGGCAAACGTTATTTACGGTGATGCCATAGGCCGCGTATTCATTTGCCAGCGTGCGCGCTAGTCCGGTCACCGCGGCGCGCACAGAGTTGGAGAGCAACAGCCCATCCACAGGTTGCTTCACCGCCGACGAAGTGATGGTGATGAATCTGCCCCAATTGTGTTTCTTCATGCGCGGCAGCGTCTCGCGTGCAAAGAAAACTGTGCTCATTAAAAGTTGGTTGACCGCGGCGCGCCATTCCTCCGGCTTGGTTTCCTCAAATGAGTGAGATGGCGGTCCGCCGGAATTCGTTACGCAAATATCGATGCGTCCAAATTCCTTTTCCGCATCGGCGACGAACGCCGCAATAGCTTCCTCTTGCCCGACGTCCACGGCTCGCCAAAACACGCGCTGTTTCGTCGACGCCTGAATCTCCGCCGCCGTCCGCTCGATATTCCTTGCTTCGCGCGAGCAGATAGCGATGTGTGCGCCCTCCCGCGCGAATTCCTCCGCAACCGCTCGGCCCAGCCCCTTGCTTGCCGCCGCCACGATGGCCACGCGGCCCTGTAGTCCCAGGTCCATTCTTCAGGTGCTCTCCAAACTTTCCATGCTCTCGCGAAAAGGCAGGCCGGGTCAAATCCCGCGCGGTAGAAGAATCGCTCGGCGCCTCTACTGCATCGAATAGCGTGCGCAAATCCGAGTAGAATGGACCTGAGAGAGGGAGGCGCCCATGACTGAGACCGCTACATTTGGGGCAGGATGCTTTTGGGGGATCGAAGCAGCATTTCGTCGCATCCCCGGAGTCATCGACGCGGTAGTAGGCTACAGCGGCGGCCATACCGACAATCCCACGTACAAAGACGTGTGCACGGACGAAACGGGTCACGCGGAAGTTGTGCAAGTTACTTTTGACCCGTCAAAGCTGAGCTACGAACAGCTGCTCGAGGCCTTCTGGCAAATGCACGACCCGACGCAGGTGAACCGGCAAGGCCCGGATTTTGGCTCGCAATACCGGACTGCGATCTTCTTCCATTCGCCGGAGCAAAAAGCCACCGCTGAAAAATCCAAGGCCGCGGCCCAGGCCAGCGGCAAATTCCGCAAACCGATCGCCACGGAAATCACCGCGGCCGGCCCCTTCTACCGCGCCGAGGAATACCACCAGCGCTACCTCGAGAAGCGCGGCGCAGCTTCCTGCCACTTCTGAAGCGTTGGGAATGGTCAGGAACCCTGGAAGCAAAAATGGCGGAGAGTGGGATTGAAAGCCGGGACGCTCCTTATCGCAGCCCGCCGTTTCTTTCAACCTCTAAGAAGGCCCTCGCCAGCATGGACCTCAGCAGCAAAAAGCATAGCGAGATTGCACAGAAGGCGGTCTACGAGGCCGCAGCAAAGACTGAACAGACCTGATTACAGCGAGGGCTGCTTTGCGGTTCTTATGGCGCGGAAGCGATTGGAGCCTTTGGGTGCGTGGGATTCGCGGTATTCGATCAGGTCCGCTTCGCTGATCCGATAATGTGTTTGCGGCGGATCGTTTGAAAAAACATCCAGCTCCCGGTGAAGCCTGAGCGAGCAAATGTTGGGACCGTCCTGATAGCTCAGGCGGCGGGAAGTGAATGCTTCGTTTACGATGGTTATCGAAAATTCGCGGGTCTCGCTCGACGCCTGCCGCACGAGAAAACTGTATTCACGAACCAGGGTTTTCGCTTCGAAGCCGACGTATTGGACGTTAATGTTTTCTGGCATAAGGACTCCTCTATCGGACGACTGAACCTTTCGGCCGCGACTGAGTCTGTTTGTGCACGGCTCGAGTTACTGGTGCACGAAAATGGAGTGGGTCTCTGAGGCTTTGCAATTCCCGGTAATAATAGAGTGCGGTCGGACGCTTTCCGTTAAACCTCATCTTCTTTAGAACTTCTATTTCTTCCGTCGAGGCGGTTCCGCTGAGAGAGCGATCCTTAAGAAATTCCTTGAACCCCGGCTCAACGTCCGGTTGGCCGGTGCTCGTTTCAACAAACGCAAATTTCCTGGGATCGCCCGAAGCGATTCTGCGATTTAGCACAATTTCCATTGCGAAGGTGGTCAGATCGACATCCCAAGATTCAATGAGCGGATCCAAGAAGGAAACGCAATTTTCTGGCGACAGGCTGAAAACATCGGTGTCCAGGAACTCAAGGAGGGTAACGCGCAGTTGCTCATAGCTGCGCCCGGCGAGTCGCGCTACCAGGTGCAGCCAATTTTCGCTGTTCAATTCTTCTTTAGCGACCTTCTTGATCACATCCAAGAGCTTCTGTGTAACCAGGCGCTCGAGTTCCCCGAGGGGCTGCCTCTCAAAAATCGCACGTACTTGCCCTCGCTTATCGGGGACACACTTGCGCAGGATCAATTCTCGCGTTTCTCTAAACATCGGCGCGGGCGGACCTGCCAATTCTCTCTTCATCTCTTCGACGCGCTGTAGCTCGGCCAACTTCGAGAGTCTGTCGCTCGGAAGCTTCAGAAACTTCGCCATTTTTTCGTAGATATCTGTTCGCTCCGGCGCAGGGGGCAGCTTCTTGCGCGCGAGGAGCTGGGAAACGTAAGACTCCGTAACTTCGGCGGCGGCAGCCAGATCCTTTTGCTCAAGCTCCAATTCGTCTAAACGCCGTTTAATCACCAGGCAAACGTCCACGGTGCCCCTCCATGGGCCTTAACTTCTTTAGTTAATCAAGATAAATATATCAGGTCAAACTTGACAATACAAGTTAATTGGAGCACTGTGGTTAAGCAAGATCGCTGCTGCCGCAGCGGCCCAGCACGCCACACGTCCTTCCCCTGACGAGCGGTTGAGTCCTCACGGTGTCCGTCACAAGAAAAGAAGTAAAAGTGCTCACGGCAGAAGGCTTTATGCCCCCGTAACTCGAGGAGGAAGAAAATGACATCAATGCGTAGTTCGATGCTGTGCGGGATCCTGCTTCTTGCGGCGCCGATGCTCTGCGCGCAGGATTTTTCCAAGTATAGGAATTTCTCCCTCGGAACAAATCTGGCTACGGTTCTAAAGAATACGGACCTGAGAGTAGTCGATATAAAGGCTACCCACGAGGGTTCTTTGCTGTTCCAGGAGCTGACGTGGCATCCGGGGAACGGTGTCGGGGTGGCGTACCGTTCTGACATTGATGACCTTGTTTTCTCGTTCTATAAAGGGGAGCTCTACCAGATGGTGGTCACCTACGATCGCGCCTCTACCGAGGGACTGACCGCGGACGACATGGTGAAGTCGATTGCTGCAAAATATGGCCCGGCAACAAGCATTGCACTCGCGATTGACGCCGGGAACGAACGATATGAATTGCGTCAGAAGCCCGTCGCTTCCTGGGAAGACTCGCAGTATTCCTTCAATCTCGTGCAATCCTCTTTCTCGGGCGCATTTGAGCTAGTCATTTACTCCAAACGAATCTCTGCCGAAGCGGGTGCGGCGCTTGTACAAGTAGTGAAAGTGGATGAGCTGGAAGCGCCTCAGAGAGCAGTCGAGCGCCAGAAGAAGGAAGCGGATGCGATCGAACTTATTCGAGAGAAAAACCAGAAGAGCTTTCGCCCATAGTCCTCGCCTTGAATGCAACGAGGGATCCTGTGCGCGTTAAAGAGATAGATCAATCGGAGGCTAGAGAAATGACTGTAAATGTTACGCCGCTACATGACCGCGTACTTGTACGCAGGCTGGAAGGGAAAGAAACCGCGAAGGGCGGCATCATCATCCCGGACACGGCGAAAGAAAAGCCGCAGGAGGGCGAAGTTGTGGCTGCCGGGGCGGGCAAGTTTGAAAAAGGCAAGAGAATACCTCTCGATGTGAAAGTTGGCGACCGGATTCTGTTCGGCAAATACACCGGCAGCGACATCACGATCGATGATCAGGAATATCTGATTCTCCGCGAAGAGGAAATCCTGGCGAAGGTAAGCGGAATGGCCAAAGCAGCGGGCAAGAAGTAGTTTCGGATATCCAACGATCGTGAGCTGAAGAGTAAGTGTCAATCACCCAGGAGGGTGAAGCAGAAATGGCAAAACAAATTGTCTCAGGTGAGAATTCGCGTCAGTCGATTCTGCGCGGCGTCAACATTCTAGCGGATGCGGTAAAGATCACTTTGGGCCCGAAGGGGCGCAATGCGGTGATCGAGAAGAAATTCGGTGCGCCCATCATTACCAAAGACGGTGTGACCGTAGCGAAGGAGATTGAGTTGCAGGACCCGCTGGAGAATATGGGGGCTCAAATGGTGCGCGAGGTTGCTTCCAAAACTTCGGACGTGGCCGGCGATGGCACCACCACCGCAACACTCTTGGCCCAGGCGATTTTCCGGGAAGGCGTACGCACGGTCGCAGCGGGTGCAAGTCCCATGGCGCTCAAGCGCGGTATCGATAAGGCCGTGGAGGTCGCGGTGGCCGAGATCAAGCGGCTATCGCGCGAAGTGAAAGGCGACATGATCGCGCAAGTCGGCACCATCAGCGCCAACACCGACAAGCAAGTGGGCAGCATCATTGCCGAGGCCATGAAGAAGGTCGGCAAGGACGGCGTCATCACCGTCGAGGAATCGAAGACCATGGAGACCACGCTCGAAGTGGTGGAAGGGATGCAGTTTGATCGCGGATACCTCTCACCCTACTTCGTCACCGACCCGGCACGCATGGAGTGTGTGCTGGAGGAGGCGGTGATTCTGATTCACGAGAAGAAGATCAGTTCGATGAAGGACCTGCTGCCGTTGCTCGAGCAGACAGCTAAGGCAGGAAAGCCCTTGTTGATCATTGCTGAGGACGTGGAAGGCGAAGCTCTTGCAACGCTGGTGGTGAACAAGCTTCGCGGGACGCTGAAGTGCGCGGCTGTGAAAGCTCCCGGGTTTGGAGATCGCCGGAAGGCTATGCTCGAAGACATCGCCACGCTTACCGGCGGCAAGGCCATCACCGAAGACCTCGGCGTGAGGCTTGAGAATCTGAAGCTGGAGGAACTCGGTAGCGCAAAGAAAGTGATCATCGATAAAGACAACACCACAATCATCGGCGGCGCCGGTAAGCCCAGCGAGATCCAAAGCCGCATTAAGCAGCTTCGCATGCAGATCGAAGAAGCCACGTCGGACTACGACAAAGAAAAGCTGCAGGAACGCCTGGCGAAGCTTGTTGGAGGGGTGGCAGTAATCAAGGTAGGGGCGGCCACCGAGATGGAGCTGAAGGAGAAAAAGGCTCGCGTTGAGGATGCGATGCACGCCACACGCGCAGCTGTCGAAGAAGGCATCGTGCCAGGTGGCGGAACCGCTTATCTGCGCTGCATCCCAGTCTTGGAAAAACTCAAACTGCACGATGATGAAGCCACTGGCGTGAATATCGTAAGGCGTGCTCTTGAAGAACCCGTTCGTCAGATTGCACAGAACGCCGGACACGAGGGGGCACTGATCGTCGGACGGGTGCGCGAGTCGAAGGACGAGAACTTCGGCTTCAACGCGGAGACCGGTGAGTTTGAAGACATGATCAAGGCTGGAGTAATTGATCCTGCCAAGGTCACGCGCCTCGCACTCCAAAACGCCGCGTCCATAGTGTCGCTGATGCTCACAACGGAAGTCCTCATAGCCGACTTCAAGGAAGAGGAAACAGTCGCGGCGCACGCGGGTGGCACGGGAAGCGCTTACTAACCCAATTGTATTGAGGCACGGGAAGCGTCATACAGAAGGGATCCTTCGCAACTTAGCGATGATCGAGTCCACGCACTGAATGTGTGCCTTTTGCGACAGACGCTTCCCCACCGGACGCATTACCCTATTCAAGGATTCCGATTTTTCTGTTTTCCTCGGCATTGAGTCCGAAATGGTAACCGCGGCTAAATCCGGCGTGCAAATGTTCCTGCTCATGATCGCGGCTTCAACCGCACTCTTGGCTCAAAGCAGCGGGCCGGCGACACCTCAGAATTCTGCGAGCGTTGGGGACGCCCGTCAGGTCGTGCTCCCTTCCGTTTTGGCCACCGAACGCAGCTGGGCGATGCGTGACCATTACACATACATGGAGCGGGATGATGATCGACGGTTGAACTCGCTTGGGCAGTTGAAATCAGAAAGTGTCGACGTTACAAAAATGATGCTGGTCAACGGCGCTCGCTTCGAGCAGCTTTTGGAACACAACGGGCAAGTTCCATCGGCAAAGGAACAAAAGAGAAGCGACGAGGATCTCGAAAAACTGAAGCATGAAACGCCAGATGAGCAGACCGCGCGGTTGCGCAAGGACCAGGAAAACAGAGCTTTCCTTCAGGACATACTCGAGGCATTTGACTTTCGTCTCGTCGGCGAAGAGACAATAGGCGGCAGGCCGGCCTACGTGCTTCACGCAACGCCTCACCCTGGATATCGCGCTCACGGCAAGTACGCCAAGATGTTTTCGAGGGTCGAAGGTAGGCTTTGGGTGGACAAGCAAGACTTCGGCTGGATCAAAGTCGATGGCCAGGTAACGCAGTCCTTCTCGCTGGGGCTGATCCTGGCTCGTGTGGAGCGTGGTTCTCACATCATCATGGAACAGACGTCTGTTGGTGATGGGGTCTGGGTGCCGAAACGGATTGAAATCCGGGCAACGGCGCGAATCCTTCTCCTGAAGAGTCTAGACATCCAAAGGACCCTTACTTACACGGACTACCGCCCAGCGTTCGAAGGGGCATTCTCTGTGAGTAGATAGCGATCGCGTTCCAGGGAGGATTTCATGAAGATTTCTTCAGATAATTTGAACAGTCATCTGGCACCGCTGTGCTCGCGCGACAATCACGTCATGAAGTACGAATCCGGGGGCTCCCGGTCAAATGCCGGATATCAAGCCTCATATCATTGTAGTTTTTCGGGCTGCAGCGTTCGATACGACGCAACTGACGGATATTACATGCTGATTGGAATGCCTGACCATGCAAACCCTGTGGATGAGCCAGGCGTAAACACCGCGAAGTGTCCTAAGCATGGCTACTGGTTGTATCGCCGAAAGAATATTCATCGCGAAACGGGTTTCGACTGGCGCTGTGGGGTGGAGGGCTGCGAATATCCGAGCGGCGCAGCCACAAAGACCGCAGCCTTGAGAACGCAGTAAGAGGACGAGGTCAGCTGTATAGGAATTGGAATGGCACAGGAAGTCGACGATTTTATAATCCCTTGGCAAGAATCGACCGATGTGGGCGCTTGTGACTTGAAGGTTTACAGTGATCTTAATCGACTGTGGCGCATGGTCGACAGATACAAGATGAAGGCGCCGATCTCGATCAACGTGGTTGACCGCAACGAGGTTTGCATTCGGGCAATGTGCGGCCATCACGATCCTGCAACTGGGTGGCATCTGAACGACGAAGCATCGGTTGTGGTTCCCGTCGATGGGCCGGAATTCCCGCTCACTCTGCGCGTGCGAGATGCCCGTGGGAATGTTCTGAAATTGAGACTACAGCTCGAAATACCAAGACCGAACGCGCACTGAATACGGAGCCCGTGTCGCAGGAAGTTTGAAGGCCCCCATGATGATGCGACGGAAAAAGGGTCTAATCCTAGTCGGGTGCGTCACGATACTTTTGCTCGCGCTTCCCTTCATCGTACCCGCTCTCATTAACGTAGACCGCTACCGCCCTCAAGTGATCTCTTATCTTCAACAACAAACTGGAAAGCAGGTCGAAATTGGCCGGTTGTCGCTCACGTTTTTTCCGGTGGCGATTCACATTGATCATCTCGGTGTGAAAAACCCGCCAATATTCCCGTCCGGCTATGTAGTGCAAGTAGCGCGGATCGATGCCGAACTCAGCGTTGGCGCGCTTCTGCAGAGACAGGTAATCGTCAAATCGCTCGTTCTGGACGGACCACTTCTTAACATCACATCCGATCCAGACGGTCCATGGAATTTTGAGAATCCGAAATCTCCAAATTCAAGGGACACTTTCCCACTGGGAGTGATCGACAGAGTGCAAATCAAACGTGGCCAACTGATAGGTTCGAATCTTCTGCCATCCGATGCGGCAGGTCCGAGCTTTTTTGAGGCCCACGATCTCTCCTGTGACCTGGAACAGGTCAATCTAATGGGCATTATCAATCCTGCGTCCTCTTCGACGGATGGTCGTGGCAGCCTGAAGGCCGACCTTGTGCGCTTCGGTTCGGTCGAGGCTAGAAACCTGGAATCCAAAATACTCCTTGAATCGAGACGTGTGTTTTTTCTAGACCTGAAAGCGGAAATCTATGGCGGCAAGGCTGCCGGTGAGCTGTCGTTTGATTTGTCGGGAAAGAACACAAGTTTCAAGACCGACGCGCGATTCAGTGGAGTTAATGTTGCGCAGCTGTTAGCGGCTTTCCCAACTGGCGGGGGAAAGATGACCGGGAAAATGGAAGGAGCAGTAAAGTTGGGGGGAGACGTCGAACATTCTGCCCGGCCACTGGCGGGAATTCACGGAGTGGGGCATGTAACAGTGCGTAATGGACAGGTCCCGAGCCTGAAGCTGAACGCGAACTTAATGCAACTTGCCCATTTCAATGACCTCGGGCCGGCAAAGAATGATCCATCCTCATTCAATTTGATCGCCACCGATCTGGAACTGGCCCATCAGCGTATTTCCAGCAAGGTGATCGACATTGATGGCTACGGAGTGGATGTGGATGGCTCAGGAAGCGTTAGCGTGTCAGGTTCGGATGACCTGGACTATCGCGGGTTGGCCGAGATTACGACCAAGGAAGGCTTTTTTACCAACACCGTCGCCCGGATGTCCGGGGCTTCCCTGAAAGACGGCAAGTTGCAGTTTCCCTTTCGCATCGGCGGAACAATCAACAGCCCAATTTTTAGCAAGGGCAAAGGCGATCGGGACACAGACGCCCCGCCAAAGAAGATCGTAAAACCGAATAAAACCAAATAGTCACTAAAAGTGTCTGGTAGAGGACAACAATGCCAGGGGCAATACCCCATACTCGCTTCGGCCAGGAATCCCGAGGTGGAACTCTTTGAGCCAGGAGGATGAAAATATGCACCGAGCTTATCGATACCTTTTCAGTTCGCTTGTTCTGACGGCTACTCTTGCTGCGCCATCAGCAATGAATGCTGCGAGCAAGCCGCAAGACAACGGACGTCAAGAAGAAAGTCATCGAGACGATAAGGACCGCAACCGGGTCTACGACCGTTATCACAAGGACTATCACAATTGGGACGATCACGAAGATCGTGCTTATCGCGGGTATCTCCAGGAGCATCACAGAGAGTACCGGCCCCTTGCTGAGATTAGGCAGAAGGAGCAGAGGGCATACTGGAATTGGCGCCATAGTCATCCGGACCACGATAACGGCCGCTAATAACTTCTTCACGAGCAAGAAATGAGCAGGGATGTACACTCAGGGGGCGCGACTCTCCGCTCCCTGTCTCAGTGCTGGTCAATTGCTACCGCCGCCTTCTGAGGCCGAGGCCGATTTCGCTCCTCGAAAATGAGAGCTCGGGATGGTTCCTATTACTTTGGTCCCGTACTCGCCGCTTTGGATTTCCAGCCGTCCGCCCAGATATTTCAATCTTTCTTTCATCCCCGCAATCCCTACGCCCACTCCTTTGCCCAGCGGGGACCGCTCGAGCACTCCGGTCGGTATACCTCGTCCTTGATCGCTGATCGTAACTACCAGTCCGTGGGAGACGAGCTCAATCTTGACCATGGCCTTTTTACTTCCTGAGTGCAGGTGAATATTCGTAAGACTGGATTGCACAATCCGAAAAATTGCGAGTTCCGCTTCTTCGGATAGCCGCTCCAAACGGCGGGGTATATCTAATTCAATTTCAAGACCCTCGCGTCGGTTGATTCCGCGCGAATACATCTGAATCGATGTCTCCAAACACATTCGTCGAGCAGCGGTGGGTGCATCATGTAAGAAAGAGTTCGAATCTCATCGGAAATATCGTTTATAAGAGACGAACACTCGGAAAGCATCTTGTTGGGTGGCGTTCCGGACGAACTGGCCTGATTCTGTACCATTGCCAAGTTCATCGCCAGGACGGAGAGCTTTTGTCCGGTGCTGTCGTGCAGTTCGCGAGCTATGCGCCGCCGTTCATCGTCTTGGGATTGGCTGAGCCGCTTCGAGAACTCCCTGAGTTCTTGCTCGCTTCGGTAGCATTCGATCGCAATCGCCGCCAGATGCACAGCTCGTTCGATCATTTCTGCGTCTGGCTTTGGCCAAGTCGCACGCTGCGGATAAGATAGGGCCAGTGCGCCCAGAATCTGCTTTTCTATCGTTAAAATCGGACGGAAAGACGCCATTCGCAAGCCTTCGCGCAAGGCCGCTTCGCGATGAACCACAAACATGGGATCGCTGTTGATATCGGCCACGGTCAGCGCTCTTCCTTGGTTCTCAACCGCGCCGCACAATCCCTCGTACCGTCCCTCCTCTAGGTTATCGATTTCTTCCTTCCAAGTTCTTGGGGCGTTCGGCCCAGCCACCGGCCGTAGCCGCATTCCGTCGTTGTCTAGCAAGAACACCGTAGAGATCGCTCCGGGCGAGTGAGCATCGAGAAAGTTGCACAGCTCATTCAATACTTCCAACATCGGGGCGCCGTGCCCCAGCATTTCGAGTAGATGCGTTTCGGTTGTCATTAGCTGGGAACTCCTTATGCTGCTTACGCTTATTTGCTTCTTCCTTCTTCCTTTCCTCCTCCGTGACCGCGAATGTAGAAGGGACCCTGAGATTAGAAGGCTCTCGCTTCGATGTCTGTCACGTCCGAGACACCCTTCTTTCGAGATCTGTGCCCTAAAGGATTCACTTGATGTCCCAAAAAAGACACTTCATTTCTAACGTTTCGTGTAGTCATTATCTGTGTTTTCTTGCTCGGAACTGCTTCGCTGGAGCTGAACATGGCGAGTCTACGTTTGTTGCTGGCAGATGATCACCACATCGTCAGAGCGGGCCTGCGCTGTCTGCTCGAAAGTCAGGCCGGATGGGAAGTCGTCGCGGAGGCATCTGACGGCCGCGAAGCTGTCGCGAAAGCCGCAGAAACCCGCCCGGATGTGGCGCTGATGGACATCGGAATGCCGGTTCTAAACGGTTTGGAAGCAGCCCAACAGATTGTTCAAAACGTTCCCAGGACGAAAATCGTGATGCTGACCGTGCACGATTCCGATGCGATGATTCACAAGGTCCTCGAAGTAGGTGCGCGGGGCTACCTATTCAAGACGGATGCGGCCCGCGACCTCGTCAATGCCATCAAGGCTGTACACGCCGACGAGACATTTTTCACCGCCAAAGTCTCGGAGATCATATTAACCACTTTCAAGAATAACGGGGCCGGTCTCCAGGGAGGTGTGTCGCTCGAGGGCCGCCTTACTCCCCGACAGTGCGAAATAGTTCAACTATTAGCAGAAGGGCTCAGCACAAAAGAAGTGGCTTCTTTGCTGAACATCTCGGTCAAGACCGCGGAGACTCACCGCGCCAATCTAATGCGCCGTCTGGGCTGCCACTCGGCCGCACAACTAGTTCGCTACGCTTTGCGCAATCAGATCATCGAAGCGTAGTTCGTGGGGACAACTGGAGCCTGCAGTTTCCCTTACACGTCGTACGTGTCTCGAACGAGACAGATTGGAGATTCGTAACATCCTATGATCTGCATGGAGGGCTCCGAGCCTTGCTCGCTCATCCATATGTGTATGGATGGTTCTGGCGGCTCCGAATACGAGCTTTTGCGTCGAACATTGTGCACAACCAAATCCAATCCGAGCAGAAGAGCGCCCCTCTCGGCGTCACAGCTTCTCACCGGCGCCGCCCCCTCAGTGTTCTCTTTATCCACCGCGATGCAGACGTAGTAGATGCCTGCCAGGAAGAGCTGAAAAAAGCAGGATTCGGCGTCAACGCCGACTTGGTTTTGACCATAGAGCAGTGCACCGAACAACTCCGCACCCACGCCTATAATGTCGTAATCGCTGAATATCCGAGCCCTAACTGGAAAGGGTCACAGGCGTTGCAACTTCTTCGTCAGACGGTGCAGGAAATCCCTCTTCTCTTCGTAACGACGGCGATCAGGAGCGAACCCATCGCGGAGCTGACTGCTCACGGCGCGTTCGATTACGTTGAACGAGAGCATCTTGCTCAGTTGCCCATGGCCGTTCGACGAGTTTTGAAAGAACAGAAGCTTCGCGCCGAGCTGGAAGAGGCCGGAAAGGCTTTGCGGCATTCGCAATCGCTGTATCGCGCGCTGGTGGACAATCCTGCTTACGGGATCTGCCGGTGCGACGCGGAAGGGAAGTTTCTGGACGTCAATCAAGCACTTGTAACGATGCTTGGTTACGCGAGCCGAGAGGAAGTGCTGGTGGCGAATCGTGCGTCTGAAATCGTACTCGATTTCGGCCCCGCCACGCCTTTGGTTAGTTACTCCGACGAGCAGATGCGCATTGAGCCAATCGAAATGGACTGGAAGCGGAAAAACGGCACGACTTTGAAGGCCAGGCTTAGCGGTCGGGGCGTCTATAACGACCATGGAGCCTTCGTTGGCTATGAAGTCATCGCTGTTGATATCACGGAACAACGAGCTCTTGAGGATCACCTGCGACGTCAGGCATCAAGTGACTCGCTGACTGGTTTGGCCAATCATCGCCGCCTTTTTGAAGTATTGCAGGCAGAGATATGCCGATCCAAGAGAACCGAGAGGGAATTCTCTCTTCTCTTGCTGGACCTCGACGGCCTCAAAGAGATCAACGACCGGTTGGGTCATCCGACTGGGGATCGTGCGCTTTGCAGGCTGTCGCAGATTTTGACCGACTGTCGCCGCTTGATCGATACCGCGGCACGGCAAGGCGGCGATGAGTTCGCTTTGGTCCTGCCGGAAACCGGAGCAGCCGCTGCCGCCTTAGTGGCGCGCCGGATTTGCGACCTTCTCGCCAAAGACGCCGAGGAGCCGACTCTTTCCGTCAGCGTCGGACTTGCGAGTTACCCGAGGGATGCCGATACCGTGGGAACTCTTCTTTACGCAGCGGATAGAGCTCTGTACGACGTAAAAGAGATGAAGCCACGAGTGGCTCGGGCCAGTCGCGTCTAGCACTTGACGTCGCTCAATTTGCGGCACGCAACGTGAAAACGAGGGTACCCGAAATGGCTGATAATCGTTTCTCCCTAAGCAACCGGTCACGACTACCTTCACCAAATTGCGATCCTGGAGCTGAAGTTCAGTATTTGTTGAGAGCGGAAGAACAACTTCTCCATTCGATTTCTGCCCGTATGCCTCTGGAGCAGATATTGCACAAGATCTGCAACGCTCTGAATTCCGAGATCGGCAATGTCATTTCCCTAGTTTGCCTGCGAGATGACTCCGCCGCTGGTCTCGCTACCATCGTCAAGAGCGCAGGAACTTTTGGGCTGCACAAATTCTGTTCGGCATCTGTCGTTGGCGGGGATGAGGAAGCGCTTGGATCCATTGAGATCTACTCTTGCAGCCCGCGCCATCCCTTTCTCAACGAAATTCGCTTGATTGAGCGGGCCACTTGCCTGGCCGCTGTTGCTATCAAACGCCATAACGACGCGGGCTGTCCGGTTTGGCGCACCTCGGCTTGCACAGAATTTGCGCTCGCGGAGCTGTTTGAGTTAGTCGTGCAAGACGACACTCAGAAGTGACGTATTCACTTCGATTTCGCCGTTGTACCTGATAAAGCCCAACTTCTTGAATTTGTTCATGAACAAATTGACGCGCGTGCGCGTTGTTCCAACCATTTCCGCCAGCGTCTCTTGCGACACTTTTGGGAGCCGTCTCTGAGGCTGCTCTTGCTTACCGTATCGCGCCAGCAAGAGCAACGTGCGTGCGAGTCTTTTCTCGGTCGAGTTAAATAGCCGGTCGATCAAGTCCTCTTCGATCCGAATGTTCCGGGATAAGACGAAATTGATGAACAGGTCGGACAACTCGTGCTGGTCGTGAAGCACTCGTGTCATCTCATTCTTCTCAATGACGAGCACGGTGCTTGGCATAATGGACGTGGCGTTCCCGACGCGAAGTGGCTGACCCGCCATGCATCCTTCCCCAAAGAAGTCGCCGGCATGCAAGATTGCGATGATCGCCTCTTTCCCAACAGCGCTAAGCGCGGTTATTTTCACCGCGCCCTCCTGTATGTACATGACGCTGTCGGCCGGCGAACCTTGAGAAAAGATAATTTCAGCTTTCTTGAAATGTTTGACTTTTCTGGCCACACCCGCAGAATCGAGAAAAGCCTGCGCATTAAATACTTTCTTTTTGTTTACGCCTTTGAGTTTTCTTTTGCTGGGATTCATTAATTGCTTCTATATCTCTCCGTCAGAAAATTGGTGACCTCTGCCTCCGATGGCTCTTCCGCCCCGGCAAAGCCCTTGCCCGATGCTTCCCTCTCGAGGTCGTCAACAATCATTGGTTTAGACAGGGTTTGTTGTTGCACCATTTTGCGGACTGTTGCCAGCGGCACCTGTTCGAAATGTGTCTTGGATTTAAGCACTGAGCGCCCCTTGCACCACTAGACGCTAGCAAGCCGCAAGTCGTACGGGTCATATCTTTTGCAAAGCGAAGTATGCCGTTAGACCCGCTACCATCTCTTTTAGACAGTTTACCCCCCGATAGTGTCCGAGTTACCCGCGTTTCTTGCGCTGGGTATTTTTTACTTGCAGGACTCGCTACGTTGCGCTACGTTAACGTAGCGTTTGTTTAGTGTTTCATAAGTGAGGAGCCGTATGGGCAGCGCTCAGTCAAAAATGGCGCCGATGCACTTCAAGACCATGGTGCAGGCGGAGGTGCCGCAAGGTCGTAACGGAAAGCACAAAGAAATTGTGACCATCGTCCTTAAGGACCTCGACCGCCTGAAAGCCGGTTCCGCGCTCAAACTCCCCTTGGCTGACTTGGGACAATCAAAGGAAAAAGTTCGATCTGCCCTGAATCGTGCAACCCGCAAAGCTGGTCGCAAGGTTGCCACCGCCAGCGACGCCACTTTTCTGTACGTCTGGAACGTCACGGAGTAAGAACAGCCGGAAGTTTCCTGAGCTCCGCTTCTTGCAGCAGGGAGTTCGCGCCGTCTTCGTTCCTTACTCCTCTTTTATTTCCCCAAAATAAAATCGAAAACTGTACATAACAGCACAGACACACGCCCTTATAACATCTAGGATTCATTACGTAAGCTAACGCGGCTAATCCGCCATATCCATTCCAGGCCACGCCTTCGTCGCTTTAGGGTTCATCAAGCCTTCGTCCAGCGAGTACGCGGAAATCCTCCGGACCGGCGTGGAAGTGTCTCGCAGCAACAGAAAGGAAAAGAGCATGCCCCTTCTTCAGATTTTGTTCGTGTTGATCGTCGTCGGTGTCCTTCTTTGGTTAGTGAACCAATTCATTCCCATGGCAGGCAGCATCAAGTCGATTTTGAACGCGGTCGTGGTCATTTGCGTCGTTCTTTGGCTGCTGAACGTATTCGGATTGTTCCACTCCCTCTCCCGGATCCGGGTTGGTTAGCGAGGCCGCCTAGCAGATTCAAGATCGAGAACGAGCCAGCCGAGTGCGGCGGGCGTATCAGCGCACGTGAATGGAGAACAAATGTTGAAATCAGTTCGAGTAATCCTCGCTACATCAGCAGTGCTCTTGCTTCTCGGATGGGCCATCCCGGTGGAGTCGCGCCAGGATCAACAAGACAAGGGGAAGGGCCAGGAGAAGCACCAAGAGCAGGGCAAAGAGCAACCACAAGGCAACAAGCGGCAAGATCAGCAGCCCCGGCAACAACACCAACAGCCCCAGCAACAACATCAGCAGGCCAGAGGGCAGCAGGATCAGCGGCCCCAGCAACAACACCAACAACAGGGACAGCAGCGCGACAACTCCGCGAAGCAACAAGCCGGACGGCAGAATCAACAGCAAGACAATTCCGCGAAACAGAATCAGCAACAGGCCAAGCACCAACAAGATCAGCAAGCGCAGCAACAGCATCAGCAGCATCAGCAGCAAGACAACTCCGCGAGGCAGCAAGCTAACCGGCAACAGGATCAGCAACACCAGCAGCGTCAGCAGCAGGACAACTCGGCAAAACAAAACCAGCAGCAAGCCAATCGCCAGCAAGATCAGCAAGCGCAGCAACAGCATCAGCAGCAAGACAACTCAGCGAAGCAGCAACAAGGCAGAGGACAACAAGATTATCAACGTCAGCAGCAGGACAACCGGTCTGCGCAACAACGCAGCCCTGCTCAGGCAAGGCAGCAACAGGTAGCTTGGCAAGGTGATCGTGCGCATAGCTGGCAGTCGGAGCATCGTGACTGGCAGCAACGCGGCGGCTACCATGGCTATCGTGTTCCCGAGGACCGCTTCCGTGGCTACTATGGCCAGGATCACGGGTTCCGTATCTACAGCCTTCCGGTAAGGTACGTTGGCGGGCATCGCCGCTTCCAGTACGGTGGCTATTGGTTCGGCCTGGTTGATCCGTGGCCGGAATACTGGTCCAACAATTGGTACGACAACGACGATGTCTACGTGGACTACGACGGCGACGGCTACTATCTCTACAACCGCAGATATCCCCGCGATCGCATCGCCATCAGCTTTTACGTGAACTAGAAGGTCGTCGCCTGACCCGTGCATCCCGGTCCAACTCAGACAGCAGTTAAGTGGGCCGCGATGCTGGGATCGGCGACCGAGCACATAAAGGAGAAACAGCAATGCTTGGAACAATCCTGGTGGTCTTCTTGATCTTGGCGCTGTTGGGCGCTTTGCCGCGGTGGTCGCACAGCCGCAGCTGGGGCTATGCTCCGACCGGAGGCGTTGGCCTTGCACTGCTCATTGTCGTCATTCTCGTGCTTCTCGGTCGCATCTAGATTTTCGAAGCAGGTCGTATAGGCCTGTCGAAAAATGAAATGAAGAACCCTTATGAACCCAGCACATAAAATCATGAAGAAGCTTGCTCACACGATTACTTCCGGTGGTTGGCGGCAGTGGAGCGCTCGGATCGCGATACTCCTCTTGCTGCTGCTGATAGCTGGCAGCGGCGCATCTGGTTACTCCGTTCTTACGCACGAGGAGATTGTAGATCTTGTGTGGGCCAGCGAAATCAGCCCACTCCTTCTCCAGCGATTCCCGACGCTCACCGAAGACCAGCTCAAGGAAGCGCACGGTTACGCCTACGGTGGCGCCGTCATCCAAGACCTTGGCTACTACCCCTTTGGCAGCGTGGAATTCAGCAATTTGGTGCACTACGTTCGAAGCGGCGACTTCGTCAGAGAGCTGCTGTTGCAGAGCCAGGACGCCAACGAATACGCCTTTGCCCTGGGCGCGCTCTCGCACTATGCTGCGGACATCGCCGGCCATCCCGCTGTTAATCAGGCCGTTTCCATCCAATATCCCAGGCTCCGAGCCAAGTACGGTAATTCCGTCCGATACGCAGAGGATCACACCGCGCACTTGAAGACCGAGTTTGGATTCGACATGGTGCAAGTGGCGAAGAACCGCTATGCCTCGCAGCAATATCATGACTTCATCGGTTTCCAGGTCGCCAAGCCTCTTCTGGAGCGGACTTTTCCGATCGTTTACGGTGTCGAGTTGAAAGACGTGTTAACTCACGAGGATCTGGCGGTCGGCTCCTACCGGTTTGCGGTGAGCCGCATGATTCCGGAGATGACGAAAATCGCCCTTCGTACTCACAAAAAAGACCTGATGCGCGAGACTCCCAACTTCGCAAAGCGCAAGTTCCTATATCGTCTTTCGCGTTCCGATTACGAAAAAGAGTGGGGGAAGGATTACAAAAAGGACGGATTCAAGACTCAGCTCTTCTCCATACTTTTGCGATATATGCCGAAGATTGGCCCGTTCAGGGCGCTCGCGTTCAACAACCCGACCGCCCAAACCGAGGATCTCTATTTCAAGAGCATAAACACGACGGTCGATCGGTACCGTATTTTCCTGGCTCAAGTTCGTAGTGATTCGCTCAGACTGACCAACTTGGACTTCGATACAAGCAAGGAAACGAAGGCAGCGGAGTATTCCTTAACGGATGAAACCTACGCAAAGTTGTTGGGACAGTTAGCGGAGAGAAAGTTCGACCTGACCTCATCTGACCTGCGCGAGAATATTCTGACTTTCTATGCGGACTTGTCTGTCCCCCTTGAGACCAAAAAAGACTTAACTCGCTGGCAAAGCGTATTGATGGACCTCGAGCAATTGAAAGTGATTGCTCCGCCTCCAATTCTCGCGGCCGCTCCGGCGAAATAGTCTTCATCGACAGACAGGACCACGGCCCCATCCCTCGCTCTCTCTCGGACGAACCGATAAATGTGCGAGTTATTTTAAACCGGCGCCTAAACGTTTCATCGTCCGCGCCCGCGAAGTGGGCAACGTCCCGCGCGAACAGATTGAAAAAGTAGACGGCGCAGGCCAGGAATTACCGAAAGAAACCCAAAACTGTGCTCAAGTGAACAGATTGAGAGTATGAAGCCCGCTACACTAAATCAGTCGGAAATCGAGAAAAGCAAAAATTATGAAACCGATCATGTGGGTTGGAGTTTTCTTGATAGTTCTGGGTGCCCTGGGCCTCGCGTATCAAGGCTTTAATTACACTCATCAAGAAAAAATCCTGGATGTCGGCCCGATCCACGCCACCGCTGAAGAACACGATCGGGTTTCTATTCCTCCGGCACTCGGTGGACTCGCGTTGGTGGGAGGCATTGTCTTGCTTGTCGTTGGAGCGAAAAAGAATTCTTAGTTCAAAAACACCAAAGTACCCCGCCTGAGAGTCGGGTCACGCATAGCCCTCTCGAACTTGCATCGCGTTGAAGGTTCTTCAGCCAGCAGTTTCAGAAGCAAAGTCAGCAAAACGAATTTGTGACCGTGGAGGTCAGCAATGAAACGATACTTAGTAGGTGCAGTCTGTCTAACCCTGGTAGCAGGAGCAGTGTACGCCAACAAATTGAACAAGGAGCAGAAACGTCTCCAGGAATGTGGAGTCGTCATGCAGGAAGTCCTCAACATTCCTGACAACATTCCCAAGGAACTCTTGGAAAAGGCCGAGTGTGTCATCGTCATTCCGTCGGTCCGCAAGGTTGCATTCGGAGTAGGCGCGAGCTACGGTCGCGGCGCGATGGTGTGCCGCAAAGGCGAGAAATTTAACGGCTCTTGGGGAGCTCCCGCGATGTACGCCTTAGAAGGCGGCAGTGTGGGCTTTCAAATCGGCGGCGAAGCTACCGACTTGATCCTGCTGGTCATGAATGACAAAGGTATGGAATCCATTCTCAGCAGCAAGGTTAAGTTGGGAGCGGATGCTTCGGTTGCCGGCGGCCCCAAAGGGCGCGATGCTTCAGCGGACACCGACGCTTGGATGCGAGCTGAGATCCTCAGCTACTCGCGCTCACGCGGTGTGTTTGCCGGAGTCTCGCTGGAAGGTTCCACGCTTCGCCCCGACGATGAGGCTAGCGAACAGGTCTATGGTCATGCCATCAAAGCCAAGGAAATTGTGAGAAGTGAAACGATGGGCGTGCCCGCCACGGGCCGTCATTTCGTCAATACGTTGCAAAAAAGCGCGCCGCACAACGAATCAGAACGCGCTTCGACTAGATAGTTGAATACAGCTTGCCGGGAATTTCTCATCCCGGCAAGCTGCGAATCTTTAGAAAACGGGGCCAACCGGCAAAGGTGAATTACCTTTGCCGGTTGGCCTCTTTCCTGCCTCATCGGGTATCCGCACCCCCGTCTTGAATGAAACTAGTTATGAGCTCGGGCGACGAGAAGTTTTCGGTTGTTGTAGAAAGGAATCACTTGTGACGCCGGTCGCTAGTGTGTTCCGAATGGCCATTCGCATCCAGCCAACTGAGGAGAGATCGAATGCTCCCGTGCGCCAGCGCGATGCTGGAATCGGCAGCGCCGTAATAGAGACTAATAGTGTCTCCGTCCGCTGCCACGGTGAAGCCGCAGGGGAATACAACATCTTGGACATCTCCATGACGCTCGTACTCCGCCTCAGGCGCAAACATCCAGGAGTCCCCGCGGATCAGACACTTGTCCGGCTCTTGAAGATCGAAGAGTGCCAGCCCAAGGCGATAGATGGAACTCGAAGGCGTCCTTCGCACGCCGTGATAGATCATCAGCCAACCTCTTGAAGTTTCAATCGGCGGAGGCGACATACCAATCTTGTTCGCATCCCACCAGGCGCCACGGCGAGCTTCCAGCATGAGCTTGTGACTTCCCCAATGACGCAAATCAGGCGAGTAAGAGATCCAGACGTGCGCTCCGAGAGGCGTCATCGGCCGGTGGATCAATGCCCAAAATCCGTTGATCCTGCGAGGAAGCAGAGCGGCGTCCTTATCGTCCGGCGGCATGACGACGCCAATTCTTTCGAAGCTCCGAAAGTCTTCTGTAAGGGCCAACGATACCCCGGGACCGCCGCGAGAATAGGAGGTGTACGTTACGGCAAATTTGCTTAGTTCCGGCACGTACGTAATGCGCGGATCTTCGATGCCCCAAATCTCCTCCGGATATTGATCGGGATTGGGCAGGAGCGTCGGTTCACGATCGATTTGCCAATCATCAACCCCATTCACCGACCGGGCTGCACACAGGTGCGAGAGTCCGCGACGATCTTCCACGCGGCAAAGGAGCAGGGTCGAACCATCCGGCAGAAGCGTTGCGCCAGCGTTGAAAACGCTATTGATCGAATAGGGCCAATCCTTTCCCGTCAGAATTGGATTGGCAGCGTGTCGGCGAAATAGCGTTTCGTAAGGTTGCATCACTGCCTTCATAGAGATTTGCACGGCTTTCATTGAATTGATTCTCCCGTTCTGCTCAGACTAAAAGTGACGCCCTGCTTGTCACAGCTTGTTCCCCGTACCGTCTGCGTCCTCCACCTTACGCATCTCCAGGAGTGCCATCAGAAAGGACAACGTGGACTCCGCCCCCTGGTTTTCATTTGCACGGTCGGGATGCAGGCCGTCTCTACAACCGCCGGTGGTAGGATCGTAAAGCGCGATCTCCAGATCGTTGTCTCCCAAAAACCAGTTAAACGCGGACCACGCTTCTTTGCGCCAACGGCCCTTGCCCGTAGCGCGATGTGCCTGCAAGCATGCTGAGACCACCGCACAGGCTTCGACCGGTTGCTGATCGAAACGGGCCTTTTCCGTTTTCTTTGAATAGAAGCCCTGCGATCCAATTGGCACGAAATGGCCCTTCACTTCACAACGTTGAATCGTCACCAGCCAATCCAGCGCTTCGAGTCCAGCTAAAACCATCTCGTCATTCGCCGCGCGCATCCCGGCTCGAATGAGAGCCTGTGGCAATCGCGCATTCGAATATGAAAGGACATTTTCAAACCAGTTCCAGTCATCAGAACGGTGGACTCGATAGGAATTCAATAATCGATTAGCCAAAACGTCGGATGCGCCAAGGGCAGCTCGATCCCCGGGAAATGACTCGAGATATTCTTGCAATCCCAGCAAGGCGAAAGCGCATGCGCGGGGACTCTTGAATTCGATAGCCGCGGGAACCGCCAGTTCAAACAGGCGCCCAGCCGCTCCCGTCCATCCCGCCGTCTTGGATCTGCCGAGAACAGTCCCCAATCCCCACAGAGCTCGCCCATGACTGTCTTCCGAACCTTCGACCTCCTGCCATTGACGTTCGTAGCTCAGACAGTTTCTGAACCTTTTAGTGGTCGGATCAAAAGCAAGCCAAAGGAAGGCCAGATACCGAGAGGCTAAGTCAGCCGGGCCCGGCGCGCCAAGTCCGGATTCTTCTAGAAGAATGGCGACAATCAGCGCGCGGGCGTTGTCGTCTGTTGTGTAGCCTTCCGGATAGTTCGGGACCACGAAAACCGCATGCTCGATGATGCCCGTATGGTCGGTCATTCGATACAGGTGATCCAGCTTTAAGGGGGGAAGCCGGTCGAGCGTTTTTTCTGTGTGCCGTGCCGAAAATGTGGCGCGCGGATTTCGCAATTGTTCGTCGTAAATGCGTTCAAAACTCTTCATATATTTCTGCGCTACGCGATTCCACACCATGTCTCTGGCGTAGAGATACGCGCGTTTCCGCATGGCATGCCTTGCCGTGTGATTGTCCAAAAGTTCAACAGTTTTCGCCGCTATGGCTTCCGGATCATCAAAAGGAACAAGTACGCCACGCTCTTCATCCAATAGCTCGATCGCGTGTAAATAGGGCGTCGAAATAATTGCTTTGCCGGCGCTCAAGGCATACGCAAGCGTGCCGGAAACGACTTGCGCCTTATGTTTGTAAGGCGTGATGTAAATGTCCGCGGCGCCTATCAATTCCACCATCTCCTGGGGGCTCACGAAACGGTTGCGAAAGATCACATTGGCCGCAACTCCCAGATCGTTCGCCAGTTTCTGCAAAGACGTGCGATATTTGTCGCCCTCGCGCCGTAAAATATGCGGATGAGTTGCACCGGCAATCATGTAAGTCACATTACTGTGACGCGACAGGATTTTTGGCAGGGCGTGGATAACATTCTCTATGCCCTTATTTGGCGATAGAAGGCCAAACGTCAGCAAAACATCTTTTCCTTCCGTTCCAAAGTGGTCCTTGTAGAAATTCGGATCAGTGAAAGGTAAATCGGGGATGCCATGTGGAATCAAATCGATCTTGTCAAGCGAAACCCGAAACACTTCCTGCAGGATCTCCGCGGAGTGCTGGCTCATGACAATCATGCGGTCCGACAGGGTCGCAACTTCCTCCATCACTGCGCGTTGATCAGGATTCGGATCCTGCAGTACCGTGTGCAACGTGGTTGCCACAGGCATGCGCAGGCGCCGCAGAAACTCCACGATATGTCCGCCGGCCCGCCCTCCAAAGATTCCATATTCGTGCTGCAGGCAGACCAGGTCGATGTTGCTGAAATTTAAAAAATCGGCAGCCTGTCGGTAGGACGCAAGGTTATCCTCGAACAGCTCGAACCGCACTCTTGCGGGGTAGGCGTAACCCTCCTCGGTATCGTTAACCGGTAGTGCCAGCAGCTCAGTCGCGCCATATTCGGCATGGATGGCGTCGCATAAATCCGTGGTGAACGTCGCGATTCCACAACGCCTCGGCAGGTAATTCCCGACCACTGCGATTCTATTGGGATGCGCCGGTCGCGGCAGCACAGGCGTCAACGTGTTTACGTTGTCTTTCAATACGAGGGACTGCACCTCGATCAGCGCCATCGTTTCTGTGAGAGACAGTACTTTAGGCAATGACAATCGTTTTCCTGTAATCCAGTACTTGCGGAAGAATCACCGCATGTCTAAAGAATTATTCGTCCTGGGCGTTCTTTGAGTGCGCGGCCATTTGTTGTCGAATTCTGAATCGCGTTTGCGTCCGAGCTGTCGGAGGCTGTGGTGTTTGCTTTATTCGTGCAGCACAACGGTCAACAACGACTTGTTGACCTTGATTTTGCCGTTGTATTCGATAAACCCGAGTTTCCTGAACTTGTTCATGAAGAAATTCACGCGCGACCGTGTGGTTCCGATCATCTTCGCCAGTGTCTCTTGGGAAACTTTCGCGAGAATGCGGTCAGGCTGTTCCTGTTCTCCGTAACGCGCGAGCAATAGAAGCGTCCGCGCGAGCCGCTTTTCGCTGGAGTTGAAGAGTTGATCGATCAGATCCTCTTCCACTCGGATGTTGTGCGAAAGCATGTAGGTAATGAAATAGTCCGACAATTCGTGCTCAGCGTGGAGTACGCGCAATAGCTCGTTCTTGTCGATAATCAGAACCGTCGTAGGCGTGACCGCGGTAGCCGTGCCCATGCGCACAGATTGCCCAGCCATGCAGCCCTCACCGAAGAAATCATTCGGACCAAACATGGCCACTACAGCTTCCTTTCCAGATCCGTTGACAACAGAGAATTTCACGCCACCCTTCTGGACGTACATTACGCTCTCGGCTGACTCGCCCTGCGAGTAGATTGATTCGCCTCTCCGATATTCGCCTATCTTTCTCGCAACGCCTGACGTATCGAGAAATACCTGCGGATTGAAGGAATCAAGCTTCTTCGATTTTCTTGGCTTGATTGTTTTCATCTTTATGTGGAACGCCGCTCTTTCGAGGTCGCCGCGTGTCCGCTACCAACTCTAGCAAGACAGTTCCGGCTTGGACTGTCTAGAACACGACACTAAATTTGATTGCTTGTGCCTGCAAAGAGACAGATTTACGAAGTCGAAGAAGGTATTCGGCTGGTCAGCTTTATGGATTACGATCTCGGCTACATCGATCTGGAGGAAAAAACCCTGCAGCCTCTCGACAACCCTTTTGGCCCAAAAGTGTTACCTATGTAGCCGGTACGTTCTGTTACCCATGTCTCCGGGCCGGACCCAAAGAAGTATGGCGGAGAGGGTGGGATTCGAACCCTGCTA
>Ga0210410_10001038_pt1 | contig 26937 bp, 22 predicted proteins | sample IncBWC4MmetaG_FD_161058 | JGI IMG/M metagenome (GOLD analysis project Ga0210410, IMG submission 161058) | Forest soil microbial communities from Barre Woods Harvard Forest LTER site, Petersham, Massachusetts, United States - Inc-BW-C-4-M | ecosystem: Environmental > Terrestrial > Soil >... | reverse complement strand
GTGCGACGGAGAATCGGCGAAAAGGCTAAAAGCTGCGCCCGTATTCTCGGTGTGAGTGATCCGAAAGAATCCGGGGACGATCTGGATGTGGGTGTAGAGCGCGATGCGCGCCGCGACGAGGCGCTTCGACCAGCGGTCGACAAGGATCACGATCAGGGCCAGAACGAAGTGGGTGGCGCGTGCGGAGTTGGAGGTCATTCAGATTAGGAGTCTTCCCGTTAGCCTTGCCGTTCCTTCAGCACGGCGCTGCAACGTTCGCAGACGGTGGGATAAGCCGGGTCTTCGCCGACGCGAGTGGAATAATTCCAGCAACGTTCGCATTTCATGCCGTCGGCTTTCTTGATTTCGACATGGACGCCGCCCGTACCGTTGCCTGAACCTTGCGTTACCGTGACCGCGGAGACGATAAACAAGTAGCGTAGTTCGGCTGCGTGACGCGCGAGCATTGAATACAGCGGATCGGATGCTGTGATCGCGACTTGGGCTTCGAGTCCAGTGCCGATGAGTTTGTTGTTACGGGCTTCTTCGAGTTTCTTCAAGACATCGTCGCGGACAGAGCGTAGCGTGGTCCACTCTTCGGTTGACTTGGGATCATCGGCGGTGTTTACGTCGCCGAGAATATCCGCGGAAGTTGGAAACAATGCCAAATGCACGCTCTCTGGGCGATCCGCGACTTTCGGCAGGAATTGCCAGACCTCGTCCCCGATGAAGCTCATGATGGGAGCGAGCAGGCGGATCAGTGCTTCGCCGATACGCCAGATAGCTGTCTGCGCGCTGCGCCGGGCTTGCGATTTGGGGGCCGAGATATAGAGCCGGTCTTTCAGTACGTCGAAATAGAAAGCGCTCAGATCGACGATGCAGAAATGATTCACCCGGTGATAGATCTTGTGGAAGGCGAATTCTTCGTATGCACTGCGGACATCGGCAGCGAAGGCGCAGGTCTGGCGCAGCATGTATTGGTCGAGCGATTCCATCTGATCAAACGTTACCGCATCGGTTGCGGGATCGAAGTCGCCGAGGTTGCCGAGGATGTAACGGAACGTGTTGCGGATTTTTTTGTAGTTCTCGCCGACGCGCTGCATCAGTGCTTCGGAGCCAACAACGTCTTCGCGGAAGTCGACGGAGGCGACCCATAGGCGGACGACTTCTCCGCCCAGACGGTTTGAAATGTCGACGGGATCGACGTCGTTGCCGCGAGACTTTGACATGGCTTGGCCCTTTTCGTCAAGCGTCCAGCCGGGTGTAACCACGCCTTTGTAGGGCGGAGTGGCGTGCGTGCCCATGGCGCAGAGCAGTGAAGACTGAAACCATCCGCGGTACTGGTCGCCGCCTTCGAGGTATAGATCGGAGGGCCAAGGATAGTCCGGCTCATCGGCAGTCGTTTTTTCGGCGATCAGGGCAAGATAACTTGCGCCGGATTCCAGCCACACGTCGAAGATGTCGGTTTCTTTTTCGAATTTCGTACCACCGCAGTGCGGGCATTTCGCCCCATCGGGAATGATCGAATCGGGCTCAGACGTGAACCAGGCGTCCGCTCCGGAGCGCGCGAAAAGTTCGACGACTTTCCTGTTGATGTCGGCATCGTTCAACGGCTTGCCGCAGGCTTCGCAAAGGAACACGGCGATAGGCACTCCCCACACGCGCTGGCGCGAAATGCACCAGTCGGGCCGGGTCTCGATCATGTTTTTCAAGCGCTCGTAACCCCATGCCGGATCCCACGTCACGTTCTTGATCTCTTCCAGCGTGCGGGTGCGGAGCGTGTCTTTTGCGCCGGCACCGCCCGGCATGGGCGTTTCCATCGAGATGAACCACTGCTCGGTAGCGCGGAAGATCACAGGATTGTGACAGCGCCAGCAGTGCGGATACGAATGCTCGACTTTATCCTGATGCAGCAACGCTCCGCGTTTCCGCAATAATTCGATGATCAGCGGATTAGCCTTAAAGACGTATTGGCCGTCATACTCCGGCAGGCCGTTGCGCAGGATGCCTTTTTCGTCGACGTTGCTGGTGGCGTCGAGGCCGTATTTCATACCAGTTATGAAATCTTCCGCCCCGTGCGACGGAGCGGTGTGGACGACGCCCGTGCCGGTGTCCATGGTGACGTAGTCGGCAAGCACGCCGAGAATCTTGTGGTCGAGAAACGGATGCTGGAAGTTCAGTCGCTCCATCTTGCGGCCGGGGAAGTGCGCCAGTTCGCGCGTATCGGCGAGATTGCATTTTGAAGCAACGTCGGCAGCCAGCTTCGACGCGACGATGTAGACCTCGCCACCGGACTGGAGCGCGACGTATTCTTCGTCGGGATGGAAGGCGACGGCCATGGAGGCGGGAAGCGTCCATGGCGTAGTCGTCCAGATGATGGTCGAAACTTTTTTCCCAGCTAATGCTGCATCGACCGTAATCGGATCGTCGAGCAGCGGGTACTTTACATAGACCGTGGGGCTGACGTGATTTTCGTATTCGACTTCAGCTTCGGCCAGAGCGGTTTCGTCGTGCATGCACCAGTAGACGGCGCGCAGGCCTTTGTAGACGAATCCATTTTCGTAAAACGAAAAGAAGGTCGACAGCACCACCGACTCATACTGCGGATTCATGGTGGCGTAGGGACGGTCAAATCGACCGAAGACGCCGATGCGCTTGAACTGTGTGCGCTGCAAGTCGAGATACTTTTGCGCGTATTTGCGGCATTCGGCGCGCACGTCGAGCGGGCGCATCTGCAACTTTTTGCCGCCCAGTTCCTTGTCGACCTTGATTTCGATAGGCAGGCCGTGGCAATCCCAGCCGGGAACGTAGGGCGCGTCGTATCCCGCCATGGTCTTGGATTTGACGATGAAATCCTTCAGGCACTTGTTCATCGCCGTGCCCATGTGAATGGGACCGCTGGTGTAAGGCGGGCCGTCGTGCAAAATGAAGCGCTCAGCGCCCTTTCGGGCCTGCCGGATGCGCTCGTAGAGGCCCATTTGCTGCCAGCGTGCGAGCACTTTGGGCTCGTTCTGGGGCAGGTTGGCCTTCATGGGGAAGGCAGTTTTTGGCAGGTTAATGGTCTCTTTTAGTTCGAAGGCCACTCAGTCGGGTCTCCCAAATGATTGAATCTTCTCATTATAGGGAGCGTGGATGGGAACGTCTACGCGGCGCGGTCCGGAAGGCGTTCGGCGCTCGGTGCAGCACTTCCATATGGCACTTCTGTCTGGCACTATGGTTTCTAATCCAACGTTACAAGAAAGCGGAAAAAGTGTTACGAAATGGCACTGTCGGAAAATGTGGCTGAGGGTTACAATTTCCATTGAGGATGTTCTCAGCGTCGACCCCGGAGGCAGCGTGTCGGATGCGCGAGCCCGGTAGTTCCCTGAATGGCGAAATCGTCCCAAAGGGGATGCAACTTGGGGGGAGCTGTAATCATCTGTCTATGCAGTGGCTTGGGGGTGCACAACAACCGGCTCCCTGCCAACCGAATTGCCGTTTGCGATGCGGTATTTACGAAGTTAGGACTCACGAAGTAAGACATACGAAGTAGAACATGGGAACTGCAGAGATCAATCCGAAGACCGTCGAGCCAGAACTGCACCTGCTTCTGTCGAACACAAGCCTGAATGAGCCTCTGTGGAAGTCGCTGGCGCGCGGCTTGGACGATTTTTTCTTCCCGAAAAAACTGCCTCCCCTCAAGCTGGAATCGAAGCCCGAACCGGTTAAGGAAATCTGGGGTTTCTACAGCAATTGGAAGGCTGGCGCGGTTGGCGCTCTTACTTTTTATGGCTTGATTGCGGTGATTTTAGTGGCCAGCGTCATGATTGCGCGCCGCGTAGTCGCGGCAGTGGCCCAGAAGCCTACTGTCGCGCTGGTCGCTCCAGAAGACCTGCCGGTGTTGAAGCCTTCGAAGACTCAGGTAGGCGGCGGTGGTGGCGGCGGTGATCGCGATGTGCTGCAAGCCAGCAAAGGTAAGCTGCCGAAGTTTTCGATGGAGCAGATTACGCCTCCTGCCGTGGTGTTGCGCAACGAGCATCCTAAGCTGCCGGTCGAAGCGACGATTATTATTCCGCCCGAGGTGAAGTTGGCCTCGAACAACATGCCGAACATCGGCGATCCCATGTCAGGCGCGGTGTTGCCGTCGAATGGGACCGGCTCAGGAAGCGGCATTGGATCTGGAAGTGGTGGAGGAATTGGTTCGGGCAAAGGCGGGGGATTTGGACCGGGTGAAGGCGGTGGCACCGGCGGCGGAGTGTTTCATGTCGGCGGCGGCGTCAGCGCTCCGCGCGTGATCTACCAGCCGGACGTGGAATTTTCCGACGAGGCGCGGAAGGCGAAATATCAGGGAACATGCGTCTTGGCGTTGGTCGTTGGCCCCGACGGTCGCCCGAGAGATATTCGCGTGACCAGCAGCTTAGGGATGGGCCTGGATGAGAAGGCAGTCGAAGCGGCGCGCAAGTATCGCTTTGAGCCCGCGATGAAAGATGGGCGCCCGGTCGCGGTGGAAATTGGACTCGAAGTGGATTTTCATTTGTACTGAGATTTGCCTCGGCTGACTTGCTGTAGCCCGCAGAAGCAATCACGTCACGCTCGTTGGGCAAGAATTGATTAACGAGGTCAACAAGGGATTTAGGCCCTGATTTACGCCGACAGTTTCTCAGGCGCAAACTTCGCAAACGTTCGCCGATGTTTCGGATTGCGCGCGCAAAGCATGGCGTAGAGATGCGGCCAATATTCCGACACGAGCAACCCGCCTCGTCCTTGCATGTTGGATCGGATGAAAGATGAAGTACGCAAGACGTTGTGGTTTCGCATATCGTCCAAGAAGATCGGCGCATCCAACTTACAGATTCTCTCGACGTCCCCGGAAAAAACTTTCCCTTTTCTCTTTCCGCCTTCGTAGACCTTGCCAGTGCCACAGAATCTGAAAATGTCCGTGATACTGCAAGCCGGAGAACCGCGATACATCAACAGCAGATCGCCCTCAGTGACGCGGGATGAGAGTACCCAGTCAGTGCGGTCGCATTCGTCGAGCCAATGCTGCTCACTCTTGACTGCGGCCTGTATCCAGACTTTGAACGGAACGCCGAAGAATTTCTTGAGTTCAATTACTTCGATGTGTCTTGGGACATCGTGCCAGTCGTGATGCCAGCACACGATGCAATCGCACAGCTTTGGATTGTGACGATGTAGCTTGAAATTACGTGAACGGTATTCAAACTCAATCTTGACCATTTTTTCGCGGTCACCTACCTGCCTATAGGCAATGCAGTCTGGATACGAAGCGCGAATTTCTTCGATGCGGAATTGTAGTTTCTTCGCGATATTCGCAAACAGGTACACCACTCCCATTTCGCCGTTCGGCGCATATTGGAGAGGAGCATTAGTCAGTGGGAGTGGTCTGCCGCTGAACTTCATTGGGCGCGATTATAGCGCAGCATTGTACGGCAAGTATGTAATTACGTTTCTTGCGAGTTTAATCTTTGCGAAGCACCGCCAGGTGCGGCTTAGTCCTCAGGCTAAATCCCAGGCGTTTATAGAGTGCGATCGCGCGTAGATTGTCTTCGCGCACATGCAGGAACGGAGTTTCGCCTCGACTTCGGATGCCGCGCATTACTTCGAGCATCAGCATTGCCGCATAGCCTCGGCCGGTGTGGTCTGGATGTGTGCAGACAGCGCTGACTTCCGTGAAGCCGGGGACCTTGAGGCGTTCGCCCGCCATTGCCGCCAGCTTGCCTGCGATGCGGATTCCAACATAGGTGCCGAGTTCGTGAGTACGCGTTCCAAATGGGCCGGGCTTGGTGAGCGTGGTGAGTTCGATCATTTCGGGCGAGTCGGCGGGCCCGAGTTCGATAATTTTAGGATCTGAGTGGCGTGGATCACTTGCGGTGTTTGCGGTTGTCTCGCAGACCATTTGCAGCAGGCGGGGGGCTGCGACGAGTGTCCATCCCGGCTGTGGCACATACGGTTCTGCTAGGAACAGCGCTGCCGTTCCGCCGATGCCTACTAGTTTCGCCAAAGAAGCGTAGCCCCGTTCGCTGGGCTCAAGAAATCCCGCGAGAGAAGTGACTTCTCGAACGAAGCGGCGTGCTTGATCGTGCGACTCCGCGAAGTTTGTTTGGCGAGTGGTGAGGGCTTGCCAGATGACGTTGTCGCGCGGGTGCATGAATTCGTGTCCGTCTTGATTGGAGCGGAATAAACGTGTTCGGGACACAATAATTCTGCGAGGCTTGGCAGCGCTATCCGAATCTTGCGGGGAAATTCTCTGAGTCCCGCGAGAATCACTCCTTCAAATCGACGTGCCGCACTTGGTCGATAGGATGGCCCAGAAAGCGCTCGCCGAGGCGGCGAAATTTCTCGGCCGAATCGGTGGCGAAGAATCGCAGGCGGGGACTTCGGCCGCGATCCGTAACATTGGCAATCGGCGATAACAATCGAATTTGTGACGCAACCGCATGAGCTGTGGATTCCGCAGAGTCGACTATGTTCACATGTGCCGGCGCGATTCGATGCAGCATCGGCTTCAGCAGTGGATAATGGGTGCAGCCGAGAACCAGAACGTCGGCGTTCTGGAAACCGTCAGCGAAGGCCTCGGACAGGTAAATGCGCGCGACCTGCTCTGACACCGGATGTTCGACCCAACCCTCCTCCACCAGGGGCACCAGCAGCGGACACGCTTTTTCGTGCGCGCTCAAACCGCGAGCTTCCAGAGCCTTGCGATAGGCATGGCTGCTCACCGTGGCCTCGGTGCCGATCACGACAATTTTCTTGTTGCGAGTGGCCGACGCCGCAACCTGGGCTCCGGGTTCGATCACCCCTACGACGGGCACGTGCGCGGCCGCCATGATCCGGTCCAGAGCCAGAGCCGTGGCTGTGTTACAGGCAATGACCAGCATCTCCGCGCCTTGGGATTCGAGGAAGTGGGCAGCTTCCACGGCATAACGTCCTACCGTTTCCACCGACTTTGACCCATAAGGAAGGCGGGCGGTATCACCGAAGTAGATGTAATCGGCTTGAGGGATAAGCTCAAGTAAAGCTTTCAGGACGGTAAGTCCGCCGAAGCCAGAGTCGAACACCCCAATTGTGGGGGCCGCACTCAATTGGGGCCCACCGAAGGGATTGCCAATCGCACGAGATCAGTGTACACTATTTTCGTATGAAAAACGTGACTCTGAGTGCCGACGAATCGTTGATCGAGCAAGCTCGACTGGTGGCCAAGTCCGAGCGCAAAACCCTGAATGCCGCTTTTCGAGAGTGGCTCCAGCAATATGCAGGTCGTGCTGGCCGGGGGGCAGCGTTCGACGCTCTCATGAACAGACTTGGCGATGTTCAGCCCGGGCGCCACTTCACCCGCGACGAAATGAATGAGCGTTAGATTCTTCCTCGACACAAACATTTTCGTTTACTCGTTCGACTCCACCGCGCCTGCGAAGGCTCGGCGAGCGGCCAAGTTAATTCGAGACAGCCTTGAAACTGGCAATGGAATTGTAAGCTATCAAGTGGTGCAGGAATTTTTTAACGTGGCCTTCCGAAAATTCGCCACGCCGATGTCGACCTTCGCTGCCGAGGAATACTTGAACACAGCATTCCGGCCGCTGCTCGCAGTTCATTCTTCCCCTGTGCTGTTTGTTTCCGCGTTGCAACTCTACGCCGAACACCGGATGTCCTGGTACGACGCCTTAATCGTAGCCGCGGCGCAGGCGGCGAACTGCTCGATTCTATTCAGCGAAGACATGCAGCATGGCCGCCGGTTTGGCGACGTGAGAATCGAAAATCCGTTTCAATAGATTTCTCTTCCAGCAACTATTTAGTCCGGACCGCTTCTCTTCCAACTGCCCTGAACATATCGGCTGAATTTCCGCAGCACGGACCCGGAGGAATCGGTGCGCCGTGCGGGCAGGTTCCCGGGTGGCCGAGAAAAGTGCATATCTTGTCGGTGGCCTCGGCGGAGAGAATGTGTTCGAACTTGCAGGCTTGTTCTTCGATTTCGGATTCGCTGTCCATGGCAAGGCTGTCGGTGAACAAGCGCTCGGCCAGGCGATGGCGGCGAATGATGCTGCTGGCGCGTTCTCGTCCGCGCGGAGTCAGCTCGACGATCAGAGTGCCGTCGCCAGAAGAAGCAGATACCGGTTTGAGCGCCTCGTGACACGGGTTCACGAAGGGCTTGTGATGATGCGGTTCCGGCGGATGCGGCGCCGAGATTACGAAACCCATCTCGATCATCTTCTCAATCGCCAGGCTGACCGGGAGAGCGCCGTGAACTTCCATGCGCTCGACCTCGGCGATTTCGCCGTGCTCTGCCAGTACCCAGAGCTCTTCCAGGACTTCGTCGAGTTGCTCTTCGTCGGCCATTGCGAAAACTTCCTGCTTGGCGATCTTGCCGTGATGCAGCTCGATGCGGCGATCGGCAAGACGCGCGACTACCGGGTCATGCGTGACCATGACGATGGTTCGTCCCTGCTGATGAAATTCTCGCAGCAGGCGCAGGACGATTTCTTCGTTCTGCGCATCCAGATTGCCGGTGGGCTCGTCAGCCAGAATAATTTTCGGATCGTTGATCAACGCGCGCGCGATGCAGACACGCTGCTGCTCACCTCCCGAAAGCTGCGAAGGCAGATGATGAGCGCGATCGCCAAGGCCCACACGGCACAGCGCATCTACGGCTTCCTTCTCGTCGGTCATGCTGTGAAAATATTGCGCGAGCATAACGTTCTCGACGGCGGTCAGGAACGGAATGAGATGGAACTGCTGGAAGATGAAACCAATCTTCTCGGCGCGCACGCGATTAAGATCCGCCGACGAAGTGCCTGCAACATTCTGCCCATCGAGCCAGATCTCGCCGGACGACGGCCGATCGAGGCAGCCAATCAGATTCACCAGCGTCGATTTGCCCGATCCCGACGGGCCCATGATCGAAAGCCACTCTCCCTTGGCGACGTGCAGGGAAATGTGGTCGAGCGCGTGAATCGAACTCGCGTCGCCCTTTCCGCCGCCGACGGCTTCCTTCGAGGGATAGAGTTTCGTGACGTCCCTGATCTCGATCATTTCACTCTCCCCTTAGGATAACCGCTGGCTGCACCCGGCGCAGCACCGAGATGGGGAGAATCGCCGAAAGCAACGTCACCACGACGCTGCCCAGGAACACCACAGGCAGAACGCTGAAGCGCGGCGAGACCGGAGCGTGAAAGTTGACGCGCCCAATCCACGTGGCGATGCCGACGCCGAGGATGAATCCAACCACAGCGCCCGTCGCGCCCACGGCCGCGGCCTCGGCGGCGAAGAATGCGTTGAGCAGGCGCCCGGATGCGCCCAGAGCTTTCATGATGGCGAAGTCGCGGCGACGGTCGAAGACCCATCCCATCAAAGTTGAAAGCACGCAAAGTGCGGCGGTAAGAATGATCAGCGAAACTGCGGCCAGAAGCGTAAGACGAGTTTTACCCAGGACGCGGGCTTCGCCTTCCATGATCTGGCGAACGGGGCGAACATCGGCTTCGGGCAGCGCTTGCGACAATTGGGTTAGGACTGCTTCTACTTCTTGCCGCGAGCCGTTCGCAGCAACCTCGATCGTAGACGGTTGCACTCCCGCCCACGCGGCAAAATCGGCAAGCGAAAGATAGATGCGGCTATCTTCGGCGGCTCCGGTTTGCACCGTGCCCGCAGGCGTGACCTTTACAGTATGCCCGTGAAAGCTCAGATCGAAAGGCTGATTCTTCGGCGCGACGGCCCGTACCGCGCGGACTCCGATTAGAGCTTGTTGAGACCTTGACGGCCATTGGCTCACCGACCACCAGCGGTCGAGTTGACGTATCCGGTCGAAGTCGACGCCGAAGACGACGATGGGCTGGCCGCTGCTGGTGCGGGCGACGACCATGGCGAATGGAGCGGCGATACCGCGGCCCGCGAGGATGAGTTCTGCACGTTGAAGTGCGTCAGGGGGCAGGGAAGCGCCGTCTTTGCCGACCAGAATAACGTTCGCGCCGTAGTTGCGAAATTCGCGTTGTAGTTTCGCCTGAACGTCGACGAAGAGATTCAGCATGGCGGTGGCGACTGCGGCCGCCACGATCACGGCCAACAGTGCCGCTGCGGCGCGGCCTCGCCGGAGGACGGCTGCGCGAAACAACATGCGGAGGAACATTGACGTATGCGGAGATTGCGCGCGAGCGCCTGCGATTTCCTGGGCAGAGCGCGGCGTCACAATTCGCCTCGCAGCGCGAAGACCGGATCAAGGCCTACAGCACGCCGAATCGCGGTCGCGCTCCCCGCAAACGTTACGACGATGGCAACGATCAAAACCACAGGCAGTAGCACCGGCGAAACAGAAATGGTCGAATCGAAGATCGAGCGCCCGATCCGGTGCGCGAGCAATCCCCCCGCCGCAAATCCGACCGATCCCGCGATCAGGGCCAGCAGCGCGCCTTCGGCGAGGAAGAAAGACGCGACCGCCCACTTTCCCGCGCCCAGAGCCTTCATCAATCCAACTTCGGCGCGGCGCTCGAAAACGGATGTGGCCATCGCAGCTGAAACGGCAAGCGCCGAACAGAACAACGCGGCCAATGTAATCAGCAGGATCAGGCCTTCGATGCGCGTTAAAACGGCGCCTTCGTTCTGCGCGACCTGCCGAATCTGCTCGGCATGAGAATTCGGAATCGCCTCCTGCAACTGAAACGCAATCGACTGCGGATACGGCGAGCAGTACCAGCGATCGTACATGGCGCCCGACAAGCTCTTGGGATCGCGTCGAGCGAAGGCATCCTCCGGCTTGGTCAGCGCGCTGACGTACACGCGACGAATCGCGCCAGGTCGACCGAGAATTTCCTGCGCGAGCCCGAGCGGCGCGACGATCTGATTGTCTTCGGCGCCGCCGGTCGAGAGAATTCCTGCGACCCGGAGCGCGCGACCTGAAATGTTCAGGCTATCGCCCGCACTGGCGCCGAGTTCCGCCGCCAGCCGTTCGCCGACAAGAATGTCGCGCGAATTGTCGTCAGGCCAGTCCCCGGACGTAACCTTCCACCACTTATTCGTCGTGCGCACGCCGGTAGTGAATTCGTCGCGCCCAAAAATTACACGCTTCGCAAAATACGTCCCGATCAAACTCGCGTCATGGGTCTGCCCCGAGCGCTCAATCGACACATTCACCGGCAGCACGGGCGCGAATGCCGTGATGTTGTTGTGCCAGAACGTTCCCTTGATCTTGGGCAGATCAGCCTCGTTGAGGAATGCGCCATCGGTGGGCGGCTTGAGGTTGACGCCGCCGATCTCAAGATCAAGCGAATCCTCCTGCGGAGTGATGACAAGATTCGCGCCGAGGCTGCGCAGTTCGCGGTTAATCTTGTCGCCGATGTCGGTGGCGACCGCAATCATCGCCGTCGCCACGGTCACGCCCAGAGTGATGGCCGCGCCCGCCAGCAACTTGCGCCGCTTCTGCCGCCGGAAGGATTCGTAAACCAGCCGCGCGAACATCCGTTATTGCTGTGCGAACAATTTGCTGCCGGTCGCCATGTCCGCCTCCTGAATGATGATTGCGTCGGCGGTCTGCGTGGCCTTGAGCGGTACGGGATTGCAGCCTCCGGCGCTACCCACCGATTGCGGACTGATCGGCGACGCGCAATTCTTGCAGACCACGCCGTTCGCAGTTTTGTAAAAGCCGGACGAGCCGCAGATGTCGCACGCATCGAAGACGGTCGCGATTTTTCCGTCCGGCTTCTGGTAGAGCCAGAAGCGAATGGGCACGCCATTTTCCTGCGCCTGATAGCGATGCAGGTCGCCATCGTAAACCTGAGAGAGAGGAATGCTCACGCTTCCGTTGACGAACGTAACTTCGGTGGCGGGCGAAAGCGCGCTTACGCTCTTGGTATAAATAAATTCGGCTGTGACCAGCGCGATAAAAATAAAACCGAACGCGGAAACCGAGGTCATCCAAAGCCGCTCGCGGCGCGTGCTCCACAATGCTTTGCGATGTTCAGAGGGTGAGGCTTCCTCGCGCACGGGTTCGCGGCGCTTGGCGTCGAACAAAATCATGAGCGCGGCCAGAGCAATGATCGTCACTACAAAGAACAGTTCGTTGCGTACGATCGGGCCGATGATCGCCATCTCGCGCTTCGACGACGGCAGCACTCCTGCCTCCGAAAGCTCATGCAAGCCGGAGATGACCAGTTGCGCAGCCACCAGAAACAAAATCGCCGTCGTCACGCGGAAAAACTTTTGCAAATTAATGCGAACGGTGCCTTTGACGAACATCACGCCGAAGGCGATGGCGGCCATGACACCGAGCAGCGTCCCCAGAAAACTCATCAACTCGGTGGAGTTCAGCGAGACCGCCGAAAGGATGAGCACCGTCTCCGCGCCCTCGCGCAGCACCATCAGAAAAACGAACAGGAAAAGTCCGAACCAGGCGTTCTTGCCCGCCAGCAGCCCGACCTTGCCTTCGATTTCTCCCTTCAGTTTGCGGCCCGTCCTCATCATGAAAATCACCATGCTGATGACGAAGACGGCCGCGACCAGCATGATCCAGCCTTCGAAGACGTCTTCGTTGAGGTGCATCCGCGAGATGACGATCGCGACGCCGATGCTTCCGACAAAAGCGGCGCCCAGCGCGGCATAGACCGTCTTGCGCAGTTCGTTGCGCCCGATCTTCGACAAATAGGCGAGCGTGATGCCGACAATGAGTGCGGCCTCAACCCCTTCGCGCAACGTGATGATGAAAGCCTGAAGCATCTACCGGAAGTCCGTTATATGGTGGTTCGCCATTTTGAAAATGAATTTCAATTTCAATATCAAGGATATGCCGGGAGCGTCGAAGGCGTCAACGAATGAGCGCACAACGGTGTCGCTTCGCGATCACACTGTCGGATTACGGCCTCGAATGGTTTCCGTGTGCAGGGAAGGGCTCACGAATTCACGCGGGGCAACGACGTGCTAGCTGTTTCGCCATGCCTTAGCAGGGGGCGATTTCCAAGATTTCGGAGAACCACCGCTGCAGCGTTCAGCCGCAAAACCCCCGACGATTTTCCGTTAATTCACCACCAGAGTCACCTTCGTGGTGTTAGTGATGGCGGTCGAGCCGGAGCCCGAAGTGCCGGTCACGGTCAAGGTGTAGGTTCCGGGTGCTGTGCCTCCGCTGCTGGTTTTACTGGCGCTGCTGCCGCCGCAGCCCGCCCATGTGATCCCCAGCGAAATAACGCACACCAGGCTCAGCCGTCGAAGCATACGTTGACGCGACGTGCGGGACACCGAACCGAAGCTGCCAATTACCGCCAGCCCTGCCACCCCGGAAAGTGCCAACCCTAAGGCCCAGCGCTCGCCATCGTGTGGCTGCAAGGGTAGAAGTGCGCTCGTGGATGGCGCCGTGGTCACGACCGCAACGCCTATCGTCGCCGAGTTTGTGCCGTCAAGCGTTACAGACGTCGGCGTGACGGTGCAGGTCGACAGCGCGGGATTTCCGCTGCAGGTTAGCGCCACTGCCTGGCTGAATCCGTTGACCGGAGACAGAGTGACCGAGTAGTTGGCCGCCTGTCCCGGTGTTACCGTTTGGCTTGCGGGAGCAACCGCCGCCAACGAGAAACCAGGAACGATCGCCGTACCCGTCAATGCCACCAGTTGCGGGTTGCCGGGAGCGTTATCGGCAATGCTGATCGAGGCCGTGCGCGTTCCTCCCGCCGTGGGCGAGAAGACGACATTGATGGCGCACTTCGCAGTTGCTGCAAGCGTGGTGCCACAGGTATTCGTCTGGGAAAAATCGCCCGCATTGGTGCCCGTGATGGTGATGCCGGTCAGCGTCAACGTCACCGTTCCGCTGTTGGTGAGGGTCAGAGCCTGGGAAGCGCTTGATGTGCCCGTCGCCTGCGATCCAAAAGTAAGACTCGTGGGCGAAATTGCGGCCGCCGGCAATGATCCCTGCAGCAAGACCTGAAACGGATAGCTGTTGGACGTGGACAACGGGCTGGTCAGCAAATCCGGCAGTCCGTCGTTGTTGAAGTCAGCGACTACGCCTCCAACGATTGTGGAGGGCAAATTGATAGGTGTCTGAAAAGTCCCGTCTCCATTGCCCAGGTAGATCTCCATTGCGTTGCTAATACCGAAGTAGCTGGCCACGATATCCATCTTGCCGTCGCCGTTGACGTCCGCAAAGACTGCGCTGCCCCCATCGTAGAATACGACACAACAGATCAGTGGGCCGAAGGGGACGGGGGTTTGAAACGTACCATCTCCGTTTCCAAGTTGGAATCCTAAACTGTAGTCTTGCGGATCGGTAGCGGCCGTGGTCAAAAGATCAGGTTTTCCATCGCCGTTGAGATCGGCTACAGCAAATGGAGCCCTGATGGAGGATATCGCGGGCTGGAACGTGCCGTCGCCATTGCCCAATAGCACGCCGGAGTTTGGCCCGGCTAAATCCAGAATCCCGTCACCATTAAAGTCTCCTACTACCATCCCGCCTCCGGAACTTACCGCAGAGTTAATCGGGCTTTGGAATGTGCCGTTGCCATTCCCCAAAAATATCGACAGACTGGGGCCATTGAATACCGCTAGGTCAAGCATTCCATCGCGGTTAAAATCTCCGGCGACAAAAGAGCTAGGGGGGAGGCTGTCGGTGGTAACTGTCGGAGTCTGCACTGTACCGTCGCCGTTGCCGAGGAAGATGTCGATTTCATTGCCAACATCATCCGCTACTGCTAAATCGAGCTTGCCATCGCCGTTAAAATCACCCGCCGTCAGCTGTCCGCCACCATCAATTCTACTTAGCCCAGTGCAAGCTGGCGCCCCAAACGTCCCATCTCCGTTCCCCAGCGCAATGCAGACCGAATTCGCCAGGGTTGGATAGGCAAAGTAGAAAAATGCAAAGTCGATTTTGCCGTCGCCATTGAAATCTCCGCTGAGTGCAGAGCCAGCACGGAAAGTAGAGTCAAACGGAGCAAGGCTGGAAAACGAAACGCTGGAAGGGGTGGTAGCGATCTGGAAAGGTTCGGGGTTCGAAACCCCTCCGCCGGGCGTTGGGTTGGAGACCGTGATAGTGGCCGTGCCTGCTGCCGCGATGTTGCCCGCGAGAACCGCAGCGGTCAATTGAGCACTGGAGACGAAAGTCGTAGTCAGCGCAGTGCCGTTCCAGTTCACAACGGAAGCGGAGACAAAACCGGCTCCGTTCACGCTCAGCGTAAAACTTGCGCCCCCAGGTGTTGTGCTACCCGGAACCACCGGCTGGGTTAGGAACGGGACTGGATTCGACTGTGCCAGCGTCAGGATGCTAGAGAGCACTGTGGCGACGAAGACGAAGCGGACAAGTTTCATGATGCCTCCCGACAGCAACAACACAGCCAAGAACAGTAAGTTGCGAAAATAACGGAAAACATTGAACAGAGCAGTCTCTGCGAGTTAGGGCCCCATGTGTTTGCTTCTATAACCTGCGATTCGGTTAGGATGAGTTTCGCTCCGCAAGCGCCCCAATACTAACCGATGCAGTCAGACTTTACTCGCAGCCGCTTCAGAAAGCCATTCGCTTCCGCCAAACGAGGAAAACAGGTTCTCCTCAGCGTGAAATTCCGCGGAGTGGACACATCGTCGGCTGCCGCGCACTTTGACGGGGAGCTTGCAGATGCAGCATCTCGTTATAGACGATGTATTCGAGGGCGTAGCAGGGTACGGCGAAGTGGTCGAAGATGTGGCTGATAACGATGGCGCTATTAGCGGTCGTAGCGGCCGAGAGTGCGAAGCTGGCTCCAGTTCATGCGCCTACGCTGGCTGATGGCGGGCCCAAACGTCGGCTTCCCGCCCTCACCAGATTCTCACCCGCTCTCCCGGCGCCAAATACAGTTTCTCTCCCACCTGCACATTGAACGCCGCGTACCAGGCGTCGATGTTGCGCACCGTGGCGGCGCGGTACTCGCCGGGAGAATGCGGATCGGTCATCACTTCCTGGCGCAGAGCGGCGTCGCGCGTTTTCGATCCCCAGTTCTGGCCGAAGGCGAGGAAGAATTGCTGATCGCCCGACAGCCCGGCTTGCGTAGGCGCTGCCTTGCCCGCCAGAGACGCCTGGTAGCCGTCGTAAGCGGCGGCGATTCCAGCCACGTCGGCAATGTTCTCCGCCAGCGTCTGCTTGCCGTTGACGGCAAGATCGGGAAAAGGCTTGTAGGTGTCGTACTGTGCCGCGAGCTGCGCCGTGGCCGCCTGGAAATGTTTGAGGTCTTCAGGAGTCCACCAGTTGCGCACGCGGCCCTTCGAGTCGAAGGCGCTGCCTTCGGTGTCAAACGTGTGGCTGATTTCGTGCCCAATTACAGTGCCGATGGCGCCGTAGTTGGCCGCCGCCGGAGCCTGCGGATCGAAGAACGGCGGTTGCAGAATCGCAGCCGGAAAATTGAGCGCGTTTTGCAGCGGAAGATTCACCGCGTTGACCGTCTGCGGCGTCATCGACCATTCTTTTTCGTCGACCGGCTTGCCGAGGCGCGCGACCTGGCGCTGATAGTCCGACAGATTTCCGCGCCACAGGTTGCCGAAAATGTCGTCCGCCTTCACTTCAAAGTTGGAGTAGTCGTGCCAGCTCTCGGGATAGCCGATGCCCACATACAGCGTCGATAGCTTGGCTTCGGCTTCCGCTTTGGTTGCGGGATTCATCCATGCCAGAGCCTCAATGCGCTTGCGAAACGCCGCAATAAGGTTCGCTACCATCGCCTCAGCCTGCGCCTTGGCCTCCGGCGAAAAATAGCGCTGCGCGTACACCTGGCCGACAATGTCGCCGAGAAATCCATCGACTACGAACACGCCGCGCTGCCACCGCGGACGCTGCTGCTGCGCCCCAGAAAGCGTCTTGCCGAAGAAATTAAATCGCTCCTGCGCCAAAGCCTTCGGCAAAACGCCTCCGTAGGCTTCGATCAGATGAAACGCCATCCAGTCTTTCCACGTCTCCAGTTCCATCGAAGCCACGAGCGAGGATTCCGCCGTGAATGCCTCAGGCTGCCACACGATGAAACTGGTCTGCTGGCTCAGTCCGGCGCCCCGAAAATATTCCGCCCAATCCAGTCCCGGAGCCTTCACCGGAAAGTCCGCCTGAGTCCACGTGTTGTTCGCCGTGTGAATGTCTTCGTTCTCCGCCAGGCTGCGTTGGAATTTCGCGATCGCCTCTTCGAGGTGAAGAATGCGCAGGGCACGCCCATCCGCGTCGGAGACTCCCGCTAGTTTGAGCATGGCGGCCATGTGCGCCTGATACTGTGTGCGAATCTTCTTCATCCCCTCGCCGCTGTCCATGTAGTATTCGCGATCCGGCAGTTGCAACCCGCCCTGCATCAGGTAGGCGGCATAGTGCTCGGAATCGTTGAAGCCCGGGGCGATCCACAATCCGAAAAGATTTGGCGTATGAAAGTTTGTGTTGTTGAGCGCATCCACGTCAGCGCGCAGAGTTTCGCCCAGCGCATGCGCCAACTCTTTTTTGTCATGGATGGCGGCGATCGCATCCAGATGCGGCCGCAACGGCGTCAGTCCCTTGACTTCAATCGTTGCCTCATCCATATAAGAGTTGTAGAGGTCGGCAACTTTGCGCGTGTTCGAACCGGCCGGCGGGTTCGATTTCGCAATCTCGGCAATCAGGTCGGAAGTGCGCTGGTTACTCAAGTCGGCGAGCTTGGAAAAGACGTCGATCTCGGCTCGGTCCGCGGGAATGTCGGTGCGCTTGATCCATTCGCCATTGGCGTAATGATAAAAATCGTCGCCCGGCTTGACCGAGCGATCGATATTGTCGACCGCAACTCCGTGCATCTCTGCTGCGAACGCAACCTGCGCGCAAACTGCGAGAGCAAATGCCGCAATCAGCGTCGCGGCAAATTTAGACATCATAAAATCGCGTCTCATGGAAGGCTCCGAGTTTCTTTTGTAATGCAGGGGCACGAACCTGCTAGTGTACCCGAACCTGATTTGACGAACGAGGCGGCCGCAAGTTATCACCATCGACACGTTGCTCGCGCGTCATAGCCGGTTGAGGGCGCTGGATCTACAGGCGCTTCAGAAATGCGTTCGCCTGAGCCAGGTGCGGGAATAATTTCTCCTCCGCCTGAAATTCCGACGAGTGTACGCAGCGCCGGCTTCCTCGCATCCTGACGGGATGCTTGAGGTGCAGCATCTCGTGATACACGATATATTCCACAGCGTATCGCGGCACTGAAAAGTGATCGAAGATCCGGCTGATGACAATCGCATTGTGCGCGGGATCGTAGTGCCCGAGAATGCGGCGGGTGCGAATCTGGCTCCAGCTCATGCGCGGACGGGCGAGCAATCCATGAAAGAATCGTGTGTTCAGACTCTCGAATACGGCGTCGAGGTCATAGAAAAATCCTCGTGCCGGGCCGAGCCGTTTGCTGCCCCGCATCTGCCGCACAAGATGGACCTTGCCGACGATGTCATGGCTTCCCACATATTTGCGATAGCGCGCCGACTGTTTCGGATCAATCGGTTGGCGGTAAATCTTGGCCAGCAGGATGTGCGCAATCGCCCGCAGAACCTTGTCAGGCGCACCTTCCAGCAGGTCGGAAAGGCGCACCAGCAGTTTTCCCTCGCGCAGACGAATTGTGTTGTTGACGTTGGCGAAGGCAAAAAATTCGATCTTCAGCTCAGGCGGAGAAGCTCCCGGCCTCAGATCGCGATACGTTTCCAGAAAAAGTTCCAGCAGCCCTTCACGCACGGTGACGCTAGGTTAGCATGACGCGGGAATCCGTATTTCAACCGCCGGTGTCGGCGCGAACTCAGCTCACTTCTTTAATTCGCTACTCACCCGGTTCGACTCACGGTCCATTGCAGATGAAAGGTTGTCCGACACGCTTCCCGAGGGCTGAGCCTCGATCAGCGTGTCAAGAACAGGCTTCAGCCGGTCGAGGCGAAAGAGTGCGAAGCTGATTTGCAGGTTCTTGCGGTACACCGGACCCGAAGAGCCGCCAAGAGGATCGCTGGCATCGATGCTGGGGACTCTTCCCCCGACAGAAATCTGCGGTGTCCGCTCGTCGTAACGATGTGCCGCAAGGTCTGAGATCTGCGTCAGCAAAATGTAGGCACACTCTTTGCCTTTTGCTTCTTCGCCATTCTCGGAAGCGGGATGAAGTTTTCGATCGACCGTCGTACTCGAATCCATCGCCAGTGCGTTGATCTTGTCACTCTGGAGGTTGTCCGACAGTCGCTTGGTCAGCCGGTCCAGAAGCGCCGAGCGAGCGCTCGCGTTCGATACCGTAGCTACAGATACCTTCGAGTCTGCCTTCGCTGGAACGGGAAGGTCTTGAGACGATGGCGGGCACGCAGTGTTAAGAGGAAACCCAACAACGAACTGGCAGATGTATCCATAAGCCTACTCCGCCTTACCGCCATTCTTCGCGTTGGCGCTTGTATTGAGTTTCTTATGCTTGGCCGCATCCTCCTGATCGGTGAGCAGCTTCTTGTGATCCTCGGTGGATGTGTCCACCACTTCCAACGCGTTGGTCAAAACGAACTCATATTGACTGGATTCGGCTGCCGGCACGTCGGCGGCGTCTCGAAGCGCGAGCAGCTTCGCCTGAAATTCCGTGTCGGCTTCGATCACAACTCGCAGCGGCTTGCGAATGTCATCCCTGCGGTCGACGTATGTGTCCACGTTGTCGTTCAGTTCGTCGTAGAGCAGAAGGAAATCGTCGAGCATGTCGTGCGTCTGCCGGGGACGGTCTTTTGTCTTCGGATCGCTGCGCATCTGTTCGAGCTTCACCAGACGGGCGCGGGCGAATTGCACATAAAGCTTAAGGCGCTCGCGCGGCTCCCAACTCGCGTCCCGTATCTGATCGATCTCAGGTTGGGTGAGCGGGTCGCGATGGCGCTGGCCGAGCGCGCCCGCGCACAACCCGATCATCAACAAAATAACTGCAGTGAAGCGTAGCCCGGATCGGTTCATTTTCCACCTTTGCGAAACATCGAAGCCAGCAGATCGTCGCGCACGCGTTCCAGTCGCATGATCGCCTCCTGCAACGGCGGCTGATCGTTGTGGGCCACGCTGTGGCGAATGCCGGCCAGTTTGCGCGCCATCGCCCGGACCGCAATCTCGGTCTGCTTCTCGTACTTGTGCGATTTGACCGCGGCGTCGCGCGCTTTCTCGGAATAGGTCACTACATCGGCGAGAGTCGACTCCGCCTTGTCGACATCGGCGCTGGCGTAGAGTTTGCTGGTCTCGTCCAGTTGGTGCTCGGCGATCTGCACACAGATGTGCGGGCGATCACCGATGCCGGCAGAAGAAGCCCGCGCCTTTAAGTCTTCTAGCGACGGCGACTGCGCCGAACTCGCGCTCACGGCGAAGATTCCCATGAGAGCCCCCAGCGCAATTCCCCGGAATGAACCTATGCCCCAGCGCATAACTTTAATCGCCGCTTTTATTTCTTTGGCTCATTTTTTCGGCTCGATGGTGATGAGGCGGTGTCGCGCCTGCCACTCCTGATCAGGATACTTCCCCTTCGCCGTATTCACAAAAAGGTGATAGTTCACAGCCGCGTCTTTAAAATCTCGCAAGTGATCGTAGGCCGACGCGCGCAGGAAATAAGTGATGGGCGCCTCGGGCAATAGCTTGGCGCGAACGTCGAGGGCCTTAATGGTCAGCGGATAATTCTTGTTCTCGCTGGCGGCGAAGGCCAAGTCACCGTATGCCTCGCCGAAGGTTGGATTGATCTTCACAGCTTCCATGAATTCCTGCTGGGCGTCGGCAAACTTTTTCTCGCGCAGCAGTGCCTTTCCGAGTTTGTGATGCAGAGTCGCATCCTCGGGATGGGCCGTCGCCAGCGCACGATACGCGGCCTCGGCCTGATCGTTCTTACCCGCTTCGAAATAAGTTTCAGCCAGGTCCGACTGCACCGACGCATCGCCGGGGGCCAACTTTATGCCGGCTTGCAACTCGGTGATGGCATCTTCATTCTTGCCCTCCGCTGCAAGTACGCGTCCAAGTTGAACGTGCGCGGCGGCCTGCTCAGGATGCTGCGCCGCCAATTTGCGCAAGTATTCTTCGGCCTCGGCGAACTTGTGTCCGCGCATGTAGATGTTCGCCAATCCAGTGAGTGCATCCGACGAAGGATCGAGCGCCAGCGCCTGCTTGTACTCGTGCTCAGCGTCAGAAAACTTCTCTTCCTTCTCCAGCAGAAGCCCGGCGGAAAGGTGCGGCTCCGGATCTTTCGGCTGCAGGATCGCAGCCTGCGCGTAGGCTGCGAGGGCCTCATCTGGTTTCGACTTTTCCAAAAGGTGACCGAGAGAAAGCCAGGCTCGAAACAGCCCTTCCGATGCGTGGCTCGTGGGCCTGAACTGAGTCGCCGCGCGCAGAAATTGCTCCGCATCCGGCTGCGAGGTCTTGCTCAGCTGCAATCCCAGGTTCAGGTTCGATTCGAAAACATCGGGCTTCGCGGCCACCGCCTTGCGATAGGCGGCGATCGACTCGTCAACCTTGCCCAAAGCATTCTCGGTAAATCCGAGATCGAACCAGGCGACATAATTCGAGGCATCGGCCTCGGCAGCGTGATGTAACAGAGGTTCTGCAGCAGAGTAATTTTGCTTCTCAATGAACGCTTCAGCCTGGGAAAGCTCAGCCGATTGGGAACTCTCTTCTACGTGGCTGTGGCGAACCGTGGTCTTCGATCCGTTCTCGTGCTTGCCTCGCGACGAAGAACTGCCTGATGGCGAGCTTCCTGAGGGTGACGGCTCCTGGTTATTTGTCGGCGCATCCTGTCCGCTTGCCGTCGAAGTCAGCGAAGCGACGGCGAGCGAGCACGCCATGACCGCGATCCTCCACGCCGCGTTAAGATCGCGATGAGCCATTGCTGTTCAGCACGCCCGCCAGGAATTTTCCCGTGTAAGAGCCGGCAAGTTTCACGATGGCCTCCGGCGGACCCGCGCCCAGTATCTTGCCCCCGCGGTTTCCACCCTCCGGCCCCAGATCGATCACCCAATCAGCGGTCTTGATGACTTCGAGGTTATGCTCGATGACGACAATCGATCCCCCTACCTCCATCAGACGCCGGAATGCGGCCAGGAGTTTGCTGACGTCGTCAAAATGCAGGCCGGTTGTAGGCTCGTCAAAAATATAGAGCAGGCGGCGTCTCAGTTTCGCCGCATCGGACGCAGGTCCGGAGCGTGTCGCCCCGCGCGCCGCAGGTTGCAGGTGCGCCGCCAGCTTCATGCGCTGGGCCTCGCCGCCGGAGAGCGTCGTCGCCGACTGCCCGAGCCGCAAATATCCCAGGCCGACTTCTTCCAGCGCCCGCAGCTTGTCTACGATCTTTGGCGCCTCGGCGAAAAACCGCAGCCCTTCCTTTACCGTCAGATTCAGCACTTCATGAATATTCTTGCCGCGATACCGCACCTCCAGCACCGCCGGTTTGTAGCGCGCGCCTTTGCATTCTTCGCAGATCAGTTCCACGTCAGCAAGGAATTGCATCTCGACCGTGACCGTTCCATCACCCTGGCAGGTTTCGCAGCGTCCTCCCGGGATGTTGAAAGAGAAATGCCCGGCGCCAAAGCCGCGCTTCTTCGCCTCCGGCAGCGAAGCGAAAAGCTCGCGGATCGCGTCGAACGCCTTGATGTAAGTCACCGGATTCGAACGCGGAGTTCGCCCAATCGGCGACTGATCGACAAGCACCACTTCCTCGATATACTGATCTCCCGAAAGACTCTCCCACGTCGACGCCGATCCGCCTGCGCCGTTGCTGGATTGCCCCTTCGCCTGCGCCAGCGCCGGATACAAAACCTGATGCAGCAGCGTCGACTTGCCCGAGCCCGAGACCCCGGTGATGACCACCAGCAGGTTCAGCGGAATCGTAATATCCACGCCCTTGAGGTTATGCGCGCGCGCGCCGCGAATTGTGATCTCCTGCTTGCCCGGCTTGCGGCGCACCGCCGGCGGCAGAATCCGCAAGTCTCCCGAAAGATATCGTCCCGTCAGCGAAACCGGATTATGCAGTATCTCGTCATAGGTTCCCGCGGCGACCAGCGTTCCGCCATTTTCTCCCGCACCCGGACCGAGATCAAGAATGCGATCCGCCGCGTGCATAATCTCGGGGTCGTGCTCGACCACAAGAATCGTGTTTCCCAGATCGCGCAGGTTGTGCAGAATCTTGATCAGCCGGTGCGTATCCCGCGTGTGCAGTCCAATCGACGGCTCATCGAGCACATACAGCGTGCCCACCAGCCGCGAGCCCAGCGAAGTCGCAAGCTGTATGCGCTGGGCTTCGCCGCCGGACAGCGTAGACGAAAGCCGGTCGAGAGTAAGGTACTCGAGGCCGACGTCGTTCAGGAAGCGCAGGCGCTCGCGAATCTCCAGCAACAGCTTGTCGGCAATTTCCGCTTCTTCCGGACTCAACTCAACCGCGGAAAAGAAACGCAGTGCATCTTCCACCGTTAGCGAAGAAGCCTCGCAAATATTCTTGCCTCCGATCTTCACTTGCCGCGCTTCCAGCCTCAACCGGCTGCCTTTGCAGGCCGAGCAGAGCGAGTATCCGCGATAGCGGCTCAAGAAAACGCGCACGTGCAGCTTATATTTCTTGCGCTCCAGGTGATTGAAAAATCCGCGCACGCCAAGGAACTTGTCCTGCCCGTTGAGCACCAGTTCCCGCTGTTCGTCCTCCAGTTCAATCCACGGAACATCCAGCGGAATTTCAGCCTGCTTGGCGAAGCGTTTTAAGTCGGTAAACAGCGGACGATATTTGGGCTTTGTCCAAGGTTCAATCGCGCCCTCGGCCAGAGTCTTCCGCTTATCGGGAATGACCAGGTCCAGATCGAAATCAATGGTGTTGCCGAAGCCCTGGCAGCGCGGGCAAGCGCCATAGGGATTGTTAAACGAAAACAGCCGTGGCTCCGGCTCTTCATAGCGCAGATTGCAATGCTTGCACTCAAAGCGCTGCGCGAATCGCAATGGGGGGCGGGCACTCTTGCCCGGCGCGCCTGGCTCTGACTCGGCAATCTCAAAATCACTTCGCCCGCTTCGCGATAAGCGGTTTCAACGGCGTCAACGACGCGCGTCCGCGATTCCGGCGCCACGATCAGCCGATCGACCAAAATGTAAACCGGCTGGGTGAAGTCCACTTCCAGCAGAGACTCGGGCGTGGAGAATTCGAAAATTCTTCCCGCCTGATAAATACGATTGAAGCCGCCTTTACGCAGATCAAAGAGCCGCGCCTTAAGCGCTTCGCTCAATTGAGCTGTCGCCGCAGCCTTCTTGGCCTTGGTCAGGCGCACCGGCTTCGCATCGGGCTTTTCCGCAGAAGTCGTTTGCCGCTGCACCGGAAAAAACGCCTGCAGCCGCGTCTCCGGCTCGAGAGCAAGAATGGCGTCGGCGACTTCGTCCACCGTGTCCTTCTTTACTTCTCGTCCGCAATTCGCGCAGTATGTCCGTCCCACTCGCGCGTAGAGGAGCCGCAAGTAGTCGTAAATCTCGGTGGCCGTGGCCACCGTCGACCGCGGATTGCGCGTCGTATTCTTCTGTTTAATGGCCACCGCCGGCGCGATACCATCGATCGAATCCACATCCGGCTTCTCGATGCGCTCCAGAAATTGCCGCGCATAGGCCGAGAGCGATTCCACATACCTCCGCTGGCCCTCGGCGTAAATCGTGTCGAAGGCGAGCGACGACTTGCCGGAGCCAGAAACCCCGGTCACGACCGTCAATGTATTGTGCGCAACCTCAAAGTCGATATTCTTGAGGTTATGAACCCGGGCGCCGCGGACCACGATGCTTTCGCTGGACATCAGATCAGGATCAGCAGCCGCCTCGCCCGGAGCGGAGTCTCACAGGACGGTCCGGAACGCGCTGCCGAATCCTTGATTATAAATCACGACGTCGATAAAGCAGGACGCCTATCAGGTAGTGGCTCATTTTGAATTTTTGACGGCATCTTCGCTCGTCGATGGAGTCATCCTGAGCATAGCCGTTCTTCAGGCGGAGCGAAGGATCTCCGCTACGGCGCTGTGTGCCACGGGAGATCCCTCGGCCCGCTGGTAAAAACGCGGGCTCTTCGGGATGACGCCTTGTGAGATACAGAGTTCAAACTGAGCCATTACCGCCTATCAAGCACGACGCAGTTCGGTGTTGGAGGGCTTCATACTGGGCGGCACACGATGAATCCCGATCACTCGCGATTGCCCGCGCGGCATGAGTAAAATTGTGATCAGCGATCCAAGCCCCAACCCCGCCAACATGAACGTGACTGCTGTAGGAATGTCGTATTCACTCTTTGTAAGATCGCTCATAAGATCTCCTTGTCAGAAGGCCCCGAAAAGCGAAGAGGGCCGCTTTTCAGCAAGCCCTCCTGAACAGTCGCAGAGCCATTCGGCTTCAATCCGTGGTTAAGGGTTCAATGTTTTGGACGTGGATAGTATTGCTGCTCATGTCCAGCTTGCCGGTGACTTTCACCTGCTTGCCCATATACGCTTTCACTTTGCTGGCATCGTCGATCTGGTAGGTATTCTTGGTGATCGGATCTTTTAGCACGACTTTCCCGTCTTGTTTCACCACACGTCCCGTGAAAGCCTTCGCATCCTGTGTCTGCGCGTCGGCGCCCGCGGCGGGCATCTGCGCTTCGTTCTGCTGGGTTTGCGATTGCGAAGACGTAGGCGTCTGCTGATCCTGATCCTGCGCCGGCATCCCGGACGGATCCTGCTGCGGCGGAGTTGTTGCCGCCGGATCCTGCGAACTTGGCTGTTGCGCCTGCGCCACCGAACCTAACGCGACGGCGCCGAGCGCGACCGCTGCCGCCAATGAGACTCGTAAAAGAAGTTTATTCATGAACCACCCTCCGAAAATTAGGATCGATCCTAAAGTTACGTTCCTGTAAGGATGACGTTTGCAAGAACGCTGCCAAAGTGATCCAGGGGTCTATCGGACGGTGTCGTTGAGAGTTAGCGGCATGATCAGGCGGCCGAGGACAGGAGATTCTTGCCAGGCAAACCAAGAAAGCGTGGAAGATTTATCTACGGGATCGATGCAGATTGGTAGTGAGTTTCCTGTAGGGATGTAAACCTACGCGCCGTCGCCAAACTCGCCGTCATTCTCTTGGTCGCGCCGCTTGCCGTAACGGAACGCGAAGCCGATACCCAGCGTCATCACTCCCACCGGCGGCACGATCATGACTAAGATGGCGCGATTGATCGTTCGCTGCGCCTGCTTCGGAGTCGCCTTCGCCGTGGCGTAGCACATCGCGCAGCCCTGGGCGAAGGCGGGCGCAGTCCACAAGGCAAACATTAACCCGAGCATCGCCAGCGCGCGTTTAGAAGAACTCATGAACATCGCACTCATTTTACTCCCAGCCGCAGAATGCGATCCGCGTCAGGGAAGAAAAAGAAATACATAATGATGAAACAGATGACCACAGCCAGCACCAGCATCCAGCGCATGATCGCCAGTTCATATTTCAAATGCATGAAGTAGCCGATGATCAGCGCCGATTTGATGATGGAAAGAATGATCAGAACCTGCAACATGCGCAGCGGTTCAAATACCTGTTTGTATCCCAGCACGACTTCAATCGCGGTCAAGACCAGCAACGCGCCCCACACCCAAAAGTATTGTGCCTTGCTGTCGCCGTGTGCCGATGCATCGCTCATACGCTGAATCCCTCGCTCCGTCGGAAGTATCGCCTAGACAATCTTGGTCGACATCAAATACACCAGCGGGAAGATGAACATCCATACCAGATCCACGAAGTGCCAGTACAGCCCGCAAATTTCCACATCCTGCGCGTCATAAACTTTCGGCTTCAGAAAAAGAACAATCGACGCCACAATCAACCCCAGCAGCAGGGCATGGATCAGGTAATGAAAAACGTTATCGGATGGAATCAGAACCACGCCCGCGATCCAGAGAACTCCGATGACCGGCAGAAACCACTTGCGAAAGGCCACAACTCCGAGATAAATCACGCCAATGGTGACGTGCAGCATGTGCATCGCCTTCAATCCAAAGAAGGTCGCGGGAAACTGCGGCGTATTTTTTGAAATATCGGCCAACTCTCCCGCCGCCGC
>Ga0210410_10001036_pt1 | contig 26965 bp, 35 predicted proteins | sample IncBWC4MmetaG_FD_161058 | JGI IMG/M metagenome (GOLD analysis project Ga0210410, IMG submission 161058) | Forest soil microbial communities from Barre Woods Harvard Forest LTER site, Petersham, Massachusetts, United States - Inc-BW-C-4-M | ecosystem: Environmental > Terrestrial > Soil >... | reverse complement strand
GAGGTCTTCGCTGAATTTCTGAAGGCGAAACTGAGCGAAGAATGGCCTTCCACGCGGGCAGGACGGCCATCCGCCTGTCCCCCGGACTGACCATGTTGGGGATCGACGAAGGTGCGGAAGGTCGTGCACTCTGCCGCTATCTGGTCGCCGAACTCGACAAGCTTGGTCTTGTCTAGTTGCACATCATAGATGGCGGGATGGCCAGCTCCTCTTCCACCTGATCAGCCAGTTCTGCGAGCAGATTTCGATCATCGTCACCACCAATCTCGCCTTCGGCGAGTGGCCGTCTAAATGCGCGGTTCCTTTTCTGGTCTCGACTGGCCTGCAATCCCTTGCAGGTCTCGATAAAGGCCAGCACGGCTGGGGCCCTCTCCCTCGTGCGATAGGCCAGAACGAAGTCGAACACCCGCTGGTAATCGACGATCTCGCGGTAAACGACGTTCGCCACGGTCACAGAGCGCGCTGATTCCGTTACTAGCGCGATACCGAACCCAGCGGCCTGGACGCGTCTGAAGGTTGCCTGCAGTTTGTTCCGCGGTCCCGCACGCTGCCCGGCCGCAGACCAGGATGCCGCAGAGCTCACCAATTCGTGTTGGCAAGATCGGTAACGAACCGATCCGGCGGACGTAAGACAGTCGAACAGCATTCCTTTGGAGGATCCGCCATGGCGCTACGCATACCGATTTTGGCCGGTCTCGCCCTTGGCTTTTTGCCCGTCATGGCGTCGGCGGCGGAGCGTCCGGTCGTCGTGGAGCTCTTCACATCGCAGGGTTGCTCGTCTTGCCCGCCGGCGAACGCTTTCCTTAATGAGATGTCCAAGGACAGATCTGATGTCCTGCCCCTGGCGTTTCATGTGACCTACTGGGACCGTCTTGGTTGGAGAGATCCGTTCTCTCTCGAAGCTGCGACAGCGCGACAAGACCGGTACGGCCATCGGTTTGGTGACGGGTCCTATACTCCCGAAATGGTGATCGACGGATCGGTTGGCCTGGTTGGTTCGCATCGGGACGAGGTCAATGCGGCCATCGCACGAGCCAAACAGGGCCAGCTCGCAGGTCCCGACATAAGCGTCGGGAAAGACGGAGAGAATGTTGCGATCAGGATCGGATCTGGCAGCGGAAACGGAAAAGTACTGCTGATTGGTTTCGACCATGAGCACACCACCAAAATCGGTCGCGGCGAGAATGGAGGCCGGACGCTTGCGGAATCCAATGTTGTACGATCGATGCGTCTGGTCGGCGAATGGTCTGGAAAGCCTATCGACATCGGAGAACATTATCCCGATGGCCAGGACGTTGCGGTCGTCATTGAATCTTCGGATGGAAAGATCGTGGGAGCTGGCCGTCTCTCCTCCGGTTCAACCTGAGGGAACACGCCCTAAGGATACATTCGCGATCGAGTTCTGCACCCAAGACAGCGCCTGATGGTCACGCGACTTAACTCTCGGAGCCTCCTCACCTGCGGGTTCATTCGAGGCCTGCGGGAGAACGGCCGCAACAGGTTCGGCTCATAGGGTGCAGATGACGCAGACAAATATCAGTCGTTGGAGATCGTCGATGGCAGTTGGGCGGCGTACGCTCAGAAAGCGGTCGCTGCTTGCGATATTGTTTGCCTTGATATGGCTGCCGATGTTGGAAGTGAGGGCTATTGGGGCGGATGGACTGATTACAATTCAGAGCCACTACGGTCCAAAGGAGACGATGCAGAGGCTCGAAGCCGCAGTGAAAGCCAAAGGCTTTAGTGTGTTCGCTCACATCGATCATTCTGCGCAAGCGGCACAGGTGAATTTGAGTCTTCTACCAACTGATCTTCTGATTTTTGGCAATCCAAAAGGCGGCACGCCGCTCATGCGATCCAATCAGACCATCGGGATTGACCTGCCGCTCAAGGCTTTGGTGTGGCAAGACGAGAAAGGTGCGACATGGCTGTCGTACAATGATCCGGAATGGATCGTGCAACGGCACGGCGGCGCTGGCGGAACTGAGGATACGGTTCGAGCCATTTCCGCTGCGCTCAGGGCGCTTGCCGCAAGTGCAACATCGGCAGAGTAAATGTCTGTGGACCTGGAGCTTCATCCGCCGCCCGGCCAATGAGGTGTGAACGGGCGTTTGGAGCCAGGAACTCCCGCGTCTTCGGACGAGTCAGAGCGGGACCACCGACGAAGGCTGTGATCCGGCCGCGGCCAGGCTGTCAGCCAGGTGGTTGGCGAGTTCGCTGACGACGCGAGAGTTACTTCGGCGGCCGTGCGAATAGGCGAGTTCAATGGCCGGCAATTGAGGCAGGCGGCTTCCGTGGCCGACGATCCGAAGCGGCGGGGCAACCAAGGCTCGCGCAAGGACCGTTATCCCCATGCCTTCGACGGCCGCTGCCTTCAGGCATTCGAAGCTTGGACTGACAAAACTGAGGTGCCAGGAACGCTGACAGTCTTTTAAGGACGCGATTGCGCACCGGCGATAGGTGCAGCCCTCCGGAAACAGCACCAACGGTATCGATGCCAGATCGTCGGCAGCGTAATTTGGTCCGCTGACCCACACCAACTGCTCGCGCTGCGCCACGGTGCCGAGTTTGGCGCCGGCCTCCTGCTTGAAGAATGCAAGATCGAAGTCGCCACGCGCACTACGTTTCTGTAAGCTCTCTGACTGATTGGCCTCCACCTCGAGACCGACCATTGGATGCTTCGCCTTGAACCGCGCCAGCCAAATGGTGAAATCTCGCCCAAAGAAGTCGAGCGGCACGCCAAGGCGCACGAATCCAGCGAGTGCATCGTCGGACATCGACGCGCAAGCCTCGTCGTTGAGCTGAAGAATCCGCCGCGCATATTGCACCAGCCGATCGCCCTCGGAGGTTAGCTCCAGAACCCTGCCCTTGCGGCGCGATAACAGCGGCCGACCAACCTGCGTCTCGAGCTTCGCGATCTGTTGGCTGATGGTCGATTGCGACCGGCCGACCGTCTCAGCTGCGCGAGAAAAGCTCATCGCATCCGCCACCATCAGAAACGAACGCAGGCAGTCGATATCCAGATTCACGGCCCGTCTCCATAATCGCCAACGCCGATATTGAGCATCGCCATTATTCATTTTGTCACTAGCGCGTCTCCCCGTAAAGACTGGAGGCTCCCGTTAGTTTCGAAAGGCAAGACGGAGGGCCAACCCGCGCAATAGCGGAACGATATGGGAGGATGAATGGCTCGTAGCGAGGCACGTCTGGAGGTTGCGCAAGCAGCGGTTCGGTCACTGGTAGCAGCGAAGCTTCGATTTCTCGTGCCGATGACGATCATCTTTATGGTTGGCTATATCGGCTTGACGGTGATCGCAGGCTTTGCGAAGGGATTGATGGCCGTCAAGGTCATCGGTTCGCTCAACCTTGGCTTTGCGCTCATAGCGTTCAACTACGTTTTGTCGTGGCTGCTCGCGCTGGTCTACGAGCGGATCGCCAACAAGATCTTCGATCCGCTTGCGTCGAGAGCGGCAGCTGCAGGCCGGAGGTCAGCGGCATGAGCATTACGCTCTCCATTTTTGCCGTTATCCTTCTCATCAGCCTCGGCATCACTTACTGGGCGGCCAGGCGCACAGCTACGACGAGCGATTTTTACGCTGCCGACGGTCGCCTCACGGCTGCCCAAAATGGCTTCGCCCTCGCCGGTGACTGGTGCAGCGCGGCCGCATTTCTTGGATTTACCGGACTAACTGCACTCTACGGCATGGACGGGGCGTTCTACGCCTTGGGCCCGCTTGTGGCCTTCTGCACGGTGCTGTTCCTGGTTGCCGAGCCACTGCGCAATTCGGGGCGATACACCCTAGGCGACGTCATCCGTAGCCGCATGCAGACGCGCGCGTCCCTCCTCGCTGCGATAACCGGCACGGTTGTGGTCAATTTTGCTTACCTGATGCCCCAGATGGCAGGCGCCGGCGTCCTAGTCCGCCTCTTGACCGGCATCTCGTATGATTGGGCCGAGATATTTGTCGGCATCAGCATGATCGTTTACGTCGCGTTTGGCGGCATGCTGGCGACGACATGGGTACAGATCGTGAAGGCCGTTCTGATGCTCGGGGCGGGCGCGATCGTGCTCGTGATGGCGCTTTCATTGGTCCATTTCAATCCTCTTTCGTTCTTCGCCGAGGCAGAGGCAAAATATGGGGCCGGCTATCTTCTTCCCGGCAACTACCTGAAGAACCCGTTCGATCAAATTTCGTTAGGATTGGGCTACGTCCTGGGATTGGCGGGGTTGCCACACGTGATGACGCGCTTCTATACCGTTCCCGATGCTAAGGCCGCGCGGCGGTCGGTGGTCTGGGTCATGTTCCTGGCGGGAGCGTTTTTTGCGGCGACCACATTGTTCGGGCTGGCAGCGGCCGATTTTGTCGGACAGGACACGATCCGCGCGGCCGACAAGGGCGGCAATCTGACATTGCCGCTGCTGGCTCAATATCTTGGCGGGGGCAAAGGGAGCCTGGGCGGCGAGCTCATGCTCGGCTTCGTGGCTGCGGTGGCAGTTGCGACCATCCTTGCAGTCGTCTCCGCGTTAACGTTGTCGACATCCAGCACGATCGCCCACGACTTCTACGTGAACTGGTTCAAAGGCGGACGGGTCGACGGGCGTCGCGAAGTCTGGATCGCGCGCGCAACAGCTGTGGTTATCGGACTGCTCGCGATTGCGCTTGGGATTCTCGCTCAGGGCGTTAACGTCGCGGTGCTTGTGATCCTTGCGATCTGCGTGGCCGCAAGTGCGAATTTTCCGGTGCTGATTTTGTCGCTGTTCTGGCGTCGCTTTAATACGGGCGGCGTCATCGGAGGCATGACGGTAGGTCTCGTGAGTTCGGTGGTGTTGGCCATGATTGGTCCTGCGATGCGCGGGAGCGAGGCTCTGTGGCCTTTGGTCAATCCCACGATCGTGTCCATGCCGCTTGGATTCCTGGGAGCCGTGGTCGGCTCCCTGCTCGCCGGGCGCGATATGGAAAACGAAAAGCGCTTCGACGCGTTTCTACTGCAGGTTCACACAGGGATCGCGCCCGAATAATTCAAGCCATCAAGGAAACTGCTTCCGTGACTGTCAAAGCAATCGTATTCGACGCCTATGGTACTCTCTACGATATTCAATCGGTGGCGAATATCACCGATGAAGCCTTCCCCGGTTACGGCGAACTCATCACCCAGATCTGGCGCATCAAGCAGCTCGAGTACACCTGGCTGAGATCGCTGATGCGTCGCTACGAGGACTTCTCCGTCATAACCCGGGATTCTTTAGCCTATACGCTGAAGATTTTGGGTCTCGCCTACAATGACGGCATTTTCGAAAAGATCATGGACAAATATGTCCACCTTGATCTCTATCCGGACGCGAAGGCCGCGCTGCTGTCATTGAAGAACTACAGGCGAGCGGTCCTGTCGAACGGCAGCACAGACATGCTGACAGCGTTGGTGCGCAACACCGGTCTGGACAGCATTCTGGATGCAACGATCAGCATCGACGCAAAAGGAATATTCAAACCAAGCCCCGACGCCTATTCGTTGATCCAAGCCCGCCTTGACGTGGACCCAGGCGACGTCTTGTTCGTCTCTTCCAATCCCTGGGATGCCATCGGCGCAAAGGCCGTAGGATTGAAAGTGGCCTGGATCGAACGGGTGACACAGGAAGCTATGGCGGATGCTTGCCGGAAGCGCGACCTCGTCGCGCCATTGACGATGTTCAAGGCGCTGCGAATGCAGATGGACGAGCTGGGCATGGCGCCCGACTACAAGGTCAATGGCCTCTCGGCGCTTCCTGATATCCTGTCCGCAAGCAGGAATCAGTAGCTTTTCGAACCCGATGGCCGTTGACCCGCGGATCGGCAAGCGGCATTCTAGATCGATCGATCGATAACAAACCCTGCCGCCGACCTTGCGCAGGAGCTACCGATGGCCGTATGCCAAGGGAGCCGATGATGCATACCGGCTTACCTTGATCGATGGGAGGGCGGCGCATGATGGATTCCGCATCCTTGAGGAGCATGGCCGCCCGCCAATGGCGCGACTATCAGTGGGGTACGCCAGGAACCATGTTCGCTGATCCTGAAATATTGCTGACGCTCGATGAAGCCTACAAAATTCAGATGGAGTTTGCTGGCCTGCGCTGCGCCGCTGGTGACGCAGTGGCCGGATATAAGGTCGGCTGCATCGGCTCTGGCGTGGTCGAACAGTTCGGCATGAGCGGACCGATCCATGCGCGACTCTTTCGCAGTGAAATTCACAGTTCTAGCGAGACCCTTCGCCATCGGGCTTACGCCAATCCAGCAATCGAAGGCGAGATGGCGCTTCGGATCGGGATTGATGGTGGGATCGCGGCGGCCTTTCCCGTCATCGAGCTGCACCAATTCGTCTTCAGGGCCCCGCGGAAGACGCTTGCCGAACTCGTCGCCAACAACGGCATCAACGCCGGCGCGGTCGTCCCGGACCATCTCAAGGCAGCCTCGCTGGAAGATTGGGCAAACGCCCGTACGCTGTCCATTTCCGTCAACGGCGCGAGCGTGGAGACAGGAGCCTTGTGGGCTATGGCCGGTGGCGCCCCGGAGGCCCTTGAGTGGCTTCGCGGCGATCTCCGTCGTTTCGGCGAGGCTTTCAAGCCGGGAGATCTCGTGCTCGCAGGGACGCCTCTTGGCCTGCATCCTGTTCAAGGCGGCGACCATGTGGTCGTTTCAATCGACGGAAAAGACTGCGTTGATTGCCGATTTGAGTAATAGACCAGAGAGCTAACTCAAAGGCGTCATGACGATGGCCCGAAAGGACCGGCGTTCTTTCATGAGTTGATACCATCGGTAGAGGTTGGGCAGTTCGGGGTGATGGATATCCAGCGCATACCACCGATGAACGGTCGTCGCGGCTGGAATGTCCCCCATGGAAAAAGACTCGCCGGCGAGAAAGGTACGATCGGAAAGCCGGGCGTCGAGGATCTGCGCGGCAGCGAGCGATAGGCTTTCGGCTCTGGAGATGACCGTCGCATCGCGTTTTGCGGGCGGCGTCCTGATCAGTTCAATGAACAGTGGGCGCAAGGCCGGCCAAAAGACGGTGGCCTGCCAGTCCATCCAGCGTTCCGCGTCAAACCGAGTTCTGATGACCGCAGGATAGAGTCGGCCGTGTCCGTTCTTTTGCGCGAGATAGCGCACGATCACGTTCGATTCCCAGAGTTGAAAATCTCCGTCCTCGATCGTGGGAACGAGTCCGTTCGGGTTCAGCGCACGATATTGGGGTGTTTTGTTAACACCGAACTCATTACCCGCATCGATCCGATCATACTGCAAGCCGAGTTCGCCGCAACACCAGAGGACTTTCTGAACGTTGATGGAATTCGCTCGCCCCCAAATCCTCAGCATCTCGATTGGTCCTCGTTGATCCGCTCGCAGTACGAGAACCACGAGCGGACCACCGACGTTCAGGCCGAGGTCAAGCGGGAAGCTTGTCGGCCAGCACGGTTGGTTGGCGAATCTCGGGGGCCACGGCAAGCAGATCAGCCGCATTCGCCATGAGCGCTGCGGCGACCGCGCCGTTTAAGTGCGCGGTCCGTCCGGACTCATCATTGAATGCGTCAAAGATCGCAAACGTCGCCTTGTCGAAGCGAACGGCGAACCAAGCGACCGTACCGGCCTCGGCCAGGACAAGAGAGCGCGCATTCGCGAGAAATGCTGCGACCTCTTCTTCCTTACCAGGCTTTGCCTTCAGCTCAACATAAAGTGCGAAATGGGTCACCAGCGAACTCCTTTGTCTTTTGCGGGTTAGCGTGAACTTGTACCCTTGCGAAGGGATATTATTCCGCAGCTAGAGTGCCGAATGGTCGCGGACAGCTTCCGCCAATGCAGGCTTGAGATCGACGAAGCGCTTGTCGAGGGCCGCGGGATCCTCGCGGTTCAAGGCGATCATCTTGGCCCGCGCCTCGCCGCCGCGGATGACCTCGAAGGCATCCTGCTCCATTCCCTCGATGACAGCCGCGGCGACCGCGCTCGCCGGCTCACGGGTGAAGCCCAGTTCCGGCCCCGCACGCGACGAGCGCATCATGGGCGTATCGGTCGCTCCGGGATAGACCGTCATGACATGCACGCCCTCGCCCTTCAGTTCCCGGCGAAGCGACTCGCCGAACTTCGCCAAACCACCTTTGACGCCGGCGTAGGTCGCATAGAAGGGCGCCGCAACAAGCGCGATGCCGGAGGTGACGTTGACGACGAGGCCGTCCTTGCTCGCCCGCAGCGCCGGCAAAGCCGCACGCGTCAACAAGATCGGCGCAACCAGGTCGACCTCGATCATCGCCCTGATTTCGGCCTCCGTCGTGTCCTCAAGCCGTCCGGCCCTCACTCCACCCGCGTTGTTGATGAGGATATCGAGGCCGCCAAGCTTCTCCAGTGCGAGCTTGAGGGTCGTCTCCCGGCCCTGATTCGTGCCGACGTCCGCCGCGATGGTGTCGACGCTCCGTCCCCCTTGGCGAAGCTGTTTGGCAGCGTCTGTCAGGACATCTGGCCGGCGGCCGGTGATCGCGACTTTTGCGCCTTTGCTGAGGATCGCTTCAGCGATCGCGAACCCGATGCCGCTGGAGCCGCCGGTGATCAGCGCCTTTTTTCCCTGAAGTATCATCTGACCTCGCTCGATGGTCTGCCTGAACAATTTGCTCGCTGGTCCTAGCGGGCGACCTTCGGGTAGTTGGACGGGAAGAGCGCGCGGCGCGTCTCGTCATCGACCTCTTTTTTGAAGGTGTGATCTTTTCCGATAGCACGGGCTCTTGCCACGGCCGGGCGTGCATCGATCGCACGATACCAGCGATCGATATTGGGGAATGCCGCGAGTGGGCCCCCGTCGCCCGGCAGCACGCGGGGAGCTCGCTCTAACCATCCCCAGGCGGAAATATCGGCGATGGTGAAGTCCTTGCCGACGATGAACTCGCGACCTTTCAGGTGGGTATCGAGCACCTCATAGTGCCGTTCGACTTCCCGCCGGTAGCGATTGATCGCGTAGGCCAGCTTTTCGGGCGCCGCATGCTGGAAATGCACAGCCTGCCCCGAGAACGGCCCGATGCCCGTCGCAATAAAGAGTAGCCAGGACAGCAGTTCCGGCTTGTCCGCCGGCGAGCCCATCAGACGTCCCGTCTTCTCGCCAAGGTAAAGCAGGATCGCGGTGGAATCGAAGACACTGGCTTCCTTTCCGCCTGGCCCCTCCGTGTCAACGATGGCGGGCACCTTGCCATTCGGATTGATGGCGCGAAACTCCGGCGTATGTTGCTCTCCCTTGCTCGTATCAACCGGGACCACCTGATAGACCAAGCCGGTCTCTTCAAGCATCAACGCGACTTTCGCGGGATTGGGCGTCGGGTGGAAATAGAAGCGGATCATTGGCTTTCTCCCTTTTTGTTATTCTGATTGGACGAGGTGGCAGCGAGGCCGACCCCCAGCGCGATGACGCAGATAGCGGCTGCCGACGGCCATGACGGCCATTCGCCGAGAACCGGTATCGCCAAGAGGGTCCCCGCGACCGGCACAAGCGCAATGATCACAGCCGCCGCACGGGGGCCGAGCAACACGACGGCGCGATTGAATGCAAAGAGCGCAACCACGCTCATCATGATGCCCTGATATATCGATTGAAACACGAGCTCGCCTTCGGACGCATGCGTCAGGCTCGAAAGGCTCAGTCCGAGATAAAGCGGCAGATAAAGGACAGCCGACCAGAAGCAGATGAGCGCAGCAGCCTGAAGGGACGTAAGGCCAGCTCGGGGTAGCCGTAGTGTGTAGACCGCCCATAGGACAGCGGCAGTCACAAGAGCGGCAGCACCGCCGACGTCCAAGTGACCTTCTGTCTGGACATAGACGCAAACCAAGGCGAACAGCCCGGCAGCGATCATTCCGTAGCCGCTCAGCTGGCGCCTGCTCGGCCGTTCACCGAAAAATGCCCAGGCAACGAACCCGGCAAATACCGGCATAAGGGCTGGCGTCACGGTGGAAGTCATAGTGGCCGATGTGGCCTGCAAGCCAAGTCCGACAAGCAGGATGAATGGAGCGCCCCAAAGCAGAGCCAGGATAATGCCGCTCGGCCAGGCCTGGACTCGCAAACGCAGTGGTCCGACAAGGAGCACCGGCGTCAGAAAGAGCGCTCCCTCGCCGAAACGCAGCGCCATGACATCCCAGACGCGGAGATCCTGACGAAGGCCCAAACGGGTAACGACGAACCAGCCTGAAAGAGCGACCACCGCCAGGCTGCCCCAAATTACTCCCTGCGCGATACGCCAGGGGTTGGACATGGCCCCATTGGACTGAGCCGGGATGTTGTCGACTATGGCTATGCTCATTCAGACAGCTATGTTTACAGCCGACATCGGAAAACAGAGCATTTTTAGATCATATGATCCAAAACGAATCAAGCTGCTTTGGTGCAAGGGTGATGCGCTGTGATCACATCAGGGGGATGAAGCCGCCGGCACGCGATACAGGCGCCCGGTGCGGTCGAAATCCTCAACTGTCCAGGGAGCGCCGACGCCGCCAATCATCCACCGGAGAATCGACCAGAGATCGTGATCCAGTACACCTCCATCGATCGGCTCGAGGGCATCCACGACGGCGTAAATTTCAAGACCTGACGGAAAAGGAGCCCCGCTCCTGCCGATGAAAATGAGGGCGTAGACATTTCCCGACAGAGCGCGGACGAATCCGGGCTCGCTCAGTCCCTTTCGGTCCAGATCAAATGTTCGGACGAAAAAGTCGCGGAACTCGGGGTAGTGCGCCAGCCGGCCCTCCGCCAAGGCAAAGGAAAGCCGCTTTCCTTCGAGGCTTGGCATCTTGATGGGGGCAACTTCAGTCATTGCTTGCCCCATCCCCATCAAGGCGATCGAGAAAAGAGGTGATCAGCCGGGCGATCTCGGGCGCCGAATCTTCCTGCAGGAAATGTCTGCCCGTGACAAGGTGAGGTCCCTCGGCGTGGGGGAGCAGCTGCTTGAAGCGGCTGGCGAATGTCGCAGCGTCGAAAACCTCGTCCTCGCGCCCCCAGATGATCAGAGTGGGAAGCTTGGAGGAAGATAGCTCCTGCTCGAGCCATTTGAAGCGCTCGAAGGCTCGCGCATTTTCATCGAGTGGAATCCAGCGCGGCCAAACCCAGGTAAGAAGCCGCGTCGCCGGATCCGGCAGGACGGCTTCATAGGCAGCCTGTGCTGTGCGAGCAAACCGCTCTCGATCGACCACCGAGAGGTAGACACCGCGTCCGGCGAGCGCGCGATGATTTCCCAGGAGATAAGGGCCGATCAGCGGGGCATGCATCATCCGCCATGGAAAAATGCGGGTGTGAAATTCGGCCGGCGGCATGGGCCATGCCCAGGTGCTCATGATGGTGAGCGCACGAACACGAGCAGGATTGCTCATGGCGAACGACAGCCCGGTCGGCCCACCCCAATCGTGGCAGACAAGCGTAATCCGCTTGAGATCGAGCTGGCGCATGAGCGCCGTCAGATTGGCTGTGTGCCCATCGAGGCAATGGGCTTGTTCGCGGGTCGGCTTTTCCGACAGGCCAAATCCGATCATATCGGGCACGATCACACGGCGTCCTGAACTGACGAGGGGCCCGATTATGTCACGGTAAAGGAACCCCCAGGTCGGGTTGCCGTGCAGCAACAACACGGGGTCCCCTTCCCCTTCATCGACGTAGTGCATGCGCCAACCATTGACGTTCGCGTAGCGGGGCGCGTACGGCCATCGATCACGCAGCGCCGCGGGCAGCGCGCTCTCCGACTGGATGGTCACCGTTCCCTCCACTGACTCAGCTGCTTGTTCTCATATCGGCCGCCGATGCCGCCCGCGATTATAGATCGTACGCTCTACAATGAAAACGACGAATCGCTATGTTTAAGCATACCTGCCCCAGAGGTATGGGGCTTTAGGGACGCCAGTGCAATTGTCAGACGACCATTCCGAATGCTATGCAATCTTGCGGCCGCTGAGGGCCGGATGAAGAAAGGAGAGCTACGATAATGGCGAGGCCGCGCGAGTTCGACGAGGCTGCGGTGCTGGATGCTGCCATCGAGAAATTCTGGCAGCGTGGTTACGAGGCGACGTCTGTGCGCGACCTGGCCGACGAAATGAACATCGCCGGCGCGAGCCTTTACAACACTTTCGGCGATAAGCGCTCGTTGTATGTTCGCGCGCTAAACCGTTATCTGGATCAAAGCTTTCGCGAACGCATTCGTCGAATAGAACCAAGCCTGCCACCTCGCGAAGCAATCGTCGCGTTTCTGCAGGAAATCGTCAAACGGTCCCTTACCGACAAGCAGCGTCGCGGCTGTATGCTGGTGAACTCGGCGATCGAGAGCGCGCCGTACGATGCCGAATTCTTCGATATCGTCGCTGTCTTTCTCGATGAGGTCGAGAGGTTCTTCTTTCGATGCGTCAGCAATGGTCAGAAAGATGGAAGTATCACCAAAGCGCATTCGGCCGAAGACCTCTCTAAATCGCTGCTCGGCATTCTGCTCGGTATTCGTGTGCTGGCGCGCGTTCGGCCCGAGCGCAAGCTGCTCGAGGGACTTTTGCGCCCGGCATTTGCGCTGTTAGATAACACGCCATCCGCGAAACGTCGCAAGACGGCGTAGTCGATCCCTACGGGTTAGCACCGTCCGAAGATCGGCTATGCTAGCAGGAACGCACGGAGGTTAGCTACGCCCATACGGGCGTAAGCGCTGTTGCGGTGGGTGATGACGGTTGTTTCGGCAATGCCCAATTCCGCGGCGATCTGACGAGCGGACATCCCGGCCTTGACCCTCGCCGCGACTTGCAGCTCACGGACGGTCATTCGCGGGTGACGGGATTTCAAGCCTGCTAGCATCTCCTCGACCGTCGGCTTCTGGGAGCCCGAATCGGCCGCCTTGCCCCCGCTATGGAAGTCGGCACTTGCCATCAATATCGGCAAAAGTGCACGGGCTCGGTCGAGTTGGCGATCGGAAAACCTACCATTTTGGCGGCCGCGATAGACACTGACCGACGTGGAGCGCGCCGACCCCACGCGCAGGAGCGAAAGCCGGTCGGCGATCCCCGTCCGCTCGTAGCAGGCGCGCCGGTATTGCGGTGAAGCAATCTCATCCGCCATCTGATAAGTGACGTAAGCGGCAATGCGGCGGCGCGACACCAGGTCGAAGTTAACATCGTTGGCAAAATGCCGCATGTAGGCGATCGCTGCGTTGCGGGCATTCTCCGCCGCTGTCGTGGTCGCAGTTCCGACGAGGGTCGGATCGCCGGCCTTTGAGTAGGCGAGTATTGAAACGAAATCTGCGCCGACGCATTTCCGGCAGAAATCCAGCATGGTCTCGATGAAACGGCTCGTGCCCGCCTCCCGGATCAGCGCAACCATTCCTTCGACGTCGACATCCACCTTCACAGCGCGATCGGTAGCCATCCGAACCGACGGCATCGACAACCTCCCCTGATTGACCACGCGCCTCCTCAGGTCTGAGGAGTGTCCTGCGCGGAGGCGAACCCTATACTGCAGAGAGGACGAACAACAGTCGAGACGGAGGCGGTGATGTCGAAAGATGCGCTTTTTCAAGACGTCATCCGAAAACGACGCAGTGTGCGGAAGTTCGAGCCTGGCCGCAGCATCAGCCGGGACGTCCTGCAACGCATCGTCGATTGCGGCCGTTGGGCTCCTTCCGGCGCCAACGTCCAGTGCTGGGATTTTATCGTTGGATGATCCCGCCGTGCGCGACAATGTCATGGCGGTATTCTTGCGGCAGGCGCAGCGTCTGGTCGACCACGCGAAGGGATTTCCGGCGGTCAAGAAGACCTATCTGGCCAATACCATCGCGACCATCTTCGTCCTTGGCGATCCGCGCTGGAAGGCTTGCTTCCCTCAGGCAACGACCGAGCAATGGGATGCCGAGTATCGCGCGAACAATGAGGCGATCTTCCTTTGCTCGCTTGGGGCCGCGGTACAGAACATCCAACTCGGAGTGGCGGCTGAGGGCCTGACATCGGCTTGGCTGTCCGGCGGTGGTGAGAACGAGACGAACCGCGAGCTCGCCGACGTGCTAGGCTATCCGGCATGGATGAGGGCTTACGGCACGATCCCGATTGGCTATCCAGCGGTCGATCAAAACCGCCGCTACCGCCGGCCTCTCTCTCAATTGCTGCATTGGAATGGCTATCAGCCGCACCAATACCGTCAGCATGCGCAAGTCGATTTCCATGAGAGCACGCTTCGTCCCTTCGCAATGTACCGGGACGAAGAGTCCATGAACGCCTGGCCGGACCGGGACGAGATGCTCGGAGACTGGAAAGAGGCGTTCACAGGCAACGTCACCAATCCCGATGGCGTCCTGGAGGCGGAAGCCGACTTCTCGAAACCGAGAGTCGTCGGCCAGGCGACCAAGCGTCGCAAGAGTTGAGCATTCGAATCCAACTAGGCAGCCCGCACGGTGGTGAGGAACGTTCCGACCTCGCTTTTTAGGCGCTGACTTTGTGCCGAGAGGGACTGGGCCGCGGAGAGCATCTCGGCCGAGGCCGTTCCCGTCTCGGCGGCTCCCCTTTCGACATCACTTATGTTGGAGGCAACGGTGCTCGTTCCCTCCGAGGCCTGTTGTACATTAACCGCAATTTTCCGGGTTGCGGCTCCCTGCTCTTCGACCGCGAAAGCAACCGTCGACGAAATCTCCGAGACACGATTGATTGTTTCCGTGATTTCCTTGATCGCCGAGACCGACTCTTCGGTCGCCTGCTGAATCGACGATATCTGTTTGCTGACCTCGCCAGTCGCCTTTGTCGTCTGCTCCGCCAGCGATTTCACTTCGGCTGCAACGACGGCAAATCCTCGACCCGCCTCCCCTGCTCGCGCAGCTTCGATCGCAGCATTGAGCGCAAGAAGATTGGTTTGCGCCGCGATCGTGCTGATCACGTCTATCACGTCTCCGATACGTTTTGCGGCCTCCGTGAGCTTCGTCACGCCGCCGTTCATCTGCTCTGCCTGCGTCGCCGCTTGGCCAGCGATACCGGCCGACTCTCTAACCCGCGAACTTATTTCTTGAACGGTCGATGCCATCTCCTCAGCGGAACCAGCGACAGACTTCACATTCGAGGAGGCAGTATCGGCCGCTGAAGCCACGACGGAGGACAGTTCCGCCGTTTTCTCTGCGGTCACAGTGAGCGAATTTGCCGACGATTCCATTCTGGTCGCGGCGGACGAGACATTGTGAATAATCTCGCCAACCGAGTTCTCGAACGCTGTCGCCAGGCGCTCCATATCCTGCTTTCTCAGGTTCGCGGCGCGCCCCTCCGTCTCGGCTTGCCGCGCTTTGAGTTTTTCGACTTCTATGCCGTTGGTTTTGAAGACCTCGACCGCCCTTGCCATCTGCCCGATTTCGTCCCGACGGCTTACTTCTGGCACGTTCACCTGAAGGTCGGCGGCGGCTAGCCTCTCCATGGCAGCCTTCAGGTTGGCGATCGGGCGCGACAGGCCTCTGATGCACACCCACATCGCCCCAGCCAGGGACAGGGCCAAACCCAATGTCACCAGCACGACTGCCAAGCGGATTCCGGATCGGGCTTCCTCCGAGACGTTGCTTGCAGCTGTTCTTGCAAAAGCAACGAGATCATCTACGACCCTAGTCTGCTCGTTGAGGACCGCCGCTGCCAACGGCGCGCATTGCGATTTCAGGAGTTCGACCGAGTTGGCGGTGTCGTCGGGGGTGTCTGCACTGGCCACCGCTTGGACGACTTGCGCGCAACCGCCGAACATCGCCTGAGCCTTGAGATGCAGACCGGCGAGCTCGTCGGCCTTCTCCGGTATCAATCGGAGCGCCTCGGCGTATCGATCTTCATACATCTTCTTTTCTTCGGCATTCCGGGACAGCAGCCGCGAGCTGCCTTCAGCCGACGTTTCCGTCACAAGCTGGTAGACCAAGGACACGAAACTTTCGACGTCGCGGCTTCCTCTCGCGACCGCAACCGTTGCCGCGTCGACGCGATTGACAAGGTTGGAATAGGCGTCATCGGCTTGGTTCATCCTGACGGCCGCGAAACCGATAGAAAGGAAGCTCGCCATGCCCAGAATGGCCACGATGATTGCGACCTTCCAAACGATCCTGAAATTATTCAACCAAGCCATCCAACGCTCCCGTCCGATTCCCGATGGAATCGTGGGTAAGGAATGTCCTTGGTGCAGATTAAGGATTTCTGTATTATTTGAGCGTTCGCTCAAAAATGATTATTCAACTCTGATAGCAAACGACCCGACCTCTCATTTAGGGGGCGTTCCGAGCGAGCTGGGTTGGCCTCACACCGTAGAACCTCGGTCGGGTTCACCTGAAAGCCACCTTGATCGCGGCATCGTGATCTTGTTGGTAATTAAGGCGTTTTACATCGATTGTTCTATAATAAAGCAGGCACGTCAAAGCGCGACAGGCCGTCGTCTGGTGACAGCCAGACGACCGGCCCGGCCCCGCCTGGACGACCTGTAACATTCGTCGTCACAGCGACGTATGACCCTACGTGCCCAATCGGGGCACAACCGCAAACCTGTTTGGAGAGACTGCATGTCCGCGAAGACCATTGTAAGTTCCGCGCTTTTGGCCACCGCGATCGCGACCGCCGTGGCGTCGGTGGCAAGTGCCGGGCCGCTGACCAAGGAAGAGGCCGCGGCCGCGACGGCGGCTCACAAGGAGAAGTGCTACGGCGTCGCCCTCAAGGGCCAGAATGACTGCGCAGCTGGTCCTGGCACGACCTGCCAAGGTACCTCGACCGTCGACTTCCAGGGCAATTCATGGAAGTTCGTGCAAGGCGGCACGTGCGCGAGCATCGAAGTGCCGGGCGGTAAGCATGGTTCGCTGAGCCCGATCAAGTCCTAACGACCCTCGTCGAAAGCGGAGACGACAATGGACGCCGTCATGCAGAAAAAGGACGTACGCCGGGATGGTCGTCTCCGCTTTCCAACTCTGCCGGTTCGCGGACTGGCCGGAACGAGTTTCAAGCATGAGCATTTCAAGGCAATCTTGAAGGATGGACCTCAACGAGGGTTCTTCGAAGTTCATGCGGAAAACTACATGGGCGCGGGTGGCCCACCTCATCGGTCGCTGGAGCGCATCCGAAGCGAGCATCCTCTATCGCTGCACGGCGTGTGCATGTCGATCGGCGGACCTCAGCCTCTCGACGGAGAGCATCTTGGGCGCTTTTGCGCACTGGTTGAGCGATACGAGCCTGCACTGATTTCGGAACATCTCGCCTGGTCAACGCATCAATCGACGTTTTTCAACGATCTCCTGCCCCTGCCTTACACGGAGGCCACGCTTGACCACGTGTGCACGCATATTGACCAGGTCCAGGACGCGCTCCGTCAGCAGATTTTGCTGGAGAATCCTTCGACTTACGTTGCCTTCGAGGATTCGACCATGAGCGAGACGGATTTCATCCGTGCCATTGTGCGTCGTACTGGTTGCGCCCTGTTGCTCGATATCAACAACGTTTTCGTTTCTGCCGGCAATCACGGCCACCCGGCACTGGATTATCTCGCGAATTTCCCCCTCGACAAGGTGCGCGAAATCCATCTTGCGGGCCACGCCGAGCAAAGCGACGACGAGGGCGAGCGCCTTTTGATTGATAGTCACGACGGGCCCGTCGCCGATGCCGTATGGAAACTTTACGAGATCGTTGTGGCGCGCTGCGGTGCGATCCCCACGCTCATTGAATGGGACAGCAATATTCCTGAATGGCGGATCTTGAGAGCCGAGGCTGGGGCGGCGCAGCGTATTCTTGATCGGTATTCGGCTCGAAACGTGACCGTTGAACATGCCGCTTGAGCAAGTCGAAGACCGGCGCCGATCTAGTTTCGCGGACCGTTTTGCAACGGGGTTGACGGACCCCACGTGCCCGACACCAAGCGGGGTAATGGGGCCTCGCGGCAAGGGTGCGCTTAAGCGATACAACGTCTATCGCAATAACGTGACCGTTAGCTTGATCGACGCGCTGGTCGCTATCTACCCGGCTGTTCAGCGGATTACCGGGACGGAATTCTTTCGTGCGATGGCCCGCCTTCACGTTCGTGCAACTCCGCCAACGTCTCCATTGCTCTTCGAGTATGGGCGAGATTTTCCTGCCTTCATCGAGAGCTACGAATACGCGCAAGATATGCCGTGGTTGGCCGATGTCGCGCGGATCGAGCGCGTATGGCTCGATGCCTACCACGCTGCTGACGCGCCTGCGCTGCCAGCCGCCGCCTTGGCGCAGGTCTCCGCTGATCGTCCTGGTGACGTCATCTTCAGGGTTCATCCGGCAACCAGAATCGTGAGATCGGCCTATCCGGCCGTTGCAATCTTCGCGATGAACCGCGCCGATGGCCCGGTGACGTTGTTGAAGTCGAGCGCCGCGGAGGATGCTCTCGTTACTCGACCTGATATGGAGGTCGACGTACGGCTCTTGCCGCCCGGAAACGCCACATTTCTCGCGAGCCTTATTGACGGCGCAACGCTGGCTGATGCCACATCGAGGGCGCTTAACGAGACGTCTTCGTTTGACCTTTCGGCCAGCATAGCCGGCATGATCGAAGCCGGCGTCTTCACCACACTTCGACTTGGAGATTGAGCATGCAGGCCGGCAGCCAGCAAGGCTACGACTGGATCATTCTACGCCTGACCGCCACGATCGAGCAGGCCATCGGCATTATCCAGTCTGTCGCGTTTCCTTCGCTGACCCAACTGGTGTTGCGGTTGGCATTGGCGGTCCCATTCTGGAAGTCAGGCATTCTCAAATGGGATGGCTTCCTGCACCTGAGCGACACTGCTATCACGTTGTTTACGGACGAATTCAAACTTCATCTGCCGGGTGGGCCTTACAATTTTCCAGCGCCCGCGGCGATGGCTTTCCTCTCTGGCTGCGGCGAGGTCGGATTTCCGGTCCTGCTTGTGCTTGGGCTCGGAACGCGGTTCGCCGCAATGGGCCTGCTTTTCATGACACTCATCGTTGAGCTAACTGTGCCGGACGGCTGGCCTATTCATATTACGTGGGCTGCGATGACCCTTGCCATCATGGCTTGGGGACCGGGACGGCTCTCCCTAGACCAGTTTATCGGGTCGCTAAAGCCCACACGAATGGCAGGCTAAAGCCCGCCGCGGCTTTGATTATCCATAGCGAGCGGGCACTTTAGGACTTTGTTTTGACCGGCAATCTGATCCTGCGCCCGACGTAGTCGGTAGCCGAAGAGTGGTTTGGCGGCCGCAGAGCCCCTTTTTCCATTTCATCTCCACCACTTATGCGCGATTTCTGCTTTCCAATGACCCCGCTTGGTGATTTGGCAGGGCGAGCAACTGACCGGCGATAGCCTGGGATGCCGCCTAGAAGATTCTTCCCGCTTTTGTATAACATCCGCTCCAAAACGTTCGCACAGAGGAGTTCGGATCAAGTGCCACCAGGCAGCTGGCTATTCGCGGTTCCTTTGCAACATATCAAGCGAGAGCTCGGTAACGATCCGCTCCCCCATCTCGTAAGAGTGAAAAGATGACCACAACGTCCCGGGAAGCGAACTGGACGAAGTGGATGCGAGCGGCCGTGGCCGGCGACAGCGGTGCATACCGGAAGTTTCTTCATGCCGTAGCACCGTACATTCGGGCCATAGCTCGCTCGCGTTGTCGCAGACTTGGTATCTTGGAGAGCGAGGCCGAGGACATCGTGCAGGAGGTACTGCTCACGATCCATCTCAAGCAAGGCACCTGGGACCCCTCCAGAGAGATTGGGCCCTGGCTGACCGCGATAACACGAAACAAGATTATCGACGTTTTTCGGCGGCGCGGCCGACGAATCGAGGTGCCTATCGATGATGTGATGGATTCGCTTCAGGCCGAGGAGGAGCTGCCTGAGCTTCGGCCACGGGATATCGACGCGCTGATTGGGAAATTGACGTGTCAACAGCAGGAGATTGTCAGATCCATTTCGCTTGGCGGCGCCAGCATTCGCGAAACGGCCGAGAGGCTGGACATGACAGAGATCGCGGTTCGCGTGTCGCTCCACCGAGCTCTGAAGGCCTTGGGTGCGCTTTATCGGAGTAGCACCGGTGAAGACTGACGAATTGATCATCATTCTGTCGAACGACGGCCTTCCCCGCGAACGCTTGTGGCCAAATCTCGCACTGGGCACTGCGGTGGGCACCCTTGTCGCAGCAACGCTCTTCTTTGGCGCAGTTGGATTTCGTCCTGACATCGCTCAAGCGGTCCAGACCATTCGGTTCTCTTTTAAGTTTGTCGTCACAATTTCGTTGGCCGTCACGGCCGTCCAGGCCTCTCTCAGGCTTTCTCGGCCCGACGAGGATTTCAGATCGAGCACCTCATTACTGGTTGCGCCCATTCTCTTGGCGTGCGCCGTAGGCATTGAACTTTTGGTTCTTCCGAGTGGACAATGGATCAGCAAACTCATCGGCCACAACGCGCGCATTTGCCTGACGCTCATTCCCCTACTCTCGATCGGCCCACTCATCTGTTTCATGATAGTCCTGCGGCACGGCGCGCCTTCAAATCCAGGCTGGACTGGAGCGACAGCCGGGTTGGCCGCAAGCGGGATAGCCGCAACCTTTTATGCGTCGAACTGCAACGATGACAGTCCATTGTTCGTGGCAACCTGGTATCCGATCGCAATACTTGCTGTCTGCGCGGCAGGCTATCTGATTGGTAGAAGAGCGTTGAAATGGTGAGAACGAGAGCCTGCTCGGCGTCCACTTGACTCGTCGCTACCGAAAGCGTGGCGCCAATCCCCATTAGATGGGTTGCACTGGTGACAATTGCGTCACATTATAGAACGATCGAACCAAAATGATGTGATGCAAACGCCGCTGCGTCAAGGGAGAACGAAGAAATGAGTCTGGAACAGGAACTCGCTGCATTTAGAGCCGAATTTTCGCGAACTGCGCCTCCAGGTCGCGCCGCGCTTTATGAGGCCAAGATCGAGGAGCTGCGGGCGGACTTTGCCTCGGCAACTGCTATCAACGTCGGAGACACAGCTCCAGACTTTGCGATTCCGAACGCGGCCGGGAAGTCGATTGTGTTGACGGATCTGCTGAAGTCGGGACCGGCGGTTCTCACATTCTATCGTGGCGGTTGGTGTCCTTACTGCAACATTCAACTTCGGGCTTACCAAAGTGTTCTGCCGCAAATCAGCGCGTTGGGGGCGCGCCTCGTCGCCATTTCTCCCCAGCTTCCCGACAATTCTCTCGATACAGTCAACAAGAACACGCTTACGTTTGACGTGCTAAGCGACGTCGGCAACGAGGTCGCGCGCAGCTATGGTCTCGTCTATTCGCTCCCGGACGAAATTCGTGCAGCGCTTCGTTCGAACAACAAGGCTCTGCCGTCGATCAATGGCGACGAAAGCTGGGAACTGCCCGTTCCAGCGACGTATGTCATCGCCCGCGACCGGCTCGTCGCGCTCGCGTACATTGAGGTTGACTATCGGAAACGACTTGAACCTGAAGCGCTAATAAGGTGTCTGAAATCGCTTTCTTAGCTCGTGCCGTTTTGTGGCCGGGGCCTCATATGCTCTAGCATCACGGTCACAGCCAGACTCTAGGTCTCGAGGAGCTTGCTGAACCGTCTCGAATACGTCCTCCGCGGTACCTCAATTCTGCCGTCAGCCCAGGCTTGGACACTTTGGCATAAACCGCTTTCTCTGAATCGGGATCGTTCGTCGACGTTATCTCCTCGGCGCTTTCTTCCAGGATAAGGGCTTTTGCCTCGATGGCGAATCCGCAACCGAATATTCCGTTAATGAGATAGCTGAGTATTGGCGGCAGTATGAGCAACGCGCCTGCTGTCAGAAGGATCTCCTCCTGAACATCCATCGAAGCCTTCACGAACGTGACTGCGATCGTTCCAGCCATTCCGCTGAGCGGCGTGCTCTGGATCGCGCGGGAATTTTCATAGATATAGAAGAATAACACAGACACTGAGCAAAGTGTCAGCGAACACGTACCGCAACGTGTGCGCGTTATCAGTATGGTCGCGCCTCACCGCCAGTATCGAAACACAGAGCGCGACGACGAACACCAACCCCAAGAACGACAATGTGACAGGTGAGAATCCGCTCACAGTGTATCCTCCGCGTCTGATCTTAATATTGACTCCACTCCAGTCCTTTGGTCAGGCCTCGATCTCTTTCCGGGGAGTAAAGTCAGCGAAAGAGGCGTTAAAACAGCGCCAGCGTAACAAAACCTGGCTCGATGCGAAGGTCTCAAGAGCGCGATGGCCCGAAGCGCAAACTGAAGGGGAGACGGAATATGTCGCTGAAATGGCTGAAGAGCGCGACCATGGTGCTGGCCTTCTGGTTATCCGCCAATGCACAGGCCAGTGTCAGTCCCGGACCGGTCACCCTTCAGGCCAATGACGGGGTGTCGGTATCCGGCTTGGTGTACGAGGCCAGACAGCCGAAGGGCATCATCCTGCTCTTCCACCAGGCTGGCTCCAGCAAGGCCGAATACGCGACGATCGCTCCAAGGCTCGCCGCTGCCGGCTTTACGGCGCTGGCGATCGACCAACGATCCGGCGGCACGCTGTACGGCCCGAACGAGACCGTCTCTCGGCTCGACAAGCCCGCGACATACGAGGACGCCAAGGCCGATCTGGAGGCAGCTTTCGATTGGGCGCTGCCGCGACATCTGCCGATCATATTGTGGGGGAGCAGCTACTCAGCGGCGCTTGTCTTCGAGGTCGGCGCCGAGCATATGAACCAGCTTAGCGCGATCCTCGCCTTTTCGCCGGGCGAATACCTCGACACAAGCGGCGCTGTTGCCCGTGCAGCTGGGCGCGTCCAGGTCCCGATCTACGTCACATCATCATCCGACGCTGACGAAATCCAGGCTGGACGCGAGATCCTGTCTGCGGCTCCCGCACGCGTTAAGGCTCAGTTCGTCCCGAAGTTCGGGGTGCACGGTTCTTCAACACTGGTCGAGACCCGCAATCCCAAGGGAGCAGCCGAGAATTGGAGCCACGTTATGGCTTTCCTTTCAGCGCTGCCCAAACCGCCGGGATGAGGCGATCCTCAAGCTTCCTCCGGCTTCGCTACACCTGAAACACGCTTGCGACGACAGTTGCGGTAGGACCAGGGATTCCTAGCTTGTCGCATTCAGAAGCCGTCGAACCGTGTGCTCAATTTCGTCATATTGGCCTTCGCCCGCATGGCTGAACACGACGTTGCCACGCTGGTCGACGATATATTGGGCCGGCCAGTACTGATTGCGCCAGGCATTCCACGTTGCCGACTCGTTGTCCTGCGCCACCGGATAGGTGATGCCGTGGCGTTTCAGGGCCGCTTGCACATTGCCAGCCGACCGCTCGAATGGAAATTCGGGGGTATGGACGCCGACTACCACGAGCCCCTTGTCCTTGTATGTCTCGTAGAGCCTGGTCACGTAGGGCAGCGTGTTGACGCAGTTGTAGCAGCCATAGGTCCAGAAATCTACCAGCACCACCCTGCCCCGCAAATCACCGATCGAGAGCGGCGCCGAGTTGAACCACTTCGTAATGCCGACGAAATTCGGGGCCGGAGCACGCGCGTCGGCTACCTGAAGAAGCCCGCGATTGTCGCCGGCCAACACTGGCGCCGCCAGAGCGGCCGCGGCAAGACCAGCGACTGTGGTGAGAACGCTTCTGCGCGATCGGATCATATCAAGCTCCTTGGGTTACAGGCCGAAGTGACTTTCTGGAATGAATTGACCGAGCCAGGCGAGCGCGACTGCGTCGTATTGCAGAAACGCGCTTAGCGCGAAGGCAATCACAACAACGCCAAACGTCTGCTGCAGCCGTGCAGCGTAAGGTGCGACGCCACGCAATCGCGTCGAGATCGCCTGTCCGCCATAGGCTACACCCAGCATCGGCAGCGCCGCACCAGTAGCGTAGGTGAACAGCAGGAGCGCCGCGTGCGCGCGGTCGGGTGAAGTAGCAACGGCCGTCAGGATGGTCCCGAGAACGGGGCCCGCGCAGGGTGTCCAGATCAGTCCAAGCGTAGCGCCAAGGACAAGGCCGCCAAGATTGGTTTGAGCCGTAGCGCGGCCCTGCAAGGAAAGACCTAGGTTAGCCAGCGGAGCCGCAAGCCGCTCGAAGGCGGCAGGCCAGATCATCAACGCGCCGAAGATGATCAGGAGCGTAAGTCCCGCGTCGCGGACCACGTCCGGGTCGAAGTGCAGAAAAGAAGCAATCGCATTCAACGCCAACGCGACGAAGGCAAATGAGGCAACGAAACCGGCTGCAATCAGCGCGGGCCGGATACTGGTTCGCCGCCCGATCGATGCGCCGAGCAAAATTGGCAACACCGGCAGCGTACAAGGCGCCGCGATGGTGAGAATACCAGCAAACAGTGCAAGCAGAAGCTCGGACATCGGCGTCTCAGCGGTGGTGCGGGCCCACCTGGGGGTAGTTTGGGGGGAGATGAGCCCGCCGAAGAATCCCCCCAAGCTCACTTCTTCATTTCGTCCTTTTTCATGCCGTCCTTCGACATCGAGTCCTTGGACATCGCGTCCTTGGACATTGAATCCTTCGACATCGAATCCTTCGACATCGAGTCCTTCTTCATCGAGTCTTCCTTTGACATCGAGTCCTTCTTCATGTCGTCGGCGAAAGCCTTGGGTGCCAGCGCGAGCCCGAATGACAGGGTTACGGCTGCGAGGACAATGGCGGCGCGCTTAATCATGCTGCAGAATCTCCTAGAGGACATTTTCCAATTGGCAACGGGTGTCGCCCTTTTGAACTTCGAAAGAGGCCGCCACTCGTTACAAGCCAGGACAAAGAATTTATCACAAGGGCGTGAGCCGTTCCGATGGCGCTCGAGCAAGGCTTTTGATTTGATGCGCGACGGCTCGCTGATCGACCCCACGGGATCATCGTTCGCTGCTGGCGGGCAGCCACGCTAGCGCTCCGGAGCAAATTCAAGCGCTGATTTGGCGGTTCGCTCCAGCTGACCGTGCAAGTCGCGGAGATCGAGTTTGCCGTGCCGAAGCCCTTAGAGATGCCGCTGGGGAGCGGCTGGCGGCGGCAGCCGAAGACCTTGTTCTCGAAAAGACTTACGAAAGGTTGTTCGCGCCGTTGAGTTGCCCGTCGACTTCCGCAAACTTCTGGGCGAGAGACTCGACAAGCGACGGCGAAAACAAGACCGACCCCATCGCGAGAGGTCCGTTCTCGAAGGCTCGGCCGGTTACCTGCATGAGGGCATGCTGATATTTTTGGTTCGCGGGGATCCGCACACTTTCGGCGATCTGCGTGGCATTGACGGGATTGGGAATTGCCGTAACTCGGCCGGCCTCGACATGCTTCCGGAACGCGGCGGAGGCTACGACCTGCATCGCTTGAATCCACCAATCGTACCGGCCGTAAGGGATGTGCATCAGCGCTTGGCCGTCGTCTTCGAGATCGAAGATGATCGTGAGGGTCAGTCCGTCGTCGCTGGCTATCGCGTGAGGAACGTTCGAGACATTCAGTTCAAGCACCGGCTTGGTCCTTTCCATCTGAGTTCGCGGTCTAAACTATCGCGACCAGCGCAGCGGGAGCTGGATTGGTATGAGGCACCCTGGTCGGATTAGTCATCAGCGCGAATGATCTGACAGAGCCAGCTCCGCTCGACGGCGTAGCGTGATTTCAACTCGGCGCATGAAAATTGAGAGTGCAAATCCCGTCGCAATAAATGACCCCAGTGAGATCACACTCAACGTTCCCGAAATAGTGTATATTCCGGCAGCCACTGCATAAGCGCCGAAGCCGAAGAGGCACGCCCAGCAGACTCCACCAGTTATGTTGAAGAAGAAAAAACGACCTGCCGGCATGCTATTGGCGCCCGCAAGCAAAGCCGCAAACATTCGTAGTACTGCAACGAAACGCCCAAAGAACACGACGACGTTTCCATACCGGAAGAAAGGATATCGACCGATCAGCAATTGATTTTCATCGAGGCGTATGTAGTGGCCGTATCTGCGAATAAGGGGCAAACCAAATCGACGCCCGACCATGTATCCAACGCCGTCCCCGACAATGGCCCCCCCTGCAGACGCTAGTACAACGACGACGATGCTGATCTGCCCAGTGGTAGCGGCAAGGAGTGAAGCTGCAACAAGGATAGTCTCTCCGGGGAGAGGCACGCCGGCACTTTCGAGTGCAATAATACCAAAGATGATCCACGGCCCGTAGGTTGGGATCAAGCTAATCAAAGCATCGGACAGAGAAGTATGCTCCATCTTCGAAAGGAAGGCCGAAGCCCTCTTTCTCAACTATCCCCTTCGTCAGCCGCGTTGCCAATGCTGCGCAGTGACGCGATCATCGAGATCATGGCGAGCACGATGACCACAGCGCCGTACACGTACGCCACGGTATCCAGCCCGATCAGCGGCACCGAGGCGCCCGCGACCAGCGCCGGCAGACCGAGGGCGAGATAGGACAGCACATAGAATGTCGCCAGCAAGCCGGCGCGCTGATGCGCTTCGGCGGTCGGCAACAGTGCGCTCAACGAGCCGGAGAGCGATGCGCCCAAGCCAAGACCGGCGATCACGGCACCGGCGAACAAGGCGGCCACGCTGTGCTGCCAAATGCCGAGCAGCGAGGCGACGACGCCCAGCGACAATGCGCCGGTACCCAGCACCAGCAACCGGCGCGCGGCCAATTGTCGGAGCACTCCCACAGTTAGCGCGGCGGACAACCAGGGCGCCGCAACGACGATGCCACCGACCCATGGCGCGCGGACGCTCAAGGTCGTCGCCACCACCGTCGGCATCAGCGAAAGGTAAAAGCCGCCAAACGCCCAGGCCGCAATGCTGGCCGGCGTTATACGCAACAGCGCCGCGCGCGATTGCCTGGGCACGCTGACACGCGGCCGCAGCGACGCCAACGCGCCGGCCTTGCGCGACACCGTCTCGGGCATCACGAACAGCAGGACCATCATCAGAGCCGTGAGCGCGAATAGCACCTCGTAGACCAGATGCAGCGGATCGGGCGCGAAGGTGACGAGGGCCGCAGCACCGAGCGCGCCAGCCG
>Ga0210410_10001034_pt1 | contig 26990 bp, 16 predicted proteins | sample IncBWC4MmetaG_FD_161058 | JGI IMG/M metagenome (GOLD analysis project Ga0210410, IMG submission 161058) | Forest soil microbial communities from Barre Woods Harvard Forest LTER site, Petersham, Massachusetts, United States - Inc-BW-C-4-M | ecosystem: Environmental > Terrestrial > Soil >... | reverse complement strand
GCAGCACCACCTTTTCCTCCGCCCACCGTGACGCGCCTATTACTTCCGTGCCACTTCTATAGCACTCTCGGGCCTTGTGGCCGCGTTCGCGCGTTGCTATTGTGCCGATAGAGAGTTTGAAGTTCCTCCCCTGAAGATCACTGGCCGATTAGATTGGGGGATGTCTTATGAAAGTAATGCATCTGTGTTACGCGGCGATTGGCTTTGCGGTGGCCCGTTGGATTTTCCGGCGGGAAGCAGTGCCAGTAGCGGATCCGGTCACACGCTTTCGATCTCAGGGCTTGTTGTAGAAACACATTTAGTCGAGCTTGGGCGCGCGCCCGTTGCGCTACACTTCGTCAGCGCGCCCATCGCTTCCTTCCTTCGCCGCTTCTTTAAAAGCACCTCACCAAAGGGCTAGTACCGACGTTTGCCGTCGTTATCTCTTCCTTTCTTTCTTCTCTCACTACAATCCTGCTAGAGGCTCATACCGCCTCCGCCATGAATATCCTTTCCCCAGTGCGCCTGTGTGCCGCGGTTGCGTTAGCGGCCATGGCGGTCTCAATGCCGCTGGCCGCACAGGATTCGACCGACCCTAACGACGCTCCCCTCGGTGACGTCGCCCGCAGCATGAGAAAAAAAGCCGCTGCCTCGCAGGAAGTGATCGATAACGAGAATCTCGATAAAGTGATGTCCGACGCGGAGAGCCATCGCGGTGAAAGCTCCGTGCTGAAATTCCTCATGCAGGGCGAGAGCAAGGGCTTTCAGATTTCCGTGCCCGATGCGACCTGCAGTCTGTCATTCAGCGCCAACGCGAAGTCGCTGCTATCCAGCCAATATTCGCAGATGGATCTGCCCACCGACCACATCCACAAGCTTGCCGGTCCCGCGGTGATCGAGGGCGATGCGCTGCAAGTCACTGTTTTCAACGGGACCGACTGGCATGTGAGCGAAGTCGCGGTAGCTTTGACCATCGTCAGGAAGCCGCCCGTTCGCGACGACGCGGCGCTCTTTGGCTCGGCTCAACTCCTGCCCGCGGCGGGTCGGACGGTGCTGCAAGAGTCCAAAGGTCGTTCAGATGAAGTTCGTCCAGAAAAAAGTCCGGATACCACCATTCTCTACCGGATGAGGGCGGCCGCTCCGCCCTTCGCCACCACGGTCTTCAGCGCGCCGCTGAATACCACCCTCGCTCCCGACGAGGAATGGCACTGGGCAATTGTGCAAGCCAAGGGCTATCCTCCGCAGATTGCAACCGATAAGCTCTCGCGGATAGATCCTCCACCATCGCAACCGCAACTTCCGGCCGCGCTAGAAATTCCGCAGAGTCTGTCGGCCGATTCTCCACTAAACGCTTCCCAATAAAAAATGCCGCGCTGTGGGCCTGGGGCGCGCGATTTTGTGCCTGAATCTTTGTTCTCGACATGGGCCATGCCAGCCCTGCGCCGAAGAAGTAGCTTGGCTGCTTTGTTCAAATTCAAAAGCCTTTAACGCAAAGAACGCAAAGAAAATCCGCAAAGAGCGCTAAGAAAATCAAAATCAAAATCAAGCGCCAGGTTTTCTTTGCGGACTTTGCGGATTTTCTTTGCGTTCTTTGCGATTAAGAGTTTTTGCTCGCGACCATGATGCGTAACTTCTTTAGCCGCTGGTGGTTGCGAATAACTTGTGCTGGAATCCGCTCTCAAATCTCCACCGCGCTAAACATCCAGCCCAATCGACCTCATCAGTTCCAGCCCATTGCTCTTGGTCACTACCCCATCTCGAAGCTTGTAGTCAAAAATCATTTTGCCGTCAGCAATTTCATCCTGGAAGTGAACGTTGCGCAGGCTGCCCCCTACCGAGCCGTCGATATCGGTCAACGCCAGGTCGTGCGTGCTCACGATGCCGATAGAACCGCGGCCTACCAACGCCCGCACGATCCCCTCCGCCCCGATGCGGCGGTCCTTGGAGTTGGTTCCTTGCAAGAGTTCGTCCAACAGGAACAATAACGGCGGGCTACCTCCCGCCAGATCGAAAATCTGTCGAAGGCGCGTGATTTCCGCATAGAAGCGCGAACTGCCTTCCTGCAACGAATCATTCACCCGAATGCTCGCGCCTACGCTCAGGGGACTCAATCGTAGCAGTCGCGCCCGTACCGGCGCACCAGCCATGGCGAGGACGACATTGATCCCAACCGCGCGCATTAATGTGCTCTTGCCCGACATATTCGAGCCGCTGACCAACAGCATGCGCGTGTCGCCGCAAATGGCCACGTCGTTGCGGACGCACATCGCCGCCGGCACCAGCGGATGCCCCAGCCCTTCGCTCTCGAACTTTGTCTCACCTTCGACGAGTTCCGGGAAAGGGTCGGCGGGATGCTCAAAGCTGTAGGCCGCGATAGAAAGAAGCGCCTCAATTTCTCCGATGGCGCTCACCCACAGCCGCAGGCCGGGGCCGTGATCCCGCCGCCAGCGTTCCGCCGCCAGCGTGACCCGGACGGAGTACATCAGCGGTGCGTCGAGGATTCTAACCATGGTGTTGTGGCGCGCGTTGATCCTATCGACCAGCGCCCTCAGCTTTGCAATCGCTTTGGAGCTTGGCAGTCCGCTCGACAAGAGCTGGCGTCGCAAACCTTGCAGGCGCGGAGATCGAAACGATTCTTCCTCGACGCGCGCCAGCACCCCCGACAACAAATCTAAGTCGCGGAATGCGTTCTCGCTGCCGTGCAGGACCTCTTCAATCGGCTTCCGCAACCTGTATGTGATCGCGGCTTCTATGGCAACGATGATCACCAGAGGCGTCACCATCCCCAGCAGGGCCCATACTATCGCCGCCGAGATCGCCAGTCCGGCCAGCCCCAGAGCCAGCCAGCGCATCGGTGGCCATGTCACTTGCGCCGGCAATTCCGCCCAATTTGCCAGCGCCTCTGGATGCACGCCCACTCTCGCGTCCGCGCCCAGCACCGCGACCGCTTCGCGAAGATTGGTTTTTTCTCGCAGCTCCCTCACTGCCGCGTGCCGTTCCCGAATCACTTCCATCGGCGAAGGCGCAACCAGCCAGCCGGCCAGCGTATCCTCCCCCATGCGGGTGCGAGCGCTGGAAACGAGTTGAAAGAGGCTTCCGTCGCCAAATAAATCGAGATCGCCTGAGTACACATGATGAGGATCGGCGAAGCGCTCCCCGGCCTCGCCGCTCCCGGTCCACCGATCTTCAATCCGCGCCAGTCCTCGTTCACAAAAATCGACAGCACGCTGCGCCAGTTCGCGTTTCCGCAGAATCTTGGAATGCCAGGCAGACAATCCCACAAACGCCGACGCAGCAAGGATCAACCACCACGCCGAGAGCACGTGTTTACTGAAAGAGGCCCACGCCAGAATTGCGAAAAGAATAAAGATCCCCACCTTAGCGTTGCCCAGGCGGATATGGATTTTTTCTAAGTTCGCGACGCGCAAGCGTCGGACATCTCTTCGCTGAATGTATTCCTCGGAGGGCGACATCACTTCAAAATGTAGCAGGTCGATGGTGCCTGAGCCGCGATGCGCAATTGGGGTCCCCTTCCCGTTGCGACTCGCATGGTGACGTGAGCAGGCTTGGCAAGATCTGCGTGCTAAAATACCCTCAAATCCTTACAACTGAGGGCAGAGATGAAATTCGGCGTCGTCGTTTTTCCGGGTTCCAACTGCGATCACGATGCCTTTTGGACGATCCAGCAGGTCGCCAAACAGCCCGTCACATTTTTGTGGCACGAGTCGCACGAACTGGAAAACTGCGATGCCGTCATCGTACCCGGAGGATTTGCATTCGGCGACTATCTGCGCACCGGCGCGATCGCCAGGTTTTCCCCAGTGATGGAGTCGGTCCGCAAATTTACCGCCGGCGGAGGACTTGTCCTCGGCATTTGCAACGGCTTTCAAATTCTTTGCGAGGCCGGTCTGCTTCCCGGAGCACTCACTCGCAACGTCGGTCTTAAGTACGTCTGCAAGCCGGTTCAGGTGCGCGTCGAAAATGCCGACACTCCCTTCACCAACGCCTGCTCGCCGGGCGACGTGCTGACCATCCCCATCGGTCACATGGAGGGCAACTACTTTTGCGACGACGCGACCCTGCAAGAACTGCGTCGAGATAACCGCATCGTTTTCCGCTATGCCTCCCCGGAGGGCGAGTTGACACCCGAGTCCAACCCCAACGGCTCGCTGGAGAACATCGCCGGCATCTGCAACGCGGGCGGAAACGTCGTCGGCATGATGCCTCATCCCGAGCGCTCAGCGGAGCCCGAGTTGGGGGGAATCGATGGGGTCAAGATTTTCCAGTCCATGGTCGGCGCTTTGGCGTCGCGGTAGACATTGTCAATTCTGTGACCGGACGCCAGAAATCTCTTGGCATCGGCGGCGACTCGGTATATTGTGATTTTCTTCCCTCGGCAGTATGGGCCCCAAAATTAATTTGCTTTGCAGGAGATCCCGGGAGGAGTGTCTTTATGACGCCCAAGCAGATTCTGGATTCGTTTTCAGACTACCTGATTCGCGATGAGCGAATTCTGAGCTCGCAAGAGCGCGCGTTACTCACCACTCTGTTGCAACACGCCAGGAATGCGGCTGGCGAGAGTGCCGCCGTGCAGGATGCGGTGCGTGCCGTGATCGCCTCGGCGGTCGGCGAAACCGTGGCCCAGCGGGCGTTCACTGTGCTGGGCGGAAGCATCGTCGAGCGCATCCTTGAGAGCAGTCCCCTTACAGGGAGCGACTCCCCGGAAGGGCGCGGGCTGACGACCGCCGGCGTGAAGCTCGGTACTCCTCCGCTTCCTCCGGGAAGTCCGCCCTCGCCTCAGCCCCAGCCGCCCGGTTCGCCGTATCAACCCCAACCGCCGGGAAGGGCGAAGGTTTATGCCGGCGGCGTTCCCGGAACTCCGCCGTCGCCCCAGCCCCAGCCGCCCGGATCGCCGTGGCAGCCGCAACCGCCGGGAACGCCGATCAGACCGCCGTCGCCTCAACCGCAACCTGCAGGCGCGTCGACCAGTGGAACGATCGTTGCCGAGGCGGCAACAGCTGTCGCCGAAAGGCCCGCTACCTTGCCGGCAAACTGCATCGTGCTCGACGAGTTCCTCGCTCCGCAGGAACTGGAAGAACTCACCCAATATGCGTTGCAACACGAAGCCGAATTTAGTGCCAGCGAAGTCGTCTCTCCAGTGGCCGACGGTGGAGTGGTCAACTATGAACACCGCCGCTCCCGCGTTTTAACCGATCTGGGCAAGCATCAACAAGTCGTGTTGGAGCGAATTCAGAGCGTTCTGCCGCAGTTGCTGCAGAAACTAGACATGAAGGATTTTTCCATCGCTGACGTGGAAGCCCAAATCACGGCCAGCAACGACGGAGATTTCTTTCACGGCCACAGCGATAATGGGAGCGAGAAAGTAGCCTCGCGCTACCTGACCTTCGTCTATTTCTTTCACCGCGAGCCGCGCCCGTTCGAAGGCGGAGACTTGCGCATCCACGATGCCCGCCTCGAAGCTGGCGAATATGCCAGCACAGGCAGCTACCAGACGATCGTTCCTCAGCAAAACCAGATCGTCTTTTTTCCTTGCGAACTGCTCCATGAAATCACACCGGTGGAGTGCCCTTCGCGGCTCTTCGCCGATAGCCGCTTCACCCTAAACGGATGGCTACGCCGGTAAACAACACGGACTGGATCGAGTGGGCAACGACCCTGTTAGAGGGAGTGTCGCGGCAGACTCACACCGCGACACTTCCTCCCGACCGTTTTTATTGCCTGTTGGACGAGTTGCCGCTGCACCTGATACCGCAGCGGCATCGCGCTTCGATCGCTGACCGTGAACGTACACAGCATGAGAGTCCGCAGCAGCACGTTCTCAATCCTTCGTGTGTGCTGACCGAGGCGGGAAATTTGCCGGACGATCTCGCGTCACACTCGGATCTTTTTTCCCGATTCCCCCTGCAGGGAACGATCGCCTGGGTGCGTGACGAGTCTACTTTCACAGCTCTTCCCTTTTGGATCGGTCCAAAATTCAAGACCATGATCGAGAGTTTCACTCCAGGCGAGCCCGTTCCCGCAACCCTGTCCCATCAGGATCGCGCCGTGCTAACCGTCGCCGGAATTTTGAAACTCGTTGGAGCGGATGTCTCTCGCCATCAACCCAACGACCGCGTCACGCAGTTGTCGAAGCTGTTTCGCGAAAAGGGATATGCGCCCCTACGCGACCTGATCCATCCCTTTCACGTCGCCGCTCTCCGCCGGTATTACCGTTATTTGATCCGCAAAGGCGAGATTCAACTAGGGGACGGCCAGAGTCCCCGCCGCTATATTGCCTACAACGATCAGGTGGCGCGTTTCTTTCACCATCAAATCGCAGCAACTCTCAGCGCAGTGGCCGGCGAGATCGTCAAGCCGTCGTATGTCTATATGGCTTCGTACTTGAGCGGCGCGGAGTTGAAGAAACACACCGATCGCGAGCAATGCGAATTCAGCATTACTCTATGCCTGGATTTCTCCCCCGAGCCCGCGCTTGAAACTTTGTGGCCGATCAAACTCGACACCCCCACGGGCTCCGTCACGGTCTACCAGGCCTTGGGCGACGGACTCGCTTATCGTGGAACGCGCCTGCCGCACTATCGCGATCCATTGCCCGAGGGCCACACATCAACCTCAATCTTCTTTCACTACGTAGCGGCGGATTTTAAAGGTTCTTTGGCCTGACCCGCACGAGTGTAGCGCGTCAAAACAGATCGCCGTTCATAACTCGCCGGTTTCCCCTGTGAATCCTCTGTGTCTCCCGTGGTTAAAGCCTTTGACTTCCTCCGACACCAAAATCAACACGGATGAAGACGCAATATATAGATCACTCAACGCCCTACGCGTTAACGCAACCCAGAAATAAGGTAGAGCTGCGATAGCGTCTGACTGTAGCTATAGGCAAACGTGCTTCCGTCTCTGCTGACTACGATGGGCGCGATCAGCACCACGCCCGCCGGGGCTGCCGGCTTTAATTCCTGAACCACCGTTGCCTTCCCCGTCGCGATGTCGACCTGGTAAATCTTCCCCGGAAATTCCCCGAGCCGATACCCGTAAACCGACGATCCGTCGGCCGACCATTGCACCGGCTGAAAATTTGGAGCGAGCCCCGCGATGGGACGCGGCGCTCCGCCGTCGATCGGATAGATTGCTTCTCCGGAATCCGCGGACACACCGATCACAGATTTGCTATCGGGAGAAGGTGGCCCGCACGCCCACCCTTCAGGAGTAATCGCCCTCGGTTTCGCACCCTCCACGTCCAGCAGATAGCACCGTTTAGCATGCCCCGCCTCCATGCCATTCACCACTACTCTTTTTCCGTCGGACAGGAAGCGCCCAGTCCCATTGGGAATCTTGTCCAATCCACTCACATTCAGGGCGCGAGGCTGGCCCGCTCCAATGGGAAGCAAGGTCACCTGAGGCGGATGCCCGGTGGAAATCGAGATCGCCCATTTCCCATCCGGAGAAAGTCCTCCCGCACTGCCTTCCCCGAGTCGCATCGGCAGGGAGCCGTCCAGCTTTCTCAAGCCCACGGCATATCTGGGCCCGGCAGCTTCACTGGCGTCCTCAAAGAGCACGGACTGCCGGTCCGGTGAAATATCTTTCGCGACAGTCCAGTCGTGCAAGGACAGTTCAACATCCTCTTTGCGGCCCAATGCCCTGGCCGCCATCGCCAGCCTCACGGAATTGAACGTAACCAGCAGGCGCCCATCCGCGGCAATGTCCTGCAACGTAAGCCCGCCGGGAAAATCCAGCAGCAGATGAAGCTTGCCCTTCGCGTCGACCGCTCGCAGGCTTCGATTGTTGCCGGTCTCGGCTGCGGTAAACCATATTTCTTTGCCATCGGGCCGCCACGCCAGCCCTGCCGCGGACTCCCATTCCTGGGTCAGAGTTTGAATGTTGCCCTTTAAGTCGGTGACCGCCAGTTTCCCCCGGTCGTCCCACAACGCGGGGTGATCGATGAATGCGATTTTGTCGAACCCTGGAGAGAATCGGATGTGACTGATCCACCCTGAGGTCTGATACAGCACGCGGCCAATCGGATATTCCAGGCGGCTGCGGCCCTGCACATCATGCACCACCGCAAGTTGCCCATCGCCGTCCCAATCGGCCCATGCGACGTCCGCCAACAGTTCTTTAGGCGATCCGCCCGCCACCGGAGCACTCGCCAGCATGCCCCCGACAGTCTCCAGTTGTCCGGTATGCGTTCCGTGCAGGATAACGGCGAGTTCGTTGGTTTTCGAGATTGCCAGAATTACGGCTTCACCCAGGTTCAGCGGCTGCGACAGCAGCGAATTGCCGACACTGGAGTACGCCTGCACCGGCAAGTTGTTCCACGCGGCACTATAGAAAATCGACCGGTCATCGGGAGAAAATCTTCCCCGGTAAATGGTTCCCGCCTCCGATGTGATCCGTTTGTAAGTGGGCGAAGGCCTTTCCGGCTGCAAGACAAAAATCAACGCCACCACGGTCCCGGCAGCGAGCGCTGCGGCCAACGCCCATGGCAGAACCGGCCGCAGCCGCGGTTTGCGTTTGAGCAGCGCAATCTCTTTGCCCGGCGAAGAACCAGAAAGAGTCTGCAGCGCGAATGCCAGATCTTTCCCCGACTGAAACCGGTTCTCCGGCTCTTTCTCCAGGCAATGTTGCACGATGTCCTGAAACGCCTGCGGAATTTCTGAACCCTTGAAGTTCGCCGCCGGCGGTTGCTCGAGCAGCACCGCCGTCATGGTATCGACTTCGGTCTCGCCGCGAAACGCGCGATGCGCCGTCAACATCTCATAGAGAATTGCGCCGAAGCTGAAAATGTCGCTGCGATGATCGACAGGTTTGCTGCGCAGTTGCTCCGGCGACATGTAGGCCACGGTTCCGACCACCATGCCGCTTTTTGTAACCGTGGTCAGGGCCTCGACCGATCCACCTTCCCGCGGAGTCTGAAGTTTGGCCACGCCGAAATCGAGAATCTTGACCCGCCCTTCGTTGGTCACGAAGAGATTCTCCGGCTTCAAGTCACGATGCACGATGTGCCGCGCGTGCGCGGCCGTGAGACCGAGCGCGATCTGAAGCGCGAAATCCGCCGCCAAAGCTACGGGAATCGGGCCTTTTGTCAGCCGCTGCCGGAGGGTCTGCCCCTCCAGCAGTTCCGAAACAATATAAGGAGCGCCGCCTTCAAAGCCGACGTCATAAATAGCCAAAATGTTGGGATGATTCAGCGCGGCGGCCGCGCGGGCTTCCAATTCAAAACGGCGGAGATGATCGGGATTCTCGTTCGAGGCCGGCTTGATCAGCTTGAGCGCGACGTCGCGCCCCAGCCGCTCGTCGCGCGCGCGGAAAACTTCGCCCATGGCGCCCGCGCCGATTTTTTCCAGCACCAGATAATGTCCGACTCTCCGTTCACTCATGCGAAATTCAGGGCCCCAACGCCTTAGACAGGAATGTTAGGTGCGATGCTCTCCGCCGTCAATACTGGCGAAGGCACAGTAGGTGCCCTATCCGCGCTGCCCTTGTAGCGGCACGTCCTCCAATTTGCACTCCTCCCTCTTCCCTTTCGCCCTGCAAACTCATTACACTTCCAGCCATGAGCATACCGACTCAACCAAACGTTAAGGCCACCAACGACTCCGACTACCGCGAGAGCTACGCCAACAGCGTGCAGATGCGGGTCAACATTTGGGATTTCTTTCTCGTCTTCGGCACCCTGCAGCAGCAGACCGAAACCCACGTCGAAATCCGCAACATTCAAGGTATCTATCTAAGTCCGCAGCAAGCCAAAGCGCTGCTCGGCCTCCTGCAACAAAACGTCGCCGGATACGAGTCCGCCTTCGGCGAGATCAAGCTCGACCCGCGTATGACTCCGCAAGGCCCGGTCCATTAGCCGGTGCATCGCGGGGTGGATCGCGGAGTTGATCTCAGAATGACGGACGGCCTTGCCGGCGAAGGCCCGGCGGCAGACAGCCTGGGGCAAGTATCGCCGCATCCCGCGGTGGTATTCGCTATTATTTTTGTCGTCATCTTCCTGCTGCACGCGCCGCTTTTGCGGCTTCCCTATTTCTGGGACGAAGCTGGCTACTACGTCCCCGCCGCGCGCGACATCCTTCACGGCAGCCTGATCCCACATTCCACGCTGACCAACGCGCACCCGCCGCTGGTACTAGCCTGGATCGCGCTATGGTGGAAGCTGGCCGGCTTCGCCCCGGTCGTGACCCGCTCAGCCATGGTGATGGCCGCCGCCGTCTCGCTGCTCGGAGTTTTCCGTCTGGCGCAGCGCGCGGCCAATACAGAAGTCGCCATCGCTTCGACCCTGTGCACTGCACTTCATCCGGTATTCTTCGCGCAAAGCTCGCTGGCGCAAGTTGATCTCGCCGCCGCAGGGCTTACCTTCTGGGGATTATCGGCCTATCTCGAAGATCGCCCGCTGGCAACAGCGATCTGGTTCTCGCTCGCCGCCCTTGCTAAAGAAACAGCGATTCTCGCGCCCGCAGCCTTAGCGGGATGGGCGCTGCTGGGCATTCTGATTCCGGCGCAACATTCCCTTCGCAAATTGTGGCGCGCAGAAAATGCGCCGTCCGGACGTCGCATCCTCTGTTTGATCGCGCCGTTGCTGCCTCTGACGCTCTGGTACGCCTATCACTACTCCCGCACCGGATACGTTTTCGGCAATCCAGAATTCTTTCGCTACAACGTCGCCGCCACACTGAGCATTTCAAGATTTCTCCTCGCCCTGCTGATGCGCCTCTGGCAAGCCTTCGGATATATGCATCTATGGCTGCTGACCGGAGCGATGGCGCTGGCGATGTTGCTCCCTCCCGTCAGCGATGAGGCTGTCGCAAAGGAGACTTATGTGGGGACGGGCGCCCTCGCCCGTCCAGTCGAGCGCAGCTCGACAGCTCTCGCCCATTCAACGACCGTAACCCGCCGCCGCATCGCCCTCCCCGTGCAAATGCTCTTCTACGTCGTTATTGCGGTTTACATACTCGCCCTCGCCCTGATCGGCGGCGCCGTCCTCGCCCGCTACATGCTGCCCGCGGTTCCACTCATCATCATCATCGCAGTCTCAACGCTGCGCCGCCGCCTGCGCCCCTGGCCCGCCGCCATCGCCGTGGTCGTCGCCGGATTCATCCTCGCCTGGTTCTGGAACCCTCCTTACGGATTCTCTCCCGAAGACAATCTCGCCTACCGTGACTTCATCACCCTGCATCAGGACGGCGAGCGCTTTCTCGAAGCGCGCTATCCCATGGCTCGCGCGCTCACCGCCTGGCCGGCCGTCGACGAACTCTCCCGCCCCTGGCTCGGCTATGTAACCCGCCCCGTGCAGGTGGTCCGCATCGAAGATTTCTCTCTCGACGAAGTTCTTTCCGCCGCCGACTTTCGCCGCAACTTCGACATAGCCTTCGTCTTCTCCACAAAATACGAGCCACCGCACCCACTGCTGGAAACCTGGAAGGGGTGGGAAGAAGTGAAGAAAAAATATTTCAATTTCCACCGTGATCTGCCGCCCGCGGCGATCGCGCAAATATTAGGGGGACGCATCGTCTTCTCCGAAGAGCGCAAAGGCCAGTGGGTGGCCGTCATCGAGTTGCAGCACGAAGAAATACAGAACGCAGAAGTTCAGAACGCAGAGAACCGCAGGTCAAAGTAATATTTGTCATCACGTCAAAATAAACTTTGTCATCCTGAGCGAAGTATGCATTTCACGCAGTGAAACGCATACGCAGTCGAAGGACCCCATACCCGCGTGTAGCATCCGAACCCTGGCAGGGAGTTCCGACGACGCCTCGAGAATCCCAACCTCCCCATCGCATATTTTTCGCTGAAAGGAATCTTTCGAACTGCAGTATCGTCCGCTTCGCGGACAACACCGTCGGCTCAGGATGACAGGCTCGTCTGCATCAAGTGACACGAATGCGTCTTGATCACCAGCCACACCGCCCGCCCCGGAATCAGGTCGAGCGAGTCGCGCGCCGCCAGCGTCAGATGCACTTCCATTTCAACCCCGCAATCCACGCGCGCCGAAATCATCACGTCGCGCCGCTCCAGCGAAGTGATGCGCCCGGGGATAATATTGCGCGCGCTCAATCCCACCGGCGCGGCATTCGCCAGCAGAATATCGCCCGCTCGAATCCCCACCCGCAGTGCCCCGCCCACCTCCGCGCGGATCAGCGGCGTCTCCAGCAACACGGCGCTTCCGGTTGTTCCGGCCAGCACGCACATCATGGTCCCGCGATCCTCATGCAGCGACCGCACCTTCGCGTCGAAAACATTTTCAAAGCCCGCCAGGTGCGCGATGCTTTCCTGCCGCGGCGCGTCCAGCACTTCGTGCGGTGTGCCCTGCGCCACCATCCGTCCGCTCTCCAGCACAATCGCCCGCTCACCCAGCGCGTAGACTTCGTCGCGGCTGTGCGTGACATAAAGAATAGGAATCCCATGCGCCTCGTTCCACGCCCGCAGATCGTCGATGATCTTCGACTTGGTCGTCGCGTCCAGCGCCGCCAGCGGCTCATCGAGCAGCAATACTTCCGGATCGGTCGCCAACGTCCGAGCCAGGGCCGCACGTTGCTTTTCTCCACCGGAAAGTTCGCGCGGCTTACGCTGGGCAAACTGCGCGATCCGCAGTGCACCCAGAATCCACCCAGCCCGCGATCGTCTCTCTGCCGCCGGCAAGTGCGCCAATCCATAACGCACGTTCTCTTCGACCGTCAGATGCGGAAACAGCGCGAGATCCTGAAACACATATCCCACGCGCCGCTTGGCCGCGGGAATATCGGCCTCATCCCTGGCAAACAGAACGCGTCCGCCCACGCTGATTTTCCCCTCGTCGGGCCGGCTAAGTCCCGCGATACAGTCCAGCAACATCGTCTTCCCTGCTCCCGAAGGCCCGAACAAAATCGTAAAGCCTGCTCTTGCTGTGAAGTCGACCTGCAAAAGAAAGTCCGCGCCCGGCTCCCTCGCCCCAAGCCTCTTCTGAAAGCGCGCCACCAGTGTGCGCTCGACCCCCGGTTCGACCACAACGCCTCGGCGCGAAGTCTCGCGAGCATCAACGTCAACGATCTGGCTACGTGTCGTCATTCTTGCTCGACGGAAATAAAAAACTATCTCGTCCCCACTGCCCAAGCCTTTCGATTCACGCCATGCACAACCGCCAGCACCGCGAACGAAAATATCAGCAGCAGCAGTGCCGTCTGATTCGCTCCCGCATAATCCGAAACCTGCACCCGATCATAAATATCCAGCGAGACCGTGCGCGTCACGCCAGGAATATTCCCGCCCACCATCAGCACTACGCCAAACTCGCCCATGGTATGCGCGAAGCTCAAGGCCGCCCCGGTAATCAGCCCGGGGATGGACAATGGCACAATCACGCGCAGAAAAGTTCGCAGCGGAGAAGCGCCCAAAGTCGCCGAAGCAGAAATCAATTTGCCATCGACGGCGGCAAACGAAGCCGCAAACGGCTGCACCGCAAAAGGAAGACTGTAGACGATCGATCCGATCACCAGGCCGGTGAAAGTAAAGGCGAGGGTATGACCGGTCCAGGAAATCCACCAGCGCCCCAGCGGACTATGCGGCCCCAGCGCCACCAGCACGTAAAATCCCAGCACCGTCGGAGGCAATACAATCGGCAGCGCGACCACCGCCTCGATTAGAAACTTCCAGCGCCGCCGCGAAAACGCGATCCAGTACGCGATCGGCAACCCTCCGAGCAGCAAAATAACCGACACCAGCACGGCAAGTTGCAGAGTCAACCAGAAGGCCTGCCAGTCCACCAGCATAAGTCAGTAAACTACCAGCTTCGCCGCGCCGGAATCACGACTTTTCTAACGTGTACCGGACGCCGCACCTCTGTGTTCCCCCATGCCCTCTGTGTTTAAGCTTTGGATTTCTTTTCTACTTCGCCGGCACCGGCGCCTGCGCCACCGGAAGCGCAGGCAGCGTGAATCCATATTTCGTCAGTACGTCCCCGCCATCCTTGCCCTTAACGAAGTCCACAAACGCTTCCGCCTCTTTCTTCCGCTTCGACGGCGCGGTCACAACCAACCCCTGCGCCAGCGCCGGATACGCCTCCGCCGGAATCTCCCAAAACTTCCCCTTACCCTGCATCGCCGGCGACGCCGCATGCGCCATCGCCACAAAGCCCGCCTGCGCGTTTCCCGACTCCACGAACTGCGCCGCCTGCGAAATATTCTCGCCCATCACCAACCGGCTGGAAACCTGGTCGTAAAGCTCCACATGTTTCAGCGCCGCCACCGCCGCCTTGCCGTACGGCGCACGCTCCGGATTCGCAATCGCAATCTTCTTCACCGACGGATCGAGCAAAATATTAAGCCCCTTGTGCTCCACATCGAGCGGCGAGTCCGCCGGAACCCACAGCACCAACTTTCCCACCGCATATTGATACAGCGACGCCCCATCCGCAACCCGCGACGCAATCAGCTGCCTGGGATAATCCATATCCGCCGAGAAGAAAACATCGAACGGCGCGCCATTCTGAATCTGCTGCGTGAGCGCACCCGACGACCCAAAGGCAAGTTTCACCCGGCATCCCGTCTTCTTTTCATACTCTTCCCCGATATCTTTCAGCGCCGAATTCAGGTCCGCCGCCGCAGCCACAACAATTTCGTGCGGACACTTTTTCTCCGCCGCAAATCCAAAACTCGAACTAAACAGCAGGCCTATGGTGCATACGGAATAACAACAGAATTTCATCTTCCCCAACATCCTCAGCCTCCCCAAACAACAGTTCACTCATTCTCTCCCCTGCGGACAGGCGATTGTACAGATCCGTTCGCCGCCGCGAAATTCACCCAGTCTGTTTCTCCCAGTCCGCGTAGCACCTCAACACGGAATTTCTTAGCGAACTTTGCGGCCCTTCTTAGCGCTCTTCGGGTTCAAAAGCTTTCGCCCCCGCTTGCAGATCAAAGCCCGTAACCGCGAAGAACGCGAAGAAATCCGCGGAGAAATTCTCCAAGTCTCCTAGTCCGCGTAACACCTCAACACGAATTTCTTATCAACAAGAATTTCTTAGCGAACTTTGCGGCCCTTCTTTGCGCTCTTCGCGTTCAAAAGCTTTCCCCCCGCTTGCAGATCAAGCCCCTATGAGATGCCAACTTTCCCAAAGTGGTCTGCCTATATCGGGAAACTGCACCTTTTCCGTTGCTAACGCCTCGGCTCATCTCGATACTCGTGCGTGAGCAATCCTTAATGTTAATGCCGCGCCTGTCACTCGTCTTTTCTCTATCGCTCCTTCTCGCCTGCACCTCGGCAATCCGCCTGCACGCGCAAGGCTCCAAACAAACGAATCCTCGCGCTCCGATCGCCGACGCCGATAAGGATCACGCGCAGGAACGCGCCCGCTGGTTCTATCGCGGAAGGCTGGTTCACGGTCAGGTCTCATCCGACCTTCGCCGTCGCGCCTATAAAGCAAAGTTAGAAATTCGCGCCCAGCACGCCGCCGGGCTTAGTACTCAATTCCGCGCCAACGGTCACGCGCCAACCGTGGCAGAAAGCTGGTCGCCGCTGGGCCCGGTACCGCTCGCCTCTGACGCTACCGGCAACGGCACACAGGATTATCACCAGGTCGCCGGACGCGCCACCGCCATCGCCATCGATCCTGCCGACTCCAGCGGAAACACGGTCTACATCGCCGGCGCGCAAGGCGGCGTGTGGAAGTCCACTAACGCCGCCAATCCCACTGCAACCAGCGTCGTCTGGACTCCGCTCACCGACGATCAGCCAACCCTCTCCATCGGCGCTCTCGCCATTCAACCCGGCAACACCAATCTCTCCAACAGCGTAATCCTCGCCGCCACTGGAGAAGCCGACAACTCCGGCGACTCCTACTTTGGCCTCGGCATCCTGCGCTCCGCCGACTCCGGCAACACCTGGGCTCTGATCTCCACCGCGAACGGCGGCCTCTCTTTCAGCGGCCTCGGCGGAACTCGCATCGCGTTCAGCACCGCCAACGGTCAGACCAATACGGTCGTCTCTGCGATGGCCACGACGTCCGAAGGCATGGTCGACGGCGCGATCACGGCCAACACGATGCGCGGACTCTATACGTCGCTCGATGCCGGACAAAGCTGGAGCTACAACGCACTGATCGATCCTGGCGGCGCAACCGACGCAACCTCATCGACGTCAGTCGTGTACAACCAGGCGGCGGGCCTGTTCTTCGCCGCCGTACGCTATCACGGCTTCTATTCCTCCCCCGACGGTATGACCTGGACCCGCCTCGGCAATCAGCCCGCGGCAACTCTGCTCAGCACGTCGGCCTGTCCGCCGCTCTCCACTTCGAACAGCCAGGCCTGCCCGATTTATCGCGGCGAAATCAGCGTCGTCCCCGGCCGCAATGAAATGTATGCCTGGTTCATCTCCATCTCTTCCACCGGCACCATCGTCGACGGCGGAATCTGGCAAAGCCTCGACGGCGGCGCGACATGGAGCCAAATCTCCGACACCGGCATCACCACCTGTGGCGACACCGACGGCTGCGGCGTCGAGCAGGGTGACTACAACCTCGCGCTGCTCGCCGTCGCCAACGGCGCTGCCACCGACCTGTACGCGGCCGCGATCAATCTCTACAAATGCGGCATCACCACCGCCAACCTGAACTGCACCGTGAACCCGTTCGTCAACCTTACCCACGTTTACGGATGCGATCCGATCGGCGCTCTCGCCCACGTCCATCCCGATCAACACGCCCTCACCTACACCATTCCAACCACCGGCAGCGACGCCAACAACGCCCTAATGTTCTTTGCCAATGATGGCGGCATCTACCGCGCCCTCAACGGATTCTCCGGACTCAACACCGGTTCCTGCACGGGAAGCAATCTGTTCGACGACCTCAACCAGAATCTCGGATCGATGACCCAGTTCGTCAGCTTCTCGCAGCATCCCAGCGACGCGAATACTTTACTCGGTGGCACTCAAGACAACGGTTCCCCCGCCACAGATCAGGCGACCAGTACTCATAGCTGGGGCAACGTGCTGGGCGGGGATGGCGGATACAACGCCATTGATCCCAATAGTCCGACAACCTGGTACGCTTCGAATCCTGACACTCCGCCCGGCGGCCTCGGCATTCAAGCATGCTCGAGCGGCGTCAGTTGCAACAACAGCAGCTTTACTTCGGTCGTCACTAGCGCCACCGTCGGCGGCGACGACGGCGGCTTTTACTTTCCTTACCTCCTCGATCCGCAATCGACGACCGCAATGCTGGTCGGCACCTGCCGTGTCTGGCGCGGATCGCGCACCGGCAGCGGCTTCACCGTGCTCAGCCCGAACTTCGACACCTTCGGCTCCGGCACCTGCGCTGGAACCGAAGTGAATCAGGTGCGCGCCCTCGCCGCCGGGGGCCAGACCGACGCAAATGGATCAAAAGTCCTCTACGCCACTACCGACGGCTTCGGCCCCATCGACGGACTGTTGTCCACACCCTCAGGCGGCCACGTCTGGGTCACGACCGACGCCACCGCCGGGACCAACAGCTTCGTCGACGTCACCAGCCACGGCCCGGGAAGCACCAGCATCAATCCCAACCAGTTTCCGATTTCCGCCGTCGCCATCGATCCCACCGACACCAGCGGATCGACGGCCTACGTCACCATGATGGGTTTCACCGGAGGCCCCGGCCATGTGTGGAAGACAGTCAACGCGGGCGGCGCGTGGACCGATTACACCGCGAATCTGCCAGACTCACCGGTCAACGCCGTAGTCGTCGATTCCACATCTTCGCAGGTCTATGTAGGAACCGATGTGGGCGTCTTCGCCAGCTCGTCCATGACCGCAAACTGGAGCGAACTGGGGCCGAACTCTCTCACCAATGCCCCCGGCTTTCTGCCCGATGTCGCGGTCACCGCGCTCGCACTGTTCAAGTCCGGAGGACAAAGCCTGCTGCGCGCTTCGACCTATGGTCGCGGCATCTGGCAATTCGATCTCGCCGCAACCCCGACGTTCCAGATTTCCGTCTCCAACTCGACGCAGACGATTTCCATCGGGCAATCGGCAACGTTCAATGGATCGGCTTCCGCGCTGAACGGATATTCCAGCTCTGTGACGTTAAGCTGCGCGGCGGGCCCGACCGCTCCTCCGGCCACCTGCACTCCGTCGCCTTCATCGCTGACCCCAGCCATCAATACGCCCTTTAACGTCACTGCCAGTGGAGCGGTGGGCGACTACTTCTTCAATGTGCAGGGAGCCGGGTCGGACACAAATCACACCACGCAGCAAGCCAGCGTCGCCCTGCATGTTCTGAGCACCAACCCAGATTTCGCTCTCAGCGAACCCACTTCTTTCCCCACCGTGAATGCCGGCAGCAGCACCACGAGCGGACCGATCAGTATCACCGCCAGCAGCGGTTTCACCGGCTTGATCAATCTGACCTGTTCTCTGGTCTCTGGAATCGGCAATTGCAGCGTGAACCCGTCCACCGTGAGTTCCATTCCGTCGACTGCGAACGTCACGGTCAACGCCACCAGCCTCCGCGTCGGCAGCTACCAACTTCTGGTGCAGGGGACTTCCTCAATAAACTCAACCACCCATTCCTTGCTTGTTCCATTCAATGTCGGGGACTACCAACTTTCAGCTCCGCTGTCGTTCACAGTACTACCGGGCGCTCAGGCAACGGCAACACTAACCATCACCGGCTCGACCTTTTACAGCGGCCGGATTAACGCGACCTGCGACGCCACTTCCCTGCCAGGCGCAGTCTGCAACTTGAGTCCGGTGAACCCTATTTTGGTGAACACGGGAGCAACCGTATCTCTGGCGGCCGATGTCTCGGTGCCCGTCAACGCTCCGGCTGGAAACTACAACATCACGGTCACCACGCAGGACACCACCGGAGTACCCACACACAGCGTGACCTTCCCTCTCACCGTAGGACAAGACTTCAAAGTTTCATCGGCCACTCCGAGCCAAACCGTCATTGCCGGCCAAACCACCGCCGCGTACAGCTTGACCGTGCAGCCAGTCGGCTTGTCCTTCACCGGCGCGGTCACGTTAAGTTGTTCTAGCTTGCCTGCGCTCGCGAAGTGCCTCTTCAATCCCGCGACGGCGATCACGCCGGGCAACTCGGCCGCCGCTGTCGCGATGACGATCTCCACTGCGGCCGCAACCACGGCGGGCACTGACTCCGTCACCATCACCGGCACGTCGGGCTCGCTTTCCCATTCAACGACCGCATCGCTTATCGTCACGACTGCGATTGTTGGCGGCACTCTGCAACTTGCCGTGGCGCAATCGTTCCCGGCGAACGTCACCCCGGACTCGACCCAGACCGCCAAAGTTACGGTGACGCCCAGCTACACCGGTTCGGTAAACGCGAGTTGCGATGCCAGCGCCATGCCGGGAGCGCAGTGCACAGTCACACCCGCCAACCCCGTGGCCATTACCGCGAGCATGCTGGCTACCGTGTCGGTAGCGCTCAACGTGCCCACCAGCGCCGCGGCGGGTTCGTACAACATTAGTCTGACCGTCGCCGACGCATCCGGGCAGCCCACTCAAACGCTGTTACTGCCGCTTACCGTGATCCAGGATTTCGAAATCTTCTCTTCCACGCCCAGCCAGACAGTTACCGCCGGCCAGACCACGGGCCCTTACAATTTCACAGTTCAGCCGGTCGGATCATCTTTCACGGGTGCCGTGACCCTGACCTGCTCAGGACTGCCACTCGGGGCTCAGTGCCTCTTCAATCCGTCGACCGCAGTAACGCCAGGCACATCGGCGGCAGCAGTGATCATGACCATCTCGACTGCCACTTCGTCGGCGAACAATCGTTCCCGCCTTCCGCTTTTTTACGCTATGTGGCTGATCCTGCCCGGCATGGTGCTGGTGTGCGGAGCCACAGGCCGCCAACGAATGAAATTCCGGTTCCGCCTCGCCGCCTCGGCCATTTCCCTCTTTGCAATTCTGCTTCTGCTCACTTCTTGCGGCGGAGGCAGCAACAACACCACCACAACCACCACTGGCCAGGGCGGCACCAAGCCCGGCACCTACAACGTAATCGTAACCGGCACATCAGGAACGCTGACGCATCAAGCGCCCGCCGTAATCCTGATCATCAACTGAAACGGTTTCCCCTCTGTGTTCCTCAGTGTCCCCCGTGTCCCCTGTGTTGAGAGCCTTTGACTTTTTTCGCCAAGGCAGTCGTATAACATCTCTCCATGCCCGAACCCACCTACGACGTAATGATCATTGGCGGTGGCATCGTCGGACTCGCAGTCGCCCTCGAATTCACCCAACGATTCCCGCATCGGCGACTTCTCGTCCTCGAAAAAGAAGACCGCGTTGCCCGGCACCAGAGCGGACACAACAGCGGCGTCATCCACGCCGGCATCTATTACAAGCCCGGATCGCTCAAGGCCAAACTCTGCGTCACCGGAGCCGCGGCCATGGTCGAGTTCTGCCGCGAGCACGGCATCGCCCACAAGGTCTGCGGCAAAGTGATCGTCGCAACTTCGGCGGATGAATTACCGCGCCTCGAAGAGTTGAAGCAACGCGGCGAAGCCAACGGCCTCAGCGGACTGCGCATGATCGGGCCAGAAGAATTGCGCGAAATCGAACCGCACGCAACCGCCGTGAAGGCGCTCTTCGTGCCGTCTACGGGAGTCACTGACTATGCCGCTGTCAGCGAGAAGTATGCAGAATTAATTTCCGCGCGCGGCGGCACGATTCTCACTTCGGCCGCGGCTACAGGCATCCGCCGGTCACCAAACGAAATCGCGAACGAAATCGTGATCGAAACCGCACGCGGAGATTTCTCCGCCACCTGGATGATCAACTGCGCGGGCCTGCACAGCGACCGCATCAGCCGCATGGCCGGCGACGATCCCGGCCTGATGATCGTTCCCTTCCGTGGCGAATACTACGAATTAATTCCCAAACGCGCGGCGCTGGTGCGCGCGCTGATCTATCCCGTGCCCGATCCGCTCTTTCCATTTCTCGGCGTGCATTTCACCCGCCGCATCAGCGGCAAAGTCGATGCCGGACCGAACGCTGTGCTCGCGCTTGCTCGCGAAGGCTATCGCCATTCGAACATCAGCCCGCGCGATGTGGCATCGTCAATTGTGTTTCCAGGATTCTGGCGCATGGCGGCGCGGCACTGGCGTTACGGACTCAGCGAATTTCATCGGTCGTTCTCGAAGGCGGAGTTCGTGCGCGCGCTGCAGAAGTTGCTTCCCGAAGTGCGCGAACAAGACCTGGTTCCCGGCGGCTCTGGCGTTCGTGCGCAAGCACTCCGCCCCGACGGATCACTGGTCGACGACTTCCACTTCGTGAGCTCGCGCAACGTACTCCACGTCTTAAACGTTCCGTCACCGGCGGCGACGGCTTCTCTAGCTGTAGGCAAGGCCATCGTAGACGTCGCTGTAAAAGATCTTGCTCTCTCGTAGATGTTGGCTTCGCGGAAGCGGCCCTAGCTAGGCAGGGGTGCCCCATTTCTCGCGTCCTTTGCGAGAAGTGGGAATCTCAACTGCCGGAAGCGCAATCTCGACCCGCAGGGGCTGAAAACGGGTTCCGACCGACACCTGGAATGCCCCACCCGACGATTCTCAGGCCCGCTGTGGGGCGCGGAAGGTGAGGCTTGAGTTGCTAGTAAGGGGTGACTTTGAGTCGCGCCACGGGCAAGTTAACTCGATTTAACTGTCGAGTTTAAGTGGCTTCTTATCAATAGCTTACGTGGATTATTTTGCACAGGAGTTGAGGGCTTGCAAGAGGCCTGATCGGCGGGACTTAGGAACGTGTTGCACTGTTTATGGTGCAGTCCACGAACAGCTAACTCACTCCTACTGCAAAGTGTCTATTGAATGTAGGCCTGCATTCCAAGACCACTCGGAGCCAGAAAATCCACGAGGCCATCGGAATTGAAATCTCCGAGCACAAAGCCAAAGTAGGCGGAAACTTGATTCGTGATTTGCGGAACCTGAAAAGTTCCATCACCGTTCCCCAGGAAGATCTCGAACTGCGGAGTGCTGTCATACCGTGATGCCAATATATCGACTTTGCCGTCCGAGTTCAGATCTCCGAACGCAAACTGGAATTGCTGACCGACGCCTGCGGTGTAATACACCGGAGCCTGAAAAGTTCCGTCACCGTTCCCTAGAAGAATACCGATCTGGGTCTGGTTACAGAAGGCGAGATCGAGCTTCCCGTCAGCATTGAAGTCACTCAATTGCACGCCTCCTGACAAGCCGTTGCCATTGCAACCCAGTGCCGTGGGAAATGAGCCGATCAACTGCGGCGTTTTGAAGTTGCCTTTTCCATCGCCCAAGAGAAGGTAGAAAGCGATCCCCAAGTTGTTGTTATTAGGTAGTGGCGACTGCATGAGAACCAGGTCAAGCCTTCCATCACCATTGAAATCTCCAACGATCATCTCCCCCGCTAGAGGTTGGTAGGAATAATCCCTAGAATGTTGGAAGGTTCCGTCCCCGTTACCGAGGAACAAAGACATTCGCCGGTAGCCTTTGGTGATTAGGTCGAGCCTCCCGTCCTGATTGAAGTCTCCTACGAGCGTCAGGCCTATGTCTCCGGTCCGGCTATCGATGTGCGATCCAATCGTGAATTTCCCCTTGCCGTCGCCTAAATTGATCCCCATCTGCGTGGGCTGCTGGCTTCCCAACGCCTGAACAGACGCCACATCGAGATTGCCGTCATTATTGAAATCTCCGTAAATGGACGGGGCGATGCCCGGATACGCCCTTGCGGCGATCGATCCAAAGCGGAAAGCGCCATCTCCTTGGCCTGAGTAAAAGTCGAGATAATTTCCGTATTCCGCGACAATATCGAGAATTCCGTCGTTGTTAAAATCGGCCGACATTAGCGACCAGTCGCCAACGCTGTACTGTTTTGGTTGGGCAATGGCGACTGTAGTCACAGGAACGTGCACTTCGACCTGCGCCCAACTCGTACTTGAAATGCCCCCGCCTGGCGCCGGATTACTCACGGAGATCAGTCCTGCCGTGTTCGTCGCGACATCCGTCGCAAGAATTTGTGACAGCAGTTCATGCGCCGAAACAAACGAGGTTGAACGCGGCTGGCGGTTCCAACTGACTACTGCACCAGAAACAAAGTTGGCTCCGTACACTGTAAGCGTGAAGGCTCCGCTCCCAGGAGCCACTGCTGTCGGACTTACTGGGCCAATGATTTGGGGGATGGGGTTCTGGGCCTCGGCTCGGGCGGCCGCTAGGGTCAGGGCTAGTGCGGCGGTGAGAAGGTTCTTGTAGCGCTTCATGCGGTCCTGCCTCTGTTCTAGCGGCGTGCATGGCATTGATCGCGCGGGCTAGGCGAGTCTGGCAGGGGTTGAAGGATTGGTCAAGATGAATGAAATTGCAGTTCCGAGATGGCGCGGTTCGAAGTCGAGACTCCCACTTCTCGCAAAGGACGCGAGAAATGGGGCACCCCTCATCTACTTCTTGGGAAGGTTCAACCAAACCTTAAGAGCCACACAATCCGCGTTAGTTCCCGCCTAAGACCTTCGCGGCGTCTTCCAGCACGCGCTGATATTCTTCGTGGTGCGCGGGATAGCCGGGAGTGTATTGGTCGTAGGCTACGAGCCAGTCTTGCAAGTAGATTTCGAAAATCTGTACGCGTTGATTCACGGCGAAGGGCAGCATATCGACCAGTGACCCGACGTCGCCGGATTTGTCGGGATGCGTCGGCCCCAGGGTTTGCAGGACCAGCGGAACTTTGCCGCGGGATTGGCGGAAGACTTTGCACCAGTCGGCCATGCAGGGCTTGCCGGCGGCGTCGCTGCGCGGGTCGTCGGCGGAGAGCCCTTGATTGCCGATGGCGATTCCGTCGCGGGCGGCGCGCTCGGCGACTGCGGCGGAGAAATCCAGCTTGGGCGGTTCGCCATAGGCGTTCAATCCTACGGCTAGCTGCTTGGGCGAGTTGAGCGACTTCTCAAAGTCGAGCATGTCGAAGATGTACTTTTTCCAGGTGTCGTCGGAAAATCCCTGATCGCTCATGAAGTGCATACAGGCAGGATAAATTTCGCCTCCGGCGCCAAGGCCAAAGCGAATGTAGCCGATGGCAGGATTCTTGCCGAACCTTTCCACGACCGCGCTCATGAACGACTGATAGTTGCGCATGAACTCGCCGTTCCAGAAAACCGGCACGTGGCCAAACGCGGGACAATTCACCGACGGCACTTTGGCGAAAACATAATCCGGAGTGGCGCTGGCGTTCTTGCTGTAAGTCGTGGCCCAGATGATGAGGTTGACTTTCTTTTTCGCAGCCACCCAGGGCGCGATCTGATCGTCGATGGAGGACCAGTCGTAGCGCGGAGTCTTCGACGGTCCGCGATCGATTTCATTCCACACGATATAAAAATTCGCGCCGCACACCGCGGGATTGTGCAGCAGAACTTTGGCCTGCGCATTCACGCGCGCTCCGGGAAACATAATCACGAAAAGTCCGTGAGGCGCGCTGGGCATCTCGACGGTAGAAAGAGCGTCGGTGCATTTGGGGAAGGACGCGACGTCGGATTTTTTGCCCGCCTGCGCGAAAGCGGCGGTTGCGACGATTACGATCAGGAGAGAATAAACTTTGCTCATGCTTTTTTGATTCTATCCCGGATGTTTCTATGCCGGACGATGTTCAGGCGGAGCGAAGGTCTCCCACTAGGATGCTCTGTGCGGCGGGAGATCCCTCGGCCCGCTGGTAAGAACGCGGGCGCTTCGGGATGACGCCTTGTGACACTTTGGATTCATACTGAGCCACTAACCGATCGGTTCGACAAGCCACTGAAAGGCGCTGGTTACCTGAGGTTACTGAAATGCATGTTTTTGCATCTTGACCTTGGTCACCCTTGCTGGCATACTTAGGCGTCCCACTCCCTCGGGCAAACCGTTGTTGCGCCACTTCCTCCCCTTGAAATGACATGTAGTTGTCAGTGTGTGCTGCCGGGCGTCAAGCGCTTTCTGTGGTTGGTAGGTTCTTGAGCCGGGCAAGGCCAGTGCAGGGTTTTCAAGTTGTGCCGTATCGCCGAATTTCAAAAAAAAGAAAGTGCCCGTTTGCCGCAGGGAGAAGAATTCCGCAATGGCGGACAGGGCATCTCATTGGAGGAGTCTTATGAAGTCCCAGAGAACCTACTCGAATTTCGCGGTGGTCTGTTTGACGCTGCTCACCTGCTCCTTCGCGCTCGCGGGCGAGACCGAGGGGCCCATCGTTAAAGGCGAAGTCAATCACGCGTTATCCCGCCCCATGCGCGAATACGCGCCGGTACGGCCGGAGAGAGTGAACCGGATCACGCCCTCAATCACGGGGCTGTTGAATTTTGCCGGACAAACCGCCGACGCACAGGTGGACTCGGATGCCACGGGTGCAGTGGGAGCGACGCAGTATGTGCAGCTGGTGAACAATGAATACACGGTTTATGACAAGACGACGGGCGCGGTGATCATCGGGCCGGTGGCGGAGAACGCGCTGTGGGCGACCTCGGGCGACTCCTGCCAGACTTCGAATACCGGTACGGGCACGGTAATTTACGATCAACTCGCCAATGTCTGGGTGCTGCAGCACAATGCGATTCCCACGGGCGGGCCGTATTTGAACTGCGTAGCGGTCTCCACCACTTCTGACGCCACGGGCACGTATTTCACATACGATTTCGCGCTGACCAACAATTTTCCTGACAAGCCGCGCCTCGGCCTGTGGCCCGACGCTTACTACATCAGCCAGGACACGCAGAATCCTACGACCAGAAGCTTTGTCCGTTCGCAGGCCTGCGCTCTGGAGCGCGCATCCATGCTGGCCGGCAGCTTCGCCCGGACCATTTGCTTCGGGGGAAACATCAGCTTGCCGACTTTTGTGACCAGCACGCTCGACGGCCAGACTTTGCCTCCGGTGGGCGAGCAGATGTTCTACTGGGAGCTTGACCAGCGTCCGGGCACAGGCAAGAATAATTTGAATTCGTTCCAGTTCCATGTGGATTGGGTTACGCCGACCAACTCCACCTTTAGCGGACCTGTGCTCAATGCCCTGCCCGCTTACAGCGATGCGTGCAACAACTTCAAGCCGTGCGTTCCCGAGCCGAGCACAACCAATGTGCTGCAAGGCTGGGGAGACCGTTTGATTGGCCGCGTCGTTTATCGGAACTTCGGAACCTACGAGTCGGTAGTGATGACGCATGCAGTTACGCAGGTATATAACTCTGTGCCGCATGCCGCAGTTCGCTGGTATGAATGGCGCACTCCGTTGACTCCGGTCATTTTCCAGTCGGGGACGTATTCGCCGGATCACACGACCTATCGCTGGATCCCGAACATCGCGCAAGACCAGTACGGTGACATCGCGGTGGGCTACAACGTTTCCGGCACCACGGTGAGTCCAGGTCTGCGTTATGCGGGCCGGGTGCCGACCGATCACCTGGGGACGATGGAAGCAGAAGTCAGTGTCGTCGCCGGCGCAGGCAGTCAACTTCCTAAGAATCAGGCATGGAGTTCGTATGGCGGCATGGCGATCGATCCGGTAGACGATTGCACCTTCTGGATGACAGGCCAGTACTATGCAACCAGTTCGGTGCAGGGATGGAGCACGCAAATTGCTTCGTTCCGCTTCCCGAGCTGCACCAACTAATTTTTAAACCGGGGCCTCGGAATTCGGGGCCCCAGTAGTTTTCCTTTCGCCGCTTCGTCCAGGTCTGTGGTCGAGAGGAAATTGCCTAATGAAACGTTCCGCTATCGGGCTGGTCACCAGCCTGAGTCTCTGCTTCGGTTTTTGTCTCGCTGTTTCCTCTAACTCCGTCGCGCAGCAATTCGTCGGACCAATAATTTCGCGGGAAGCGCAGCGCGGGGTGTCGAAGCCGCTGCGTGAGTTGACGCCGTCTCCGGTTTTGCATTCAGGGCACTCGATCGAAGACGATCTTGAAGCGCAGACCGAGGGCAGAAACCCCGCGGCCGAGGGCGTTCGCAACGAACCCTTTGCCGACCCCGCGTTGCAAGCATCTTCACTGAGCACGCCGCCCAGCACGCTGAAGGTCACGATGGGCTACAACTTCGACGGCACATCGGGGCTGAGTT
>Ga0210410_10001033_pt1 | contig 26992 bp, 26 predicted proteins | sample IncBWC4MmetaG_FD_161058 | JGI IMG/M metagenome (GOLD analysis project Ga0210410, IMG submission 161058) | Forest soil microbial communities from Barre Woods Harvard Forest LTER site, Petersham, Massachusetts, United States - Inc-BW-C-4-M | ecosystem: Environmental > Terrestrial > Soil >... | reverse complement strand
CAAGGCGGTGCGCGGCGCGGACATCGTGCTGCTCGGCGTGAAGCCACAAGTCGTGGGCGACGTCTTGAAAGAAATCGCGCCGGAGCTGAATGAGAAGACGTTGGTGATTTCAGTGGCGGCGTCGGTGCCGACGAGTTACATCGAGCAGCGCGTCAAAGGGAAGGTGCCAGTTGTACGGGCGATGCCTAATACGCCCGCGGCAGTGGGTTGCGGGATGACGGGGATTTGCCGCGGCGCGCATGCCGGGGCGGAACACCTTGAAGTGGCGCGCTCGATGTTCAACGCGGTGGGGCGCACGGTGGTGGTGGACGAAAAAAACATGGACGCGGTGACCGGGCTTTCGGCGAGCGGCCCGGCCTTCGCTTACATTATTTTGGAGTCGCTGGCGGAAGCGGGAGTCAAAGTGGGCTTGCCACGTGACGTCTCGACTCTGCTTGCGGCCCAAACGATGAAGGGCGCAGCCAGCGTGGTGCTGGAAACGGGCGATCATCCGGCCCTGCTGAAAGATGCCGTGACCACTCCGGCAGGCTGCACTATTGACGGAATCCTTGAATTGGAAGAAGGCAAGCTGCGCGTCACGCTAATCAAGGCGGTCGTGAAGGCCACCAGCAGGGCCGGAGAATTGCTTTTCGAAAAGTAAGGCGTCACGCAGGATTGACAATGATGGTAGGATGCTGCGGGTGAGGGAGTGATGCCGAGCGCATACATTCCGGTTCTGTTTTATGCCGCGTTGGTGGTGGCGTTTCCTGCGGTTACGCTCGTCCTGGCAAAACTCATCCGGCCGACGTCCACCTCGTTCGGCGACAAGCTGAAAGCCTATGAATGCGGGATACTGCCGGAAAACGATGCTCGGGGAAGATATTCAGTCAGGTTTTACATCCTGGCCATGCTGTTCGTGGTGTTTGACGTGGAGACGATGTTCCTGATTCCCTGGGCGATTTTGTACAAAGGGTGGGTTTTGATGCACCAGGGATTGTTTGCGCTCGTCTCGATGTTTGTGTTCCTCGGAATCCTGCTCATTGGATACGTTTGGTTGTACAAGAAGGGCGCTCTCGAGTGGGCCTGAGCCGCGCTTTTTACCTCTCAAATTTCGCAGTTTTTTCTTGGCAAGTTGTAAGGATTGACTCGGTTTACGCCATATGTTAGAAACGCGGCGTCAGTTTTTCACTGCCGGGTCCTCGTTTGTTGCGGACGCAGAGCGGCTATCCTTCCGCTCCGATCGCAAAGAGGTCGACTGCAGACCGTAGCGCCCAGGGTCCATGGCTGACGAGCCCAAGGAACAGAAACCTTCCTCCGTGCCCGCGGGCGACAAGCCCGCAAGCAGCCCATCTCCCGCGTCAACTCCAGCCGCCAAACCTGCGGATGCTGCTGCGCCCGCCGCTCCTCCAAAGGCCGCTCCACCTGCTCCAAAACCGCCGGTAGTGCTTCAAACGCCGCTGAATAATGAATTGGTCACGCGGCTCCGCGACAAGTTTGGCGCGGCGATTCTGGAAGCGATGGAGGACCGCAAACAGTCTATCGTCACGGTGGAGTGCGCGCGGCTAGCGGAGTTCGCGCTGCACCTGCGCGACGTAGAAAAGTTCGACATGCTCGCCGACTTGACGACGGTAGATTGGCCGAAGCGTGAGAAGCGCTTCGACGTGGTCCTGAATCTCTACTCGTTCACGAAAAACGAGCGGCTGCGCGTAAAAGCGCACGCTGCGGACGGGGAAAAGGTACCGAGTTTGGTGGACGTCTGGGTCGCGGCGAACTGGCTGGAGCGCGAAGTGTTTGACATGTTCGGAATTGTTTTTTCCGGTCACCCGGATTTGAAACGCATTCTTTTGCCCGACGAATGGCAGGGCTATCCGCTGCGGAAGGACTACGACATTTTGCAGCAGGATACCGCGTGGGTGAAAGCAAACCTGGGCATCGAGAGCGGGCAGTAAGACGCATTTCGTTTCGAAGGGAAAACGGCGCTGAATATCGAGGCCACAAGCGAGCACAAGACACTGCTGGGTGCGGACGAACTCATCATCAATATGGGGCCGCAGCACCCGTCGACGCACGGTGTGTTGCGCGTCAAGCTCAAGCTCGATGGCGAGCGGGTGATTGGCTCGGAATGCATCATCGGGTATCTGCACCGGGGCGTCGAGAAAATCGCGGAGAGCCGCACGTATCAGCAGTTTGCGCCCTACGTGGACCGCATGGACTATGTTGCCGCGGTCAGCAACGGCCTGGGATATTGCGAAGCGATCGAGAAGCTGCTGGTCGTGGAAGCGCCGCCGCGCGCGCGCGTGATTCGAACGATCCTGACGGAGCTGCAAAGAATTGCGAGCCACCTTCTGTGGCTGGGCACGCACGGACTGGATATTGGCGCCCTGACCCCGCTCTTCTATTGCATGCGCGAGCGGGAAGAAATCCTGAAAATTTTTGAAAAGTACTGCGGAGCGCGCCTGACGACGCACGCGTTTCGAATCGGCGGGCTGCAATACGAGGCTTACGACACGCTCGAAAAGGATGTCGAGCGATTCTGCAAGGATTTCGAATCGCGCATTGTCGAATACGGAAATCTGCTGACGCAAAATCGCATCTGGGTTGGGCGCACCAAGGGCGTGGGAATCCTCACGGCGGAAGATGCCATCGCCTTTGGCGTGACGGGACCCGTGCTGCGGGCCAGCGGCGTGAAATGGGACATCCGCAAAGCCGCCCCTTATGCAGCCTATGATCAATACAAATTCGAAATTCCTACCGGCACGACGGGAGACACTTACGACCGGTACCTGGTGCGCATGGAAGAGATGCGGCAATCGCGGCTGATTTGCCTGCAGGCTATCGAAAATATCCCCGCCGGGCCGATCCTCGCGAAAGTCGGAAAAGTGCTTAAGCCGCCGCCGGGCGAGGTTTATCACGCCATCGAAGCGCCCAAAGGCGAGCTGGGCTATTACGTGGTGAGCGACGGAACGGTGCAGCCGTACCGCGTGCGCATCCGGCCGCCGTCGTTCATTAATTTGCAAGCGTTTGATCGCATGGTACGCGGGCATCTGGTGGCCGATGTGGTGGCGATCATTGGAACGATCGATATCGTTTTGGGAGAAGTCGACCGGTAAGGTCGCAAGACAAACGGCCTGTAAGGTCGCTGGAGAAGAAGTTCGCCAATGAATGCTGCGTTGCAGGCAACGATGGATTTCTTGAAATTGTATTGGGCGCCGCTGCTCTGTGGCGTCGCCGTTGTCGCCATTCTGCCTCTGGTCGCCGGCTACATCGTGCTGGTGGAACGCAAAATCATGGCGGACATGCAAGCGCGGCTGGGGCCGATGCGGGTGGGGCCACACGGCTTGCTGCAGCCGATCGCGGACGCCGTGAAGCTACTCATCAAAGAAGACATCATTCCCGATAACGCGGACAAGCTGGTCTTTTGGCTCGCGCCGGTGCTCTCCGTTGCCGCGGCGTTGCTGGCGCTGGCGGGGCTGGCGATCGGGCCGGCGTTTCAGATCGCGCCGAACATCAACATCGGCCTTTTGTTCGTTGTCGGCGTCAGCGCCATGGGAATTTTCGGCATCGTGCTGGGAGGCTGGGCGTCGAACAGCCACTACTCGCTCATGGGCGCGCTGCGAAGCTCGGCGCAATTGGTGAGTTACGAGACGGCTGCTGGACTCGCGCTGGTGAGCGGACTGCTCTTTGCCGGCACACTCAATATTAATTTGATTGTTAAAGCTCAATTCGATCAGGGCATTTGGTTCGGAATGCTGGCGCCGGTGGCTTTGTTCACCTACCTGGTCGCCTCCATTGCGGAAACGAATCGTGCGCCGTTCGATTTGCCGGAAGCCGAGTCCGAATTGGTTGCAGGCTACATGACGGAGTTCAGCGGATTTCGCTGGTCGCTCTATTTCCTGGCGGAATATACGAACATGATCGTCGTGGCTTCGGTGGCGACGACCTTGTTTCTCGGCGGATGGCTGCGGCCATTTCCCCGGACACACTGGCTGGATATGATAGATTTTCTGCCGCCGCTCCTGATGGTGGCGATTGGCGTCTATTGCGTGGTTCGTGTTCCCAAGCAGCCTGTCCGAGTGCAACAGTTGTTCATGCTGGCCGTGGCGGGCCTTTGTTTTGTGGTGGCGCTGGTGTTGCTGGCGCCCGTTGTTGCGCCGAAGCTGAATCCATCGCTTGCCGAAGCGGTGAAGCCTTTCTACGCCGGAATTCACGGCGGTTTCTGGTTCCTGTTCAAGGTGAGCGCTTACATTTATATGTTCATGTGGCTGCGTTTCACGCTGCCGCGCTACCGTTTTGATCAATTGATGCGCCTCGGTTGGCATTTCCTGATTCCGCTGTCGATTATCAACGTGCTGGTCGTGGGCGTGGCGATGATCGCGGGGAATTATTTCCATTTGCAAGGGTGGACGATGCTGCTGGTCACGACACCCGCAGCGTTTATCGCGCTCGTTGCGGCGCTGGCTATTTTAGCTGTTGATAAGGGCGGCGGGAACGAGCCAGATCGCTCGGCCGCTTCGGATTTCTATGCTGGATAATGTCCTATTTTATGTTTTTGCGGGGCTCGCGGTGGCGAGTGCGGTGCTCACGGTGACGCGGCGCAACGCCGTGCATAGCGCCATCTTCCTGATTACCGCGCTGCTCGCCACGGCCGGAATTTTCCTGCAACTGCGCGCGGAATTTTTGTTCATCGTGCAGATCATTCTCTACGTCGGCGGGATCATGGTGCTTTTCGTTTTCGTGATCATGCTGGTGAACCTGGACGTGGCGGTGCGGCAGATCCAGTTCGCGAGGCAGAAGTGGGTGGCGCTTGTCGTCGCGCTGGCGCTGGCGGCACAGGTCGGACTGATGTTCTGGTCTTCCGGGAAGATGCCCGGGCAAGGCTTGCCGGTGCAGACGGCGGTGGCGGCGGACAAGTTGCTGCCTAACTCCGAAGAGTTGGCAGCAAGTTTGTTCAAGTCCTATTTGTTGCCGTTTGAGATTGCTTCCGTTTTATTGCTGGTGGCCATGATTGGAGCGGTGGTCATGGCCAAGAAGAGGACGTATCGCAGCGATGCTTCCCATTGATCATTATCTGTTCCTGGGGCTGGCGCTCTTCATCATCGGAGTGATCGGCGTGATCACGCGGCGCAACGTGATCGTGGTGCTCATGTCCATCGAGCTGATCCTGAACGCCGTGAATATCAATCTGGTGGCGTTTTCTCGGTTGTATGGCGATGTGGCGGGGCAGGTTTTTGCGCTGTTCATCATCGCGGATGCGGCGGCGGAAGCCGCAGTGGGATTGGGAATCATCATCGCATTTTTCCGGAACCGCGAGACGGTGCTGGAAGACGAAATGGATTTGTTGAAGTGGTAGCTTCGCGCAGGTTCTTAGGAGAAGAAACGAAACTCGCATGACGCCGACGGGCTATTTTCTCGAGCATCTCTGGCTGATTCCGTTGTTTCCTCTGATAACCGCGGCGCTGATGCTTTTGGTGGGCCGGCGGATTCCGAAGGTCGGTGTTAGCGCGCTCTGCGTTGGCAGCGTGGGGCTGTCCTTCATCTATGCCCTCGGCGCAGTGTCGCAACTGCTCTCCGCCTCCCCGGAGAATCGTGTCGCACAGCAGATTCTGTTCGAATGGTTGACGCCCGGGGCGATGCACATGACCAGCGGGCCTCCTGTGCAATTTGTGGCCGACTGGGGATACCTGCTGGATCCGCTTTCGTGCGTGATGGTGCTGGTGGTCACCGGCGTCGGCTTCCTGATTCACGTGTATTCCGTTGGGTACATGGCGCACGAAGGCGGTTACTACCGTTTCTTCGGTTACATGAACCTTTTCATGTTCGCCATGCTGACGCTGGTGCTGGCGAACAATCTGTTGCTGATGTTTGTGGGCTGGGAAGGCGTCGGCCTGTGCAGCTATCTGCTGATCGGTTTTTATTTCCTGAAGAAATCGGCTTCCGACGCGGGCAAGAAGGCTTTTATCGTGAACCGCATCGGAGATGCAGGCTTCATCTTGGGCATTTTGCTCATCGCCGTGACTTTGGGCACGGTTCGGTTTACTTCGCAGGGATTGCCGGATGCGGCGGGCGCTTCCGGAATTCTCCAAGCACTGAAGGCCGCTGTCGACGTACACGCGTTGGGGTATGGCGCCCCAGTGCTGACCGCCATCGCGCTTTTGTTGTTTGTCGGAGCGATGGGGAAATCGGCGCAAATTCCTCTGTACGTTTGGCTGCCGGACGCCATGGAAGGTCCAACGCCGGTGAGTGCTCTGATCCACGCTGCCACCATGGTGACCGCAGGCGTTTACATGGTTGTGCGCATGAACGCGATCTACCAGCGCGCGCCTTTCGCCTTGGATGTCGTTGCTGTAATCGGCGCGATTACCGCCATTTTTGCGGCCTCCATGGCCCTCGTCCAGAACGACATCAAGAAAGTTCTCGCCTATTCCACCATTAGCCAGCTCGGTTATATGTTCCTGGCCCTCGGCGTTGGCGCGTTCGCCGCGGGAATTTTCCATCTCATGACCCACGCATTCTTCAAAGCGCTCTTGTTCCTCGGCGCTGGCAGCGTGATTCACGCCATGCGCGGCGAACAAGATATTCGAAAGATGGGCGGCCTATGGGACAAGATTCCCTACACCGCGAGGACCTTTGCCGCGGCCACCCTGGCGATCGCCGGAATTTTTCCCTTTGCTGGATTTTTCAGCAAGGATGAAATTCTCGGCAAGGCCTTCGACCGCTTTTTTCTCCTGTGGATTGTCGGGTTCATCACTGCGGGATTGACCGCCTTTTACATGGCGCGATTGTTTTTCTTGACATTTTGCCACTACTGCCGCGCCGACGAGCATGTCGAGAAGCATATTCACGAATCACCTCGGGCGATGACTGTTCCGCTCATGATTCTCGCTGGATTCTCTCTCATTGGCGGCTGGATTGGCTGGCCGGAAGTTTTTGGTGGAGAGAATCGGTTCGAAAAGTTTCTTGCCCCCATCTTGAAGAGCGTGCTGCCTGAGACGGGAGAAGTGAATATCGCGCATCATGCTCTTTTAAAGGAGGGTTTGTTGATGGCGGCGTCCATCGCCATTGCTGCCGCCGGAATTTTTCTTGCGTATTTGTTTTACTACGCCAAGAAATTCGCACCGGAATTGGTCGCAAAAAAAATGGCATGGTTCTACCAATTGCTTTCCCACAAATACTACGTAGACGAGATCTATGATGCGTTGTTTGTGAACCGTACGAAGGATCTGGGAACGGCGCTCGGTGTCTTTGACGCCAAAGTGATCGATGGTATAGGCGTGGACGGCGCGGGCTGGCTGGCACGCTTCGGCTCCACGTTGTCCATGTGGTGGGACAAGTGGATTATCGACGGGCTGCTGAATCTCGGCGCCAAGTTTACGCAGCTTTTGAGTTATCCGGTGCGCTTGCTGCAAACCGGGATGTTTTCCAGTTACGCGATGCTGATTCTGGTCGGGCTGGCGATACTTCTTGCGTATTACGGGCACCACATGCAGGTTTTGCTGCGCGGCGCGCGCTGAGAGGCGATGAGAATGGACTTCTTTGCAAATCACATCCTGAGCGTGGTGCTGTTCACGCCGCTGGTGGGCGCGTTGCTCCTTTTGCTTATCCCTCGCGAGAATGAGCTGGCCCACAAGATCGCGGGAAACGTGTTCGGAGTGCTTGGCTTCCTGGTTTCTCTTCCACTCGTTCTCTGGTGGAAAGCTGGGGCGGAAGGATTTTCGTTCGAAGAGAAAGCGCAATGGATTCCCTCGATCGGGGCGAAATATCATCTCGGCATCGACGGCATCAGCTTGCTGCTCGTCATGCTCACCACGTTTCTTGGGATGATCGCCATCCTTTCTTCCTGGAGCGCGATTCATCTGCGCACCAAGGAATACTACATTTTGCTTCTCCTGCTACAGACCGGGATGATCGGCGTTTTCGTTTCTCTGGATTTCTTCCTCTTTTATGTGTTCTGGGAAGTGATGCTCGTGCCGATGTACTTCCTAATCGGCGTCTGGGGGAGCGACCGGCGCCTGTACGCCGCAATCAAATTCTTCCTATACACCCTGGCTGGCTCGGTGGTCATGCTGCTGGCGATTCTGGCGCTGTACTATTACGCCCCAGTAGCGCCCGGAGCCACGCGCACCTTTGACGTTCCAACCTTGCTCGCCGCCGTGCAGAACTCGCAGTACTTCCCCGATTCCCTGAAAGTATGGCTCTTCTGGGGTTTCTTCTTCGCTTTCGCCATCAAGGTTCCGATGTTTCCGTTCCACACCTGGCTTCCCGATGCGCACACCGAAGCGCCCACCGCGGGCTCGGTCATTTTGGCCGGCGTTTTGCTAAAAATGGGCACCTACGGTTTCATCCGGTTTTCACTTCCGCTGCTGCCCGGAGATGGCCCGCTGCGCTCCAAGATTATTCACATTGTGATCGTGCTTTCGCTGATCGGCATCGTCTACGGCGCGATTGTTTGCCTGATGCAGAAAGACATGAAACGGTTGATCGCCTACAGTTCCGTCAGCCATCTGGGTTTTTGCACGCTGGGAATTTTTGCGCTCACCCCGAATGGCCTGGCGGGCAGCGTGCTCCAGCAGATCAATCACGGTATCTCCACCGGCGCGCTCTTCTTGATCGTGGGTGTGCTCTACGAACGGCGGCACACCCGCTTGATTTCCGATTTCGGCGGGCTGGCCACGCCGATGCCGAACTTCGCCGCGATTTATCTGATCATCAGCTTGAGTTCACTGGGCATGCCGCTGCTCAACGGTTTCATCGGAGAATTCACGATTCTGCAAGGAGCGTTTCAGGTGAGCAGGGCCTGGGCCGCCTGGGGCTCGCTCGGAGTCGTGCTGGGCGCGGCGTATTTGCTGTGGCTTTATCAGCGCGTGATGTTCGGTCCGGTCACAAATATTGCCAATGAAGAGCTGCCGGACTTGAATATACGCGAGTACGCGACGCTTGTGCCGCTGGTCGCTCTGGCGTTCTGGATTGGCATCTACCCGAAGCCGTTCTTCGCTCTCATCGAAAAGCCCGTGCAGAAGATTGTGCAGCAGGTGAATCCCGGGTTTTACTCGGCTCAACAGGCCAAACTGCCTCCGGCGGAAATTCGTCCCGCCGTGGCGGAAGCGAAATAGCCGGCCCAAATGAACATTCCCGTTCTCAATTCGATCATGAGTTATCTCCGGGGCGACGGCTCCGTTATCCTTCCCGAGATTGAGTTGACGCTCTTTGGCTTGGGGATTCTCCTGATCGGGTTTTCTCTCGATGAGGCTTCGGAAGAGCACTGGTTCTGGAAGCTTATCTTTAAGGACTTTTACCCGAAGGCCGCGTTTGCAGGCGTGCTGTTCAGCGCTATCACGCTCTGGAAGCTGCGCGGTGCTGTCGCCGTCGCCCCGAATGGCGAACTCCTGGGTTTTCACGATTCCGTGGTCGTGGATCCTTTCTTTCTTTTTTTCGCCACGCTCTTTTTGGCTGCAACCGCGCTGGTCATTCTGCTCTCGGTGAAATATCTGGAAATCGAGGATGAGCAGGAGGGGGAATACTACGCGCTGCTGCTTTTTGCCTGTGTCGGCATGATGCTCATGGCTTCGGGCATCGACCTGATCGTGATGTTCCTCGGCCTGGAGACGATGGCGCTGAGCTTTTATGTGCTGACCGGATTCTTGCGCCGCGAGAAACGTTCGAATGAGGCGGCATTAAAATACGTCCTGCTCGGCGCCTTCAGCTCCGGGATTCTCGCTTACGGCTTTTCGCTCTTATATGGCATCAGCGCTTTCACCGGAAGCGGGATGCGTCCTTCCACCAACATCGGGCAGATCGGCGCGGCCTTGAACTCGCGTTTCCAAGCTTCCATCGGCGGGGGAATTGCGGACTGGCTGGCCATCCTCGCATTCGTCACGATCATGGCGGGTCTCTTCTTCAAGGTGGGCGCGGTTCCATTCCATCAATGGGCGCCGGATGTTTACGAAGGCGCGCCGACGCCGATTTCTGCCTATGTGAGCGTCGCGTCTAAGACCGCGAGCTTCGCTCTGCTCCTCAGGCTGATGCTCATCGTATTTGCTCCAACGCATGCGGTATGGCTCTATCTTGTGGCGGGAATTGCCGTGGCTTCCCTGACCTGGGGTAATCTGGCGGCGCTCACGCAAACCAATGTGAAGCGGCTGCTGGCTTATTCCTCCATCTCGCATGTGGGCTACATCCTTCTTGGCCTTGTTGCCGGGAACGAAACCGCGATGACCGGCATAGCATTCTATCTGCTCTCCTACGTATTCATGACCGCGGGCGCGTTCGCGGTGATCATTGTGCTGCGCCAGAAGGGGCTGATCGGCGAGGAACTCGAGGACCTAAACGGCTTATATCAGCGGAGCCCTGCCGCAGCGGTTCTGCTGTTGATCTTCATGCTTTCGCTCGCGGGGATTCCGCCGACGGCCGGCTTTATGGGCAAGTATTTTATCTTCCTTTCCTTGATTGAAACGCACCATCCGCTGCTCGCGGTTTTTGCCGTGCTCTATATCGTGCCCGCGCTGTACTACTACTTCCGCATCATCGTGCACGCCTGGCTGAAGCAGCCGGGAGAAGCGCCGCGGCCTATCATGACCAACGCGCAGGCCCTGGCCCTCACCGTCGCTGCGTTTGTCACCCTCGCCGCCGGGTTGTATCCTGAGCCATTCACGCGGCTCGCGCACTATGCCTTCGGACAATAAACCCGATAAGACCAGCTCTCAGGAACCCGCCGCAGACAAAGCGAAGAACTTCTCCAACCAATTCGGCTTGGCCATGGAACTCCCTTTCGTTCTTGTAGCGGCTGTCGTCCTGGGTGGAGGGCTGGGGTACCTCCTTGATCGCTGGTTGCACACCAGAATGATCTTCACCTTCCTACTAGGTGGGATCGGATTCTTTGCGGGCATTCGGGACATCTTGCGGCGGTTTCCGGGAAGCAAAAATGGCTCCAGCCGAAGTTGAAGACTCCCGTGGCCGCGCCACGGAGCGGCGCATCGCGTGGCTCACGCTTGTTCTGGGTTTCACTGCCGGCGCGATCGTAGCTCTAGCTGGACTTGCAAGGTGGAGCGCCGGGTTGGTAATCGGCACGGCGCTCGCCTGGCTGAATTACCGTTGGCTCCGCCGCGGAGTAAACACGCTCGTCCTCGCAGCAAAGGCCCAAGCCGGATCGGAAAAGCCTCGGGTCCCCTTCGGGACTTACTTGCTGATATTCTTTCGCTACGGCTTGATAGCCGTCACCGTGTATGTTATTTTTGGATATCTGAAAGTTCCACTTTTGAGCATGATTGCGGGTTTGTGTGCTCTGGCAGTTGCGGCGATTGCGGCAAGTGTGTACGAAATCTTGCATCCTGCGGAATAACGAATGGAAAACCACGTAAGTTGGCTTGCACAGCTTGTGAACCAGGTCTTCGGCCGTTTCGCCCTGGCCCTGCTTGCGGCTCTGCACATCAAGCCGAACAATCCCGAAGCGCCGATTCCTGAACATGTCGTGATGGCGTTATGTGTTCTGGTGCTGGGTACTGTGCTGGCGCTCCTGGTTCGTTCTCGGCTGTCTGTGGAACGGCCGGGTGGCATCCAGCAGGTCGCAGAACTGCTGCTGACTAATCCCATGGGTTTTGGATTGAATGATATTCTGAAAGAAAACTCGGGACATCATTGGGAAAAGTACGTTCCCGTGGTCGGGTCCGTTTCTCTCTTCATTCTGTTATCCAATCTGCTCGGCGTCTTTCCGTTGTTTTCTTCGCCTACGGCAAACGTTTCGGTCCCCTTCGCCTGTGCCATCGTTACTTTTGTTTATTTCAATTGGCAGGGCCTCAGACATCATGGGCCGGTGCGCTACATGGGAACGTTTACAGGCGGTGTGCACCCTGCACTCTGGATATTGATTGTCCCGGTTGAGATTCTCAGCACGACGGCCCGGTTGATGTCGCTCACCGTCCGGCTGTGGGCGAACATTTTTGCCAGCGATATGATTTACGGCCTCTTCCTCGGACTTTTCGCGGGGCCTGTGGTCTGGGGACTGACCAAGTCGCCGGTTCTTGCGGTTATTCTGGGCGTTTTTCCAGCCTTGATTCCGCTGATTTTCGTGGCATTGCATATTTTCGTGTCCGTTATTCAAACCTATGTGTTCACGGTCCTGCCCGCGGTGTACATCGGCATGGCCGCGTCGGATCACCACTGACGAAGGCATTGAATTTCGTTCGGCCGCTTCAGCGTGAGCCCGGCTGCACGGTGTCCGGGAACCACCTCCTGACGGCTAATTCATGAGGAGGAAGTAATGAAGAAAACAGCAGTTGTTCTAATGGTGCTCCTGGCCATCTTGATCGTTGCCCCAGCGTCGTTTGCACAAGCCGGAGGAGCGGCGGAGAAGCCGCCCATCAATCCCACAGCGCTGATTATCGCCGCGGGCTTTGGCGTGGCCATCGCTGCGTTCGGAGGTGCCTTCGGGCAAGGCCGGATCGTTTCGTCGGCGTGCGAGGGAATTGCGCGCAATCCAGGAGCCGCGGACAACATTCGGGCGGCCATGTTGTTGGGTATCGTTTTCGTGGAAACCCTTACCCTCTTCACTTTCGCGGTAGGATTCCTCCTCTATCTTAAGCTGTAATTTTGGCACTCACTGGACTCGGAAATGGCCCGGAAGCGCAAGCCTCCGGGCCGTTTTGTTTTCTGGAGTGTAGAGGTCGGGCTTTAGCGTGGCCCGCTTTCTCAATCTCGCTGTGTCAGTGGCCGAATAGAGTGGGCTGAAGGATAAAGTTGAGGACGGGATTCGGGTACAAGCCAAACAGAATCGTTCCGGCAAAAGTAATCGCGAGTACCACGCTGACGCCTACCGGGAAATGCACCGGGCCCAGCGCCGCTGTTTCCGCGCTGGGTTCGCGCATGTACATGACCACGATGACGCGCAGGTAGTAGTAAGCACCGATTATACTGTTGATGGCCATCAGCACCGCCAGCCACAGGAGGTGCGAACTTATCGCCGCTTTGAAAATGTACAACTTGCCGAAAAAGCCCGCGGTGACCGGAAGCCCGAGCAGCGAAAGCAGGTACAAACTGAGGGCCGCCGCCACCAACGGCTGGCGCTCGGAAAGCCCGGCGTAATCGTCCAGCGATAGATTTTTTTCACCCGTGCCGCCCAACTGAGACACGATCGTGAAGGCGCCGATCTTTACCAGCCCATAGCTGAGCAAATAGAAGAGCACCGCCGCATAAGCTGCCGCCGCGCCACTTGGCAAGTCCTTGGACATGGTCGTGACCGCTGCAAACGCCACCAGAATGTAACCGGCATGCGCGATTGAGCTGTAAGCCAGCAACCGCTTGACGTTTGTCTGGACCAGCGCGCCCAGGTTTCCCGCGAACATCGTCAGCACCGCAAGAACCCAGAACGCCCAGAACCAGAAGTGTGTGGCCGCCGGAACGGTGGCGAAGATGCGCAACAACAGCGCAAACGCGGCCGCCTTCGGTCCCGCGGAAAAAAGCGCGGTGACCGGCGTTGGCGCACCTTCATACACATCCGGCGTCCAGATCTGGAACGGCGCCGCGGCCACTTTGAACCCGAGGCCAATCAGAATCATGGCGAGGCCGAGCTTCAGCAGTGTGCTGGTGGCGTCGGCGCTGGCCATTTTGTCCAGCATGGTGGTGCCCGTCGAGCCGTACACCAGCGCGATCCCGTACAGGAAAAATGCCGTCGCGAACGAGCCCAACAGGAAATATTTCATCGCGGACTCACTGGACTTGAGCGAATCGCGCCGGTATCCCGCCAGGATGTAGCTAGAAATCGAGCTCATCTCCAGCCCGATGAACGCGGTGAGCAGTTCCCGCGCGGAAGCAAGCACGCCCATGCCCGCAGTGGCAAACAGCAGTAGCGCATAAAACTCCGCGACGGGCAGGTGTTCGCGCTCAAGGTACGGCTCCGCCGCGAGAACTACCAGAAACGCCACTGTGCCCACGAGCAGCCGGAAGAAAAAGCTGAAGGAGTCGGACTGAATCAGCCCGTAGAAACCCGGGCCCGAATGCATGGCCGCGATGACCGAGGCGGCAAGTCCCGCCGCGGACCCAATCAGCGCCAGAAACGTGAAAAAATGACGGCTGCGCACGAACGGCTGCATCAACATCGCGAGCACGCCGAAGCCGCACCACACCAGCTCCGGAAGCGCGCGATAAATGTCTATGGAGCGGGGAAGCATTTAGCGGATTGCCAGCCTTTCGCTCGAGATGACCTTCGCTGCGGTTGCGGGATTATTTTTTTCCTGCGGCGTGGCCACACTCGGCGCTGCAGCCTCGTACGGACGCTGCGGTTCCACCTGGTCGACCACGGTTTGAGCGGCAACAGCCGTACGGCGCGTGATAAACGTCGAGCCGATCCCCATCCAAAGCGTGACGACCGCCATCGTGGCCAGGATCCACTTCTCGCGCACCGAAGCATCGGGCAATGTGCGGTTTTTCTCCTGCGTGATCTCGCCGAAGAACACGCGCTGGTACGACCACAGCAAGTAGCACGCCGAGAGAATCACGCCGAGCGCCGCCCACGAAGCCCATCCCCAATGACGCTGATACGTACCAAGCAGGACGAGATATTCGCCAACGAAGCCGTTCAGCATAGGCAGGCCTAGCGAGGAGAGCGCGACAAATAGAAAGAACGCTGCAAGCTTCGGCATCGGCGTTGCCAGCCCGCCGTACTCGCTGATTTCAAACGTGTGCCGCCGGTCGTACAACATGCCGACAAGCAGGAACAGAGCGCCTGTCGAAATCCCGTGTGCGAGCATCTGGTACACCGCGCCCTGCATGGAGATATTGTGGAACGCGAAAATGCCCAGCACTACGAAGCCCAGGTGGCTGACCGAGGAATACGCAACAAGCTTTTTCAGATTTGGCTGCACCATCGCTACCAGCGCGCCGTAAATGATCCCGATGATCGCCAGCACGGCGACCCATCCTGCAGCGCGGCGCGAAGCATTGGGGAAAAGCGGCAAGCAGAAGCGGATCATGCCGTATGTGCCCATTTTCAGCAGCACGCCGGCGAGCATCACCGAACCTGCCGTGGGCGCTTCCACGTGCGCGTCTGGCAGCCAGGTGTGCAACGGGAAGAGCGGCACTTTGATGGCGAACGCCAGGAAAAAGGCCAGGAAGAGGAGCATCTCCGTCCGCGGCGCGAGCGTGAGCGCGCCAGACTGCAGAATCTCTTGAATCCCGGGGACGTTCAGCGTCGCCGTGTGGACTCCGGCAAGGTCGAACGTGCCGGTGGCGTTGTACAGCCAGATGATGCCGACGAGCATCAGGATCGATCCCGCCATGGTGTACAGCACGAATTTCACGGCGGCGTAAACGCGCCGCTCATGGCCCCAGATGCCGATGAGCAACGCCATGGGAATCAGCATCACTTCCCAGAAAAGGAAGAACAGGAAAAGGTCGAGCGAGAGGAACACGCCGACAACGCCGACTTCCAGCATCAGCAACATGACGAAGAATTCTTTCACGCGATGCTGGATGCTGTTCCAGGACGCCAGAATCGAGATGGGCGTCAGGAAAGTCGTCAAGATAACCAGGAACATGCTGATGCCATCCACGCCCAGGTGATAATGGATCGGCGGCTGGTTGATCCATTGCGCGAATTCCTCGAGATGGTAACCGGCGGCGGCCACCGGCACTTTGAAAAACATCCAAAGCGAGAACAGGAATTCGACGGCGGAAACAATCAACGAGACGTACCGGATGTATTTATGATCGTCGCTACGCAGCAGGAGCAGCGCCAGCGCTCCCACGGCAGGGAAGAAGATCAGTACCGAGAGTAGATGTCCGCCGGTCAACATCAGCGCACCATCCCGACGGCTGTTTTCTCAGCGCCCGGCCAGAAAAAGATGACGGCAAGAATGACGATGGCACCCACGACCACCCACACCGCGTAGCTGCGCGTGTTACCCGACTGCGTGTGGCGCACACCGTCGCCGATGGCCGTCGTTCCACCCGCGATACCGTTCACGGTGCCGTCGATCGCTTCCACGTCCACCACTTTCCAGAGCACGTTTGTAGAAATCCAGACCAGCGGTTTGACGATCACCGCGTCATACAGTTCATCCACGTAATACTTGTTCAGCAGGGTGCGGTAAGCTGGCGCCATGGACTTGGCGAAGCTGTCGGCTTTGCCTGGCTTCTTCAGGTAGAGCCAGTACGCCACACCGAGGCCGATGAGGGCCGCGCCCACGGCGACTCCCGCAAGAATCAACTCAAGATGGTGGGCCGCGATTTCGCCGGCCGCGTCCGCCGATTCACGTGCGCCAAAAACCGGCCCGAGGAAATTCGCGAAGTAGTCCGGACCCTGGACAAACGCCGGAAGAGCAAACCAGCCACCTACAGTCGAAAGCACCGCGAGGATCACCAAGGGTCCCAGCATGCTCCAGGGCGATTCGTGGACGTGGACCTTGCGCTCGTCGTAGCGCGGCTTGCCATTGAAGGTGAGAAAGATGAGCCGGAACATGTAAAACGCTGTCAGCAACGCGGTCAGCAGTCCGAAGGCGTAGAGAAGGCGGCCGCCGCTTTCATTCTGAAAGGCAGCGAACAAAATGGCATCCTTGGAGAAGAAACCGGCGAAGAAAGGAATACCGGTAATCGCCAGTGTGGCGATCAGCATGGTGCCGTACGTCCAGCGAATTCTCTTGCTCAGCCCGCCCATGCGATTCATGTCCTGTTCGCCGCCCATGGCATGAATCACGCTACCCGCAGCAAGAAACAGCAGCGCCTTGAAGAAGGCATGCGTCATCAAATGGAAGATGCCGGCGGAAAACGCGCCAACGCCGCACGCCAGAAACATGTATCCCAATTGGCTGACGGTTGAATACGCCAAGACCTTTTTGATGTCTGTTTGGACCAGTCCAATGGTGGCGGCGAAAAATGCCGTCGCGCAGCCCACTATGGCGACCACCATCATCGCCGTCGGCGCGTGCGTAAACAGAACGTGTGAACGCGCCACTACGTACACGCCCGCGGTGACCATCGTCGCCGCGTGAATTAAAGCGCTGACCGGCGTTGGACCCTCCATCGCGTCCGGCAACCAGACATACAGCGGCAACTGGGCGGATTTTCCGCAGGCACCCATGAACAGCAGCAGGCACGCAAACGTCAAAGTGCCAAGATGGCCACTCAATTCAACGGGCCAGCCCTGTAGCGTAGAACTCGTGAAGATGGCTTGGAAATCCAGCGTGTGAAACGCGCGGAACAGCAAGAACATCCCCAGCATGAAACCAAAGTCACCGATGCGATTGACGATGAACGCTTTCTTTCCTGCATCGGAAGCAGACTTTTTCAGGAAATAAAAACCGATCAGCAGGTAACTCGAGAGCCCGACGCCTTCCCATCCGACAAACAGGAGCACGTAGTTCGCGGCCAGCACCAGGACGAGCATGAAAAACATGAAAAGGTTCAAGTACGAAAAGAAACGATAATAGCCACCCTCATGCGCCATGTACCCGGTCGCGTAGATGTGAATCAACCAGCCGACGCCGGTTACCACCAGCACCATCACGACGGTGAGCTGGTCCATCTGCAAATCGAAGCCCGCGCGGAAATTGCCGGCCGCGATCCAGGTGAAGAATTCCTTGTGGAAGAGAACCTGTCCGGAATCTAAAAATTCACGCACTGCTTCGAGCGCAAGCAGAAAAGAAAGGCCGGTCGAGCCGAGGGCCGCGATGTTGACGTATTTATTCGGCCATTTCGCGCCGAAAAGGCCATTGATCGCCGAGCCCAGCAGCGGCAGCAGCGGGATAATCCACAGATATTCGAGGATCGGATGTGCTGGCATCAGAGTTTGAGCAGGTCCACGCGCTCGACGTTGAGCGTTTGCCGGTTGCGCGCAATCAAAATAGTGATTCCCAGGCCCACAGCCGCTTCCGCCGCGGCCACTACAATGACGAACAACACGAAAACTTGTCCGTCCAGTTTCCCAAGCGCCTGGCTGAAGGCCACAAACGCCAGATTCACTGCATTCAGCATCAGCTCGATGGACATAAAAATCGTGATGATGTTGCGCTTGAAAATAAAGGCAAACACACCGAGTCCGAACAAAATCGCGCTCAGAATCACGTAATAGTTGGTCGGGACCATCTCAGCTCTTCTCCCGCTGCGCCAGCACCGTCGCTCCCAGAATCGCTACCAGGATCAGGAACGACGTCAATTCGAACGGATAAACAAAGTCCTTGAAAATCATCCCGGAAATCTCTTTCGTTGAAGACATCGTGCCGCTCTGTGACGCCGTTTGCACGCTCGCCGTGGACCTCGCGATTGATGCCGACACAAATCCCGCCAGCGCCACAACCAGAAGCAGCCCCGGCGCTCCTGCCATCTTCGAAATGCTGGTGTGCTCTTCCACGCCCGCGTTCAGCAGCATGATGACGAAGACGAACAGCACCATGATGGCGCCGCCGTACACGATGATCTGTACTGCGGCCACGAATTCCGCGCCCATCAACAGGTACAAGCCTGCCAGCGATACCATCACCACAATCAGCGACAGCGCGCTGTGAATCGGATGCTTCTGAATAATCAGGCTGACCGCCCCGATCACCGCAAGCGCCGCCAGTGCAAAGAAAACGACCAGCGGCGCCGTCATTTGCCACCCCATTCCATTTTTGCCAGGATGGCGAAACTCGTCAGAATCACGTTCACGATGGAAACCGGCAGCAGCAATTTCCAGCCGAAGGACATCAGCTGGTCGTACCGGAAACGCGGCAGCGTTCCGCGCATCCAGACGTACACGAAAAGAAAAACAAGAATCTTCGACAGCAGCCAGAAGGGCCCCTGGATGAACTCGTTTACGCCGGGCAGGAACACAAAGACCGCGCCCAACGCGGCGATCACTGTTCCCACTCCCGGCAAAATGACGTGTCCGAAAATTGTTTCGTAACGAATGCCGTCCCAGATAACCCAAAGGCCAAACGGGATGAGAATTGCCGACGGCAGATAATGCGTAAACGTCCACGAAGCGGGGAAGGGAGATAGCCATCCGCCGAAGAACATGATGGTGCACAGGCAGGATACGGTGATCATGCTGGTGTATTCCGCGATAAAAAACATCGCGAACTTGAAACTGGCGTATTCCGTGTGAAAACCGCCGACGAGTTCTTGTTCAGCTTCGGGAAGATCGAACGGCACACGATTCGTTTCCGCAATTGCAGCTACAAAAAAGCAGAAGAATCCGAGTATTTGCGGCCAGACGTTCCAGCCAAAGATTCCCCACTGCGGGTGGTGCGCTTGCGCGTTAATGATATCGCGCAAGTTGAAGCTGCCCGCCATGAGCAACACGCCGACCACGGACATGGTAAGCGCCAGCTCGTAGCTGACCATCTGCGCGGAACTGCGCAAGCCGCCGAAAAGGGAATACTTGTTGTTCGAACTCCACCCTGCGAGCGCAACGCCGTAAACGCCCATCGCGGTGATCGCGAAAAGTGCCAGTATGCCGATATTCACATCGGGAGGTGCAATCCCCAGATAAATATCGTGCCCAAACAAGCGGATGGGGTCCGGCCCAAACGGGATGAGCGCGATGGAAGTTAGCGCCAGCGACAAAGCCAGCAGCGGCGCAAGAAAATAGACAAATCTGTCCACGCCCGCCGGCGTGGGGTCTTCTTTGAAAAGAAACTTTACGCCATCCGCCAGCGGCTGCAGCAAGCCATGCGGGCCCACGCGGTGCGGCCCCCATCGCGACTGGATGTGCGCCACGACTTTGCGTTCAAACCACGTCAGGTAAGCATTCACCGTCAGCACGATGAAAAGCAGCAGCACGATCTTCACGATCGTGATCAGCAACTCGGCGTTGGCGGCTAAAAAAGAATTCACGGCTCGATGTCCGCCTCCGGCAAGGATTCCATCATTGTGCAGAAACGGCCGAGCGTGCCGCTGGTGAACAGCGTATCTTTCGCGGAGCGAATGAGCCCCGCGGGAACGTCGTACGGAGCGTGCCCGTTCCTGGCAGCTTGTGCGCGCGTGGCCTCCGCGCCTCCGGTGAACAATCCCGCAGGCTGGATGTTATAGCCCGCCACCGCCTTGCGAATCTCGTCCAACACCGCCGCGGGTCCCTTGTAATGAAACGCCTTCCCCAGTCCCAGTTTTTCCAGTTGATGCGAGAGGATGCGCAGAAGATCGAAGTCGCTGCGCGGCCCCATCACTTCCGCGCCCCTGTGCAGCATCTGTATTTCGCCCGACGTGTTGGTGACCGTTCCGTCTTTCTCATACGCCGAAGCCGCCGGAAACACGATGTCGGCCAACTTTGCCGTTTCCGTCAGGAACATCTCATGAACAATGAGCAAGTCGAGTTTCCCGCGTCCATAGCCGAGCGTGCCGAAATGCGCCAACGGGTTGGCACCCACAACGTATAGCGCTTTCAGCTTCCCGGCTTGCGCCGCTTCAATCATCTGCGGTACGGTTTGCCCTGGTTTCGAAGGAATCACGCCGCCCCAGAGTTTTTCGAATCCTTCACGCGCCTTGGCATTGTCGACGTAGGCGTAACCCGGCAAGCGGTCTGGCAGCACTCCCATGTCAGCCGCACCGCGCGAATTCGCATAATCGCCCAGCGCCATGTAGCGTGTCCTGCCCGGAAGTTTCGAGCCGAAAGCCGTGAGAATCGCGATGGCCGCGCCGGAAATTTCTGCGCCGAACACGATGGCGACGTCCGTTTCCGCCTCCAGCGCCGCCTTCAGTTGCACGAGTTGTTCGACTAGAGCCGAAGCAAGCTGTCCTTCCTCGTGCGCCAGCCATTTCAGCGCCGCAACCTCCTGTCCGGCGGCTATCTTCACAAACTGATTCGCCTTGCGCTTCAGCTTGATCTCATTCGCATTGATCACGTACAGCTTCGTGTTGAAATGCCGAATTCCGCTTCGAATCTGCCAAGCCACCAGCGGATTCTGGTTCGTCGGGTCGTTTCCAATCAACAGCACGGCCTTCGATTGATACAGCTGCTCCATGGTGAGCAGCGAATCCGCGGCGCCGTCGCCGAGCGCGGTGATTAGTCCGGTGTAGTCCGCCGTGCGGTGATGATCGATGTTATTCGTTCCAAACGTCGCGCGCGCCAGCCGCTGCAGCAAATAATTCTCTTCATTCGAAGTGCGGTTCGAGCCGAGGAACCCGATCCCATTTTCGCCGCCCGCGTCATACACGGCCTTCAACTTCGTCGCCGCCGCTTGCGCCGCTTCCTCCCACGACACGGGGAAGAGCTTGTCGCCCTTGCGCATCAGCGGCTGGCGGATGCGCTCCGCATGCTTCGTGAAATCAAAACCAAACCGCCCCTTCACGCACAAAAAGTCCTTATTGATCCCGCTCAAGTCGCGGTTGTTCGAACGCAAAATCTCATGGTTACGCACGCTCAACGTCGTCTTGCAACCGTTCGAACAATGCGTGCACACCGTCGAAACGTATTGCATTTCCCACGGCCGCGTTTTGTAGCGGTAGGTCCCGCTTGTCAGTGCGCCGACCGGGCAGATGTCAATGCACATCCCGCATTCTTCGCATTCCAGGTGATCTTGCCGGTTCGGAATGATCACGCTGTTGGCCCCGCGCATGCCTACGCCCAGCGCCTTCACGTCCATTCCTTCCTCGCACACGCGCACGCACCGGAAGCACAGGATGCAGCGCGGCGCATCGTAATAAACCAGCTCCGACCATTTTTCCTCGGGCCGGTGAATTTTCTCCTCGACAAACCGACTGGTATCCGCGCCGTAGCGAAATACCATGTCCTGCAATTCGCACTCGCCGCCTTTGTCGCATACCGGGCAATCCAGCGGGTGATTCGTCAGCAGGAACTCCAGCATGTACTTCCGCGCCTGCCGCACCTGTTCGGTGTCCGTTCGAACGATCATGCCTTCCGTCGCGACCAGCGTGCACGCGGTCTGCAGTTTCGGCGCTTTTTCCACTTCCACCAGGCACATCCGGCAAGCCGCCTGCAGCGACAACCCGGGGTAGTAGCAGAACGACGGCACTTCCGTGCCAATGCGCCGCGTCGCTTCGATCACCAGCGTTCCCTGCGGCACCTGCACTTCCCGGTCGTTGATCTTCAGCTTTACTAGCTTCTGGTCTGGCATGGAGTCCTAACGAGAGCCCCGCAACATGAGTCCCCTTACCGTGAGCCAACAAGCGCTTCGGCGGGTTTGTACGGGCAGCGTCCCTTCAAATGTTCTTCGAATTCCCCGCGCCACTTCTTCATTATGCTGATCGTTGGCATTGCCGCGGCGTCTCCCAGCGGGCAGAACGTTCGGCCCAGCATGTTTTTTGCCAAGTCCGCAATCATGTCAATATCTTCCGGCCTGCCCATTCCGGCGTGAAACCGTTCCAGCGTTTTGCGCAGCCACGACGTGCCTTCGCGGCACGGGATGCACCATCCACACGATTCGTGCGCGTAGAAGTGCATGATGCGCCGCGCCATGTCCACCATGCAGGTGTCCTCGTCCATGATCACCATGCCGCCGGATCCCAGCATCGACCCCGCCTTGGCCACGGAGTCATAGTCCATCGGGATGTCGATCTCCTCCGCGGTCATCAGCGGGCACGAACTCCCGCCGGGAATCACTGCTTTCAATTTCTTTCCGCCCGAAATGCCCCCGGCCACCTCATAGATGAACTTTTTCATGTTCATCCCCAGCGGTATCTCGTAGATTCCCGGCTTGTTGACATGCCCCGCGATGCACAGCATGCGTGTGCCGCCATTTTTCGGCGTGCCGCGATTCGCGTAGGCTTCGCCGCCTTCGCGAATGATCGAAGGCACCGCGCTTAACGTTTCCACGTTGTTGATGACCGTTGGACACCCATATAGTCCGACCACGGCAGGGAACGGCGGTTTAATCCGCGGGTACCCGCGCTTGCCTTCGAGCGATTCCATCAGGGCGGATTCTTCGCCGCATTCGTACGCGCCCGCGCCGGTATGAGCCAGCAAGTCGAAATCAAACCCCGTGCCAAGAATATTCTTCCCCAGGTAGCCGCTGGCGTACGCTTCCGCGATGGCCGCGTCCACGATATCCAGCACGTAACGATATTCCCCGCGAATGTAAATAAATCCCTGGTGCGACTGAATCGCGCGCCCCGCGATCACCATTCCTTCGATGAGTTGGTGCGGGTCCATCTCCATCAGCGGCCGGTCCTTGCACGTCCCCGGCTCGGATTCATCCGCGTTGCAGATGACATACTTCGGCTTTGGCGAATCCTTCGGTACGAACGACCACTTCATACCCGTAGGGAATCCCGCGCCGCCGCGTCCTCGCAGGCTCGACTTCTTTACTTCCTCGATGATCGATTCTGGCGTCATCTCTTTCAGCGCCTTCACCAGCGCCTGGTAGCCGCCTTGCATCACGTAAACATCGATCTTGTGCGAGTCCTTCATCCCCCATCGCCTGCTGATCAGCGGCGTCTCCAGGGCATGGCGTTCGTGCAGCGCTCCGCTGATGACCGGCTCCGGCGTAGGACGCCTCCCCGCATCGAGATCCTCGATAATCCGGTCAAATTTGACCGGCGTCAGATTCTCGTAAAAGTCGTAATTCACCTGCATGGCCGGAGCGCCAGTGCACGCCCCGATGCATTCGACTTCTTCGAGCGAAAAAACGCCGTCCTCTGTCGTTTCTTTGTGGCCGATTTCCAGGCGCTTCTTCGCCCGTTCGAGCATGTTGTACCCACCCTTCAACATGCATGCCACGTTCGTGCAAATCTGCACGTGATGCTTGCCCATGGGCTTGCGCTGCAGCATTGAGTAGTACGCCAGCGTTTCCTCGACCTGCACGTTGTTCAAGTCCAGCCGTCCGCCGATCTCCGCGATCATTTCATCGCTCACGCAGCCGTACTCGTCCTGCGCGTACATCAGCATGGGGATCAGCGCGCTGCGCTTCACCGGATAGCTGCCCTGCAGCTTCTCGAACTTCGCCGCCAGTTTTTCCGTCAGTTCCATAGTCTGTTGAAGCTCTGTTTCAGTTTCGCCGCGCGTTTACCGATCCACTTCCCCCAGCACGATATCGATAGTCCCGATGCACGCAATCACATCCGAAATCAACTGCCCTTCAATTAGCTTCGGCAGCGCCTGCAAATTGATATACGACGGAGCCCGGAAGTGCACCCGGAGCGGCTTCGGCGAACCGTCGCTGGCCACAAAGCAGCCCAATTCCCCGCGCGGCGATTCAACGGTCGCAAACGCTTCGCCCGGCGCGGGCGAAAACCCTTCCGTAAAGATCTTGAAGTGGTAGATGAGCGCTTCCATCTCCGTCTTCATCTTCTCGCGCTGCGGAGGGATGATGCCCGGCGCTTCCGCCTTGATTGGGCCTTCATTCGTAATTTTGTCGAACGCCTGCCGGATAATCTTCAAGCTCTCGCGCATCTCCGCCACGCGAACCAGGTACCGCGCGTAGCAGTCCGATTCCGTTCGAGTCGGCACATCGAACACGAACTCCTCGTAACTCGAATATGGAAACACTTTTCGGTTGTCGTAGGCCACGCCCGCCGCGCGCAGCGTCGGCCCGGTCATGCTCAGCGCAATCGCGTCCTCCGCCGAGATATATCCGATGCCCTTGGTGCGCCCGATCCAGATCCTGTTTTCCGTCAGCAGCGTTTCGTATTCGTCCACGCGGCTCGGCATCATTTTCAGGAATCGTTCGAGAACCTGCCGCCATCCCGCTGGCGGATCCAGCGCCACCCCGCCGATTCGAATGTAGCTGGTCATCATCCGCTGGCCAGTGAACATCTCAAAGATCTTCAAAATCTCTTCGCGCTCGCGGAAGCAGTAGAGAAAAACCGACATCGCCCCCAAATCGATCGCATGCGTTCCCAGCCACACCAGGTGAGAAGAAATCCGCTGCAGCTCGACCATCATCACGCGGATGTATTGCGCCCGTTTCGGCACTTCCAGCCCCAGCAGTTTCTCCACTGCCAGGCAGTACACGAGGTTGTTTCCCAGTGGGTTCAGATAATCGATCCGGTCCGTCAGTGTGATGGCCTGCGAATACGTTTTGTCTTCGCAGGATTTTTCGATTCCCGTGTGCAAATAGCCCAGGTCGGGAACGGCCTTCAGCACCGTCTCGCCATCCAGCTCCAACAGAATTCGCAGCACCCCGTGCGTTGACGGGTGCTGCGGCCCCATGTTCAGGACCATGGTTTTCGCCGCGCCGGTTGCGGTTTCAACAGTTGTCATCTTGTCGTGCTCTTCCGGAAGATTTCTCCCGTGTTCGGCACATCCCGGTAGCCTTCGACAGGGTAATCCCTGCGCAAGGGATGTCCTTCCCAATCGTCCGGAAGCAAAATGCGCCGCAGGTCGGGATGTCCGGTGAAGCGGATTCCAAACAGATCGAAAATCTCGCGTTCCAGCCAGTTTGCTCCCGGCCACACGGGAACCAGCGAATCCACGACCGGATCGCTTCCACTGAGCTTTACCCTCAAGCGCACTTTCTCTTTCCGTGGGATGGAAACCAGGTGATAGTTCAATTCAAATCGCGGCTCAACGGGGTAGCGATCCACGCAAGTCGCGTCAGTCAGGAGGTTGTACTGCAGCTTGGTATTCGCGCGGCATTGCTCCGCGGCGGCGCGCAGAAGTTCGCGTGGCACCACAATCGTTGTCTCGCCGCGAAATTCAGTGACTTCACCGACCGCTTTGGCGTTCCACGAACGCAGACATTCAGCTACAACATTAGCGCTTTGGCTGGAAGACTCCGTCACGATTTCGAATCCTGTAAGCGCCGACTATTTGTGCCAGTCGAGCGCACCTTTTTTCCAGAGATAGAGATAACCGACCAAAAGGATGGCAATGTAAATCATCATCTCCACAAATCCGTACCAGCGCGTTTCCGGCTTCATGGCCATATCCCGAAAGATGTACGCCCAGGGGTACAGGAAAATGGCTTCCACGTCGAACAGGATGAAAACCATCGCCACGAGATAAAACTTCACGGAGAAAGGCTGCCTCGCGTCACCCGTGGGTTCCATCCCGCATTCATAGGGCTGCTGCTTGGCCAGGCTCGGCCGCCGCCACCCGACAAGTACCGAGACGGCCGTCAGCGCCCCGGCGAGCCCCATGGCGATCAGCAGGTGTAAGAGAAGCGGAGCATATGGATGTAATTCGGAACCGCTCATAGGCGAAGCGTTATAATAGCGATTCACCCGCCAGTCGGTCAAATGCGCGGGGAACGATTCCCGCCAGGCTCCTTGGGGCCCGTGCAGGCTAAAGTGAAGAAGGAAATGCTTTTCGGTCATAACACCAACGTCACGGTCAGCGGGGTCGCCTATCACGTCCAGACGGAAGATCGCGGCGTCTCCCACGCCCTGATTGACACCACCGTTTATTTCCGCGGACGCGTGCTCCACCGCCGCACCAATAATTATTTCGACCTGCTCCCCCTCGATCCCGACCGCGAGCAAACCTTGAAGCTGCGCCTCGATGAGCAACATCACACCGTAGTGGAGGACATCCGCTCCGGCGCACTCCTTCTGGCCTTGCCGCAGGAAGACAAGGCCGCCCCTCCGAAATCGCTGCACCTCGAGTTGACCAATTCTAAGACCTGGTTATCCGGCAAGAGGGCCACGCTCCATGTTTCCGTCCACGACAAAGAGAAAGGTGCGGCTGTCGAGCACGCCCGCGTCGCCGCGCGCATCGATGGTGCCGCCGAAGCCCACGAATATATCGCCGACACGGGTAGTGACGGCCGCGTTCACCTCGAATTCGATATGCCGCGCCTGGCCGGCGCCGATGTCGCCCTGGTCATCGAAGCATCCAACGGAAACGCCAAAGCTCATTTGCGTTTCTCATTGCGCGCCAAACCTCGCGTGGCTCCGGGGACGTGACGCCGAACGCGTGACGTAGGAGAATGGACCGATGCAGGCATCCATCACTATTACCGTAAACGGAGAACAGCGCGCTGCATTGCCCGGCTCCACCGTGATCGATTTGCTCCGCGAACTCGGCCTCGATATTGGACGCGTGGCCATCGAACGCAATCTCGAAATCCTGCCCCGCCCCAGTTGGCTCGCCACCCCTATCCAACCTGGCGACCGCTACGAAATCGTCCAATTCGTCGGCGGCGGGTAGCGATTC